>Ga0182013_10001941_pt1 | contig 27611 bp, 26 predicted proteins | sample 612S2MmetaG_FD_120487 | JGI IMG/M metagenome (GOLD analysis project Ga0182013, IMG submission 120487) | Permafrost microbial communities from Stordalen Mire, Sweden - 612S2M metaG | ecosystem: Environmental > Terrestrial > Soil > Wetlands > Permafrost | place: Sweden: Stordalen | collected...
TGAGTATCAAAATTGACCAATTTTTTGCAGCCAGGTGGCCTGGGATTTTCTGCGGGTGCAAACCAAATTGTCGGATTCCCAACAGCCGACCCCTTCCGTCCCCGAAGTGGGGAAACCAAAGCCAAATACAAATGCAAGCTCTGTGGTAATGGTTGAGTCCAGTGCAATCAAAGAGATTTTTTACTCGCGCGACAATTCGGTTTACACCCTTTTCTGCCAGCTCATTTATTGCGATGATTAGCTTTTCCCTTACCGGCTTTTGAATCTTTTCCAATTCCTTTTGCGCGGAGGCCTTCAGTGTTATTTTATAGGCCATCAATCCTTAACTAAGCAAGTCGTTTTTAACTTTATTCCAATCTGCTGAAGGCTCATCTTCTCGCAAAATAATATCCAGGGTGTCTTCCAACTCTTCAAAAAATTCATCCTTCGCTTTTATTTCGCGCAACTTTTCAAGCTCAATTACTACCGCAGTTTTATGTCCGGCTTCGTCAGTTATATATCTCACTCCATTCATAAATTTCTGTTTATACAAAGGTAGATAAAATCATTTCAGGATGGCCGATGTGTTGTATTCGGATACATAACATATACATTGGTGGTTGGCGGGGACGCCAACCACAAGAACGACCCCGGTTGGCGTCCCAGCCAACCGGAACTCTTGCCAAGTGGTGACAATTTGATATGCACCCTTGCATTCGGATACATAACATATTGTCGGTGCAGTGCAGAGAGTCCGGCTGGCAGGTGTTTTGGGACATTTGCGACAGGTGGGACTGTTTTGCAAGTCCCCGATGTCCCATAAGTCACACGTTAAGGAGATTTTGGAACCAGGATTGATTTGGCCATTTTTAATCCTGGTTCTTGAATCTGTATTGTCAAAAATCATTTCCTCTTTTCGCAGGCATGGTTACATTTGCATCCGCAAAGCAATAACTATGAAACAATTTACAACCCTGCTTACTGAAATTACTGATGGTATTTTGCTGATTACCATTAACCGCGAGGACAAACTGAATGCTTTGAACAAAGCACTTATTGGCGAACTGGATGAAGTGTTAACTGAACTTTATAATAACGCCGAAATTAAAGGCGCCATTATTACAGGCAAAGGTCCCAAAGCTTTTGCAGCCGGGGCTGATATTGCAGAATTTAAAGGCATTGACGAAGCCAGCGGAAAAGCGCTTGCCAAAAGAGGGCATGATGTATTTTTTAGAATAGAAAATAGCCCTAAGCCGGTTATAGCCGCTGTAAACGGGTTTGCTTTGGGTGGTGGTTGCGAGTTGGCTATGGCTTGCCACCTGCGTGTTGCCAGCGAGAATGCAAAATTTGGCCAGCCGGAGGTTAAGTTAGGACTTATACCCGGTTATGGCGGCACCCAGCGCCTGGTTCAATTAATAGGTAAGGGCAAAGCACTTGAATTGTTAATGACTGCCGATAATATTGACGCTGCAACCGCTTTAAGGCTGGGCCTTGCAAACCATGTTGTAGCGCCGGATGTTTTAATAGAGACCTGCAAAGGGATAATGAATAAAATAAGGGCAGTTGCGCCGGTAGCCATTGCCAAAGTAATTGAAAGTGTAAACGCACATTTTAAAGATGGTGTAGATGGTTTTGAAGCCGAAGTAAATGCCTTTGGCCAGTGTGTGAATACAACGGATTTTGTAGAAGGAACTACAGCGTTTGTTGAAAAAAGGAAGGCTGTATTTATCGGTAAGTAGATTGAAAAATGGAATCAAGAGCCAAGACACAAGAACCAAGATGAGGTTTGTTGTATTTGGTATTAAGTCTTGCTTCTAAAATCTTGGTTCTAAACTCTAAATTAAAATATATGGAATTCAGAAAAGAAAAAGATACGATGGGTGTGGTTGAAGTGCCGGCCCACGTTTACTGGGGTGCACAAACAGAGCGCTCGGTCGAAAATTTCAGAATAGCGCAGGACATTAATAAAATGCCTAAGGAAATTATAAAGGCGTTTGCTTATTTAAAGAAAGGTGCTGCCCTTACCAATCTTGATGCCGGCGTTCTGGCTAAAGATAAATGCGACCTTATTTGCAAGGTTTGCGACGAAATACTGGAAGGTAAACTGGACGACCAGTTTCCGCTGGTGGTTTGGCAAACGGGTTCAGGTACGCAAAGCAACATGAATGTGAACGAGGTTATTGCCTACCGGGCGCATGTAATAAACGGTGGTAGTTTGATGGACGAAAAGAAATACGTTGCGCCGAACGATGATGTAAATAAATCGCAGAGCAGCAACGATACTTTCCCAACTGCCATGCATATTGCTGCATATAAAATTTTGGTTGAAACCACTATGCCCGGTATTAAAAAGCTGCGCGATACCCTGGCCGCCAAAAGCAAGGAGTTTATGCAGGTGGTTAAAATTGGCAGAACGCACTTAATGGATGCCACGCCGCTAACGGTAGGGCAGGAGCTATCGGGTTACGTTTCGCAGTTGGACCATGGCTTGCGGGCAATTAATAATTCATTAGCCCACCTGTCTGAGCTGGCTTTGGGCGGAACAGCAGTTGGCACAGGCATTAATACCCCACCGGGATATGATGTAAACGTGGCAAAAAAGATTGCCGGTCTTACAGGATTACCTTTTGTAACGGCTGAAAATAAATTTGAAGCACTGGCTGCCCATGATGCCATTGTGGAAGCACATGGAGCCTTGAAAACTGTTGCCTGTTCGATGATGAAAATTGCCAACGATATCCGGTTGCTGGCATCGGGCCCGCGGTGTGGTATTGGCGAGTTGCATATACCCGATAACGAACCAGGCTCTTCTATCATGCCCGGCAAAGTTAACCCCACCCAATGCGAGGCCATGACCATGGTTGCTGCACAGGTGTTGGGAAATGATGTAGCCATTAACATTGGCGGCGCCACCGGCCATTTTGAACTGAATGTTTTTAAACCGGTGATGATTTATAACTTTCTACACTCCGCCAGGCTGATTGGCGATGTGTGTGTGTCTTTTAATGATAAGTGCGCAGTTGGCATTAAACCTATTGAAGAAAATATTCAGCGTAATTTGAATAACTCTTTAATGCTTGTTACTGCGTTAAATACCAAAATAGGGTATTACAAAGCTGCAGAGATTGCGCAAACTGCCCATAAAACCGGCAAAACTTTAAAGCAGACAGCAGTAGACCTGGGCTACTTAAAACCAGAAGAATTTGATGCCTGGGTTGACCCTAAAACCATGGTAGGCAAAATTGATTAAGTGTAATCCAATGTCGTTAAGTTAAGCATTGTCAAGGTTCGACCCGCTCTGGGGTCGTATATCTTCTTACTGGCAATTACTACAAAGCTGTGACCTCTCTGAGGTCAGGATTCCCTTAACTTAACGACATTGAAGTGTAATCTCATAATTTTATACAAATGGGCTGGCAAAAGCTAAGGTTTTTGGCTTTTGTTAATCCATTGTATATATTCACGCCTGTTAAATCAAAAAAACAACCCTAAGCACATGAAAAAACTCTTTAATCTCTTTATTGCTATTATGGCTTTAATTATGGCAGGTAATGCCCAGAATGTTTGTACTGTTAATACCACCAATACTAAGTTTGGTATTACGCCAAATGATACTACTGCACCAGCGGTTATAAGAGGGGCTGTGTTTGATACTGTTGCCCAGATATATGTTCCGGATACCTTTACTATTAATGTAGGGATTTCTGTTAGTATTACTATTGATTCGGTGACAATAGATACTGTTACCGGATTTCCACAAGGTATTACCTATACTACTAACCCCGGCGCATCAAAAACCATATATGGTGGGGGACGGTCATGTTTCAGAATTTCGGGTACAACAACTGACACGGTAGGTACTTATCCGCTTACTTTTGTTGGTAATGTAGCAATAACTTCTCCCCTGGGTCCAGGTAATTACACTATCCATCAGCTGGATTCTATGGCAGCGGCTAACCACGCCGGCCAGGGTTTCGGCTATTTTTTAAAGGTTGATGGTGGTGTTGGCATTAACGATATAGGCTCAAACTTTAACTCTTCATTAAACGTTTACCCTAACCCAACCAGCGGTAAGTTTGATTTAACTTTAACCAATGTAGATAAAATAAACGGCGATGTAAACGTTTATGATATGACCGGCAGAAGGGTGTTTACGCAGAAAGTAGATGCTACAGGTTTTTATAACACCTCAATTGACCTGAGCGCTTTTGCCAAAGGGCTTTATACCGTGCAGGTAAGGACCGAAAAAGGTGTTGCTTCTAAGAATATTTCAGTAGAGTAATTGCATTTATTTTAAAACATAAAACAGGAGTAACCGGGAGATGAGAAAAATATTTTTGACAACAGCTATACTTTTCGCATCTCTCGGTTTTGTCTTTAGTCAGACGTTTTCGAACCCGCCATGCACTATTGCGCCGGCTAATACCGATACTGGTTTAATAAGCCCTTCTTATGATTCAATTGCCTGTATAGAGCAGGGCCTTCCGTTTAGTGCTTCAGTGCAATTGGCTATGCCGGCCACCTTTAATGGTATCATTGTTCTCGATTCGTTGGTTATTACTTCTATCACCGGTTTCCCTCCCGGTATTGAATACAGGCAAAACCCGGCTTCGGGTATATACTATGCCGATTCAAACGGCTGCATTGCTTTTGCCGGCCTTACTAATGTAGACTCTGCCGCTTACCCGCTTGTATTTAACGGCTATGCTGTAGTAACTACGCAGAACTCAGGCACCCAAACTTTAACTTTTGCCCAATTGGCGCAATTGCAGGATAATCCGGTACCGGTTTATCAGTTGAATGTTATTTACCCGGGCGATTCATGCAATCTGCAATCTGCCACTGGTATTCAGAATATTATTCAAACATCGCATTTAAGTATTTATCCTAACCCCACCAACGGAAATTTTAATGTTGAGATAAACACGGATAAGGCATTAAGCGGCGAAATAGCGGTTTGCGATGTTACCGGCCGCAGGGTTTATATACAGCAGTTAAACACCTCAGGCTTTTATAAAACAATTGTTGACCTCAGCAATTGCGCTAAAGGTTTTTATGTTTTACAACTAAAAACTACAGAAGGTGTTGTGTCGAAAAGCATTTCTCTCCAGTAAATAAAGTTGCTGTTTTGCTATTCATTACATCCTGAAATATTTTTGCGGTAAAGGCCATATACTTCTGGCTTATTCAATATTTTTGCCGCGCTTTTAATTTAAAACAGAATATAACAAATGAAAAAAATCTACTCCCTGTTGGTGATTTTGGTAATGCTTGCAGGCATTGTAAACGCACAACCTCCTGCATGTACTATTGACCCCCAGGCCCAGCCTGTAGCCGGAATTTCACCCGCGCCCAATCAGTTACCCTGCATAGTTGCGGGCGAGCCGTATAACCAAACAATTCAAGTACAAAACCTGACAAGCCTGGACGGCATAATTGCAGTTGACTCTATGGTACTTAATTCTGTATCGGGCTTACCGGCAGGCATTAACTACAGTACAAATCCCAATTCTTTACAGGCCGGGCAAAACGGCTGCCTTACGTTTTATGGCACTACCAATGCACCGGCAGGACAATATACTTTAGCATGGGAAGGTACCGTTTGGTTTACGGCCCCCTTATTAGGCGCTCAATCTCAAACCGGAAATTTAAGCCAGTACGCCAAACAGTTTAAGTATTATCTGAATGTAATTAATCCGGGCGACTCATGCCGCCCTGCGGTTGCTACCGGTGTAAATGATTTCAGTTCAAACCTTAATTCTGCTATGTATGTTTTCCCGAACCCGAACAACGGGGCTTTCGAATTTAAACTGGATGCGGGTAAGCGGGTAAACGGCCAGATATTAATATACTATATGACCGGCCGTAAAGTGTTCAGCCAGGAATTAGATGCCGTGGGTATTTATACTACTTCTATTGACATCAGCACCTTTGCCAAAGGCCTTTACACCTTGCAACTTAAAACTGCTGATGGATTTGCCAGCAGAAGGATTTCGGTTGAGTAGGATTTTATAGAACGCTGACCTGCCTGCCGCAGGCAGGTTTGTTATGGTTTTTATAATCGTTAAATACAATGATTATAAAAGTTATATTTAGTTCATTTCTATCATCAGCCATTTTTACCCGACTATATAATTGTACGCGCTGTTTGGTATAGAGTAGTGCTGGCTATCTGATCTGTTTGCCCGCTTTTTCAGAAATCAAGGTGTCGCTTATGGCACTTTATTTTATTAAAGCGGTACCTTAATTTTAATGACTATCCGCATGATTACCTAAATACGTTAACGGCTAAAGCCTTTCCTTCTTTTCCTAATCCCCGACTTAAAAGTCGGGGCAATATGTTGCCCCACTCTTCAGAGCGGGGGTTATTAAATAAAGAATTTTGGCTTTAGCCATTAATTAGGTAATCATGCGGATAGTCATTTTAACTTTACTAAATGAACACTACCGAAGTAGTTGCGCAACTGGATAAGCTTGATGCTGTTTTACGGCCGGGGCTTTTTGTGCTGGTGGTTTTTCTGATACTGCTGGAATTGGCGGTATTATCTATAAAAAAAGTAAGCATTAACCATAGGGGCGGAGGGGTTAGTATATTATCGGGCGCATTTGTTTTTGGGTTAGAGGCCGTGGCTGATTTCCTTTTTTATTTATCAATTACTTACTGGTTGTACGCGCACCGCATTTTAGACATGGGTTTTAAGTGGTACGTGTGGGTGTTTTGTTTTTTGTTGTACGATTTGATGTTTTACGTGTCGCATTTACTGCAGCACAAGGTGCGGTTGTTATGGTGCTTTCACAGCGTACACCATACAGCTGAGGAGATGAGGCTCAGCACTGCCGTGCGCGGCTCCATGTTCGATTTTATTTATGCACCGCCGTTTTTTGTCCGGATGTGTGTGCCGGGTATTCACCCCCTGATGTTTATTGTGGTAAGGACAGTATCGAGGGTGTGGGGTGTGCCGGAGCATATCAGCGAACCACTTGCCGGTAACATGCCGGGGCTGAACCGCATTTTTATTACGCCTGATGTACACAGGGTGCACCATGGTAAAAACGCGCAATACATTGATAAGAACTACGCCGGGGTGCTAAGCATATGGGACCGCCTTTTTGGTACTTATGTTGAGTATAACGAGCAGCCGGTATACGGTATTTTAAAACCGGTAGATGCCAATAATTTTTTTGATATACAGTTTGCAGAGTTTAATGCTTTGTATGCCGATGTGCGCGCAACCCGGGGCTGGGCGAATAAACTGAAACTGACGTTAAAGCCGCCAGGTATTATTGTTTAGCAATAGTGGAAGTTGGACTGGTGTAACTGGAATTGTTGGCGTAAGTACTACAAAATTTATCGCAATCGGCTTGCGCGCTTGGCTTTACTGTTGGGGCGATGGTATCCATAATATCCAGATTGGGCTGTCCGGCAATAATGGACTTTGCTGTACAGGTGCAAATCCATTCTTTCTGGCATGAAATCAGGGTACATAATACGCCTGCAAAAAGGGTGATATAAAGTAATTTATTTTTCATGCTAAACTTTGTTGGCGTTAATTAATTAAATACCGGCTTGTTGGCTAAACTAGGAAATTTTTGGAGATAGTGAAACAGATGGGGCGGAGTCGCTAGTTGAAGGAAAAGAAGCCGGGTAGTAGGAGCAGGGGTAGCTGGGCCTGGGAAATGCAAAATGCGCCAGTCGGGAGACTGGCAGCTATTTATAGGTTCCAGGTCGACCGCCGTTGGCGGAAGACCTGGAACAACGGGTAGTTGAGTGTAGTGACACACTACGCTCAACTTCGCAGGCTACACTCAAATGGGGGGCTGGTAAGGCTGCCACTCAAAACCAACATATTCGTTGCCCGTTTATTAAGATTCTTCCTTCGGAAGAATGACAAACCTGCCTTTGCCGGCAGGCAGGCGCGTGGTTTTGACTACCACCGTGCCCTTTGTCATTCTGACGAAGGAAGAATCCTGAGGTGCAAGTATCGTATGTGTTATGATGAAGGGATGTATTGGAATTTTGGGTTGTAACGCCAATTAATACACGCATTAAAAACTTGCCTACCGGCAGGCAGGTGCGGATGCCAGGTAATCCCCGTTAAATAAACGAGGACCAGTTGGGAGAATGCAAAGCAACGTAGTTTTGCATTTCCTGTTAAGAAGAATTATCTTTACAAAAATTTATACCATGAAAGGAATAAGCTATATAACTGATGATAACAATAAGAAAAAGGCCGTGGTAATTGATTTGAAAAATATTGAAAAGAACGAGGAAGAAATTCATGAATTTATTGATGTGCTTATTGCAGAATCAAGAAAAGATGACGAGCTGATAGATTGGGAAGTTGCAAAAAAACGACTCAGCAAAAAAGGTAAATTATGAGTTATCGTATCAGCATCAGAAAGCAGGCATTGAAAGAATTGGAAAATTTGCCTTTAAAAGAAAGCCGGAAAGTGGCTGCGGCAATTGATGAATTGAGCCAAAATCCAAGGCCTGATGGTTGTAAAAAACTAAAAGGTGAGCATGAATTTATATGGAGAATCCGCGTAGGAGATTACCGTGTTTTATATAAAATAGAAGACGAAATAAAGGTAGTTGAAGTTGGCAAAATAAGTGATAGGAAAGACGTTTACAAGTAATAAAGACATCCGGAACAACGCTATAATGCAGAATTAATACACGCATTAAAAATGCGGATGCCACGTAATCCTCGTTGAAATAAACGAGGACCAGTTGGGTTTTTTCTTTTGGTGGTTGTTTGGAGCACAATGCCGAATAAATACACGCATTAAAAATGCGGACGCCCGGTAATCCTCGTTGAAATAAAGGGCCAGTTTGTGATGAGTTGAGAATTAATGCGTTATCGTTTTTTAGGCGTTACCGAGGTTCCACTTGAGCTTACAAACGCATTTGTGAGGCAATCAATGGTTCTAAATGGATATCTGCTTCCTAAAGGGAAGAGGTTCTCTTTAACAACATTATTGCCAGTGTAAATCATTTCTATTTTGTGGCAAGGAACGCCATCGTCTACATTGATATAAGCATTGGTGGGATTGCCAAGGGTGTCAAAATACTCTATTTGCGAAATTCTGTTTTTTTCATCATAACTGAATCTTACAGAATGGTAGTTTTTAACATCACCTGTTTTGGTTGTTACCGGTGTGTTGTCAATAAAACGCTGGTATTCGCCTATCTGCCCATTTTGATTATATTTTGTTACGGTACTTGAATAGCCAGCATCGCTTATAAACAATTTGCCTTTTTCGTTGTATAGACTTGAAATAATCTCCTGTCCTTGCTCATTGAATGCTGAAATTTTTTCGTGATAGCCGTCCCATCTATGCATTTTAACGTTGTTTTCGCGCCAGTAAGAATTGGAAATTACATGCCCAAGCGAATCGTATTTTATTTTAATGATATAAGACCTGTCATATCTGTTTTCAACCGGTGTATTATAATTGTCGAAAAAAGCTGATTGAATTATCCTCCCCTTCTTATCTCTGGTGTACGCGTACCTGTGTATATAGTCTTTGTCGGCAACCGGTCTGCCTTCCTTGTCGAAAAACTCGACTTCGATAACCATATTTAAGTTGGAATATGTAACGTCCGTTCGTTGAATTCCCTGATGGTCGTTCATAGGTCTTTCATTTTCATCAAAATAAAAAACCTTTATTTGGTTGCCTCTTTCATCATACTCATATTTGGTAATAGCTAAACCGCTGCCTGCATCTGCAGCTTTTACAATATTATTATCTGCATCGTAAAAAGTAGTTTTTGTTTTTAAGCCGTTTTTATACGCTATTCTACTTTTAGCCACACCGTATACTATGGGGGTAACCTCTCCTTTTAACCCCAATGACGAATTTTCTAATTCATTGTCATATAAATCGTACGTCTTTAAAAATTTAAAGGCCCCCAGGCGATTAGCTACGGGTTGCTGTTGTTCGTCATAATGCGCCCTTGATAATTCATTACCTCTTTCATCTCGCTCATAAACTACTTTATGACAATCCCATCCTTTATTGATAACGGGACTGTCCTGCTCGTCATAAAAAGCTTGCTCTTTAATTAGTGAAAACCTATCATCATCATCAAATCTTTTATATCTTATAATAGCCACTCCGTTTGCCCCATTGGCTAACCGGCCATCAAACGACGTGTATCTTACCTCAGTAAGCAAATTGTTTTTGTATATAAACTTCGATGTTTTACAAGGGAGCAAACTGTTTTTGCCGTTAACCGTTTCTGTAACTGTAAATTCGTCATTACCAAGCGGCACAAAAATTAAAATCTTATAAGTATCACCCCATTGGTTGGTGTGTGTTACCTTGCTTAACTGGCCATTCACAAATTTTATTATAACAGTGCGGATGATTATCTCGCTGGCATTAATTTCCTCAACTCTCACTGATGTGCTATCTTGTTTGGTAATTCTATAATAATGTCTGGCAACGGGGTTTACAAGTTTTAAAAATCCAAAAACTTCAGTGCCCGAATAATCCCAATCCTTAAAAGTTCCGAATGTTTCGCGGCTGGTGCCCAGTTGATAAATAAAAGTAAAGGCGGTTATCAATATGAATTTAGAAATGCAATTTCTCATTTGTAATATTATTTATAATGCATTTAATGCTGAAAATCGAATATAAACCTTTTTGGTCACAAAAATTTAAGTTTCAGATGCTTGGCCCTCCTCTAATTGCACGCCCAATTTTAACATTTGGGTTTACACCTGAAAAACTTGATGGCTTTTTACTTTGCTGATTGTGATTTAGTTACAAAGCTTAAGTGAAAACCAGGGTTTACAGGGGTAGGTGTAAAGGCTACTAAGAGCGTATCGATCCGATACAGAAGAAATACTTAAAAAGTGGTAAGGGGGTGGTTACCAGTGGTAAGGGGTCTTGAGAGAACTAATCTTGTGATTATCAAGAAGTAGTCAATAAAATGATAAGGAAAAGTGGTAACCACTCCTACCCCTTTCCAGCCTGTTTCTCCTGAATTTAGGTGCCAGACACTTCAGCTACGCATAGGCTTGGCCTAAGTGTCAGACACCGGGTGTACTCTTAAACTCAAACCCAATATCCCTTCTGTAATACTTACCATCAAAATTTATTTTTTCAATGGCAGCGTTGCTGGTTGCCACGGCTTCAGTAATAGTTTTGCCGTAACTGGTTACAGCGAGGACGCGGCCGCCGTTGGTTAATACTTTACCGCCTTCGGCTTTGGTGCCGGCATGGAAAACGATGGAGTTTTGTATGGTGTCGAGACCGGTTATTTCTATACCTTTCTGGTAATCTTCGGGGTAGCCGCCGCTGGCTACTATTACTGTGGCTGCGGCGCGCGGGTCTGTTTCAATCACTTCGTTTTGCAGTTCGCCTTTGGCCAGGGCAACAAAGTGTTGCACCAGGTCGCTCTTAATGCGGGGGAAAACGATTTCGGTTTCGGGGTCGCCCATACGGCAGTTATATTCAATTACAAAAGGCTCGGTAGTTCCATTGGGCATTTCGGTTTGCATAAAGCCGATGTATATAAAACCTTTGTAGGTTATCTTGTCTTTTTGTAGCCCCTGTATGGTGGGGATGATTACGCGCTCTTCTACTTTTTTCATCAGCGCCTCATCAACAAAAGGCACCGGTGATATACAGCCCATGCCACCGGTGTTTAGCCCGGTGTCGCCTTCGCCAATGCGCTTGTAGTCTTTGGCCTGTGGAAGTATTTTATAGTTGATTCCATCGGTAAGCACAAATACCGAAAACTCAATTCCTTTTAAAAACTGCTCAATAACCACCTTGCTGCTGGCTTTGCCGAATTTGGCGTTGGCAATCATTTCGCGTAGTTCGGCTTTGGCTTCTTCTTTGGTTTGGCAAATTAAAACGCCTTTGCCTGCGGCAAGTCCGTCGGCCTTTAAAACGATGGGCGGTGTTTGGTGTTCAATATAATCAAGGCCGGCATCCAGGTTGTGCGCGCTGAACTCCTGGTAAATGGCGGTAGGTATGCCGTGTTTAAGCATAAACACTTTCGAAAAAGCCTTGCTGCCTTCTAACTGCGCACCCAGTTTTGAAGGGCCTATAACGGGTATTTTGCTTAGCGCTTCGCTGGCCAGAAAATAATCGTAGATACCATTTACCAATGGGTCTTCAGGGCCAACAACCACCATATCAATTTGGTTCTGCAACACAAACTTTTCGATGGCGGCAAAGTCATTTACACCTATGGTCACGTTTTCGCCAAACTGGCTGGTGCCGGCGTTACCGGGGGCTATGTATAGTTTTTGGCAAAGGGGGCTTTGCGCCATTTTCCAGGCAAAAGCGTGTTCGCGGCCTCCGGAACCGAGGAGAAGTATTTTCATAGGGTGAGTTGTTAATTTCAAATACATTTTTATCGCAAAGACGCAAAGAGAGCAAAGGAATACATAAGTTTTAAATACATTTTACCCCCATTCCATTTCTAAACAAGGGGAAACCAGAACCAAATACAAACAGCCGCCCCTTCCGTCCCCTAAAGGGGAAACCAAAGCCGAATACAAATACAGGCGCTGTCGTCAACCTTGTATTTGGCCTTTTGCCCTGGTATCCCCTTTAGGGGACGGAAGGGGCGGGGAATTGGCAAAATCAGCAAACCTTAATGTGGTTGACCTTTAAGTGCCATTTGGCGCAAATTTAGAAACCAACAAGACACATTAACCAATTTATTACCCACAAACTGCCAATAATGCTGTAAAATGGAATTAGCGTGATTATTGGAGGGCAAAAGGCCAATACAGACCTCTCCCGACCGGCACTGCGTGCGGTCACCTCTCCATTCTTCGAATAGAGAGGGCAAAGACCACCCGAAAGGGCATTTTCCCTCTCTATCGCCTGCGATGGAGAGGGTGCCCCAGCGAAGCGAGGGGCGGGAGAGGCCTGTATTTGAGGATTTAGGATGAGGAGATTTTGTATTTTAGCGCCCCTTGAAAAAATAAAAGGGCAGGGCAAACGATTAACTATATAACTAACTATTAACAACATAACATGGGATTTTTTGATAAGCTGGTTACTTCTGTTACTTCAATTTTCGGAAGCAAGCATGAGCGTGAGTACAAGGAAATGCAACCTGTTGTTGCTGAAATAAACGCGGAATATGAAAAGCTGAAGGGTTTAAGCAATGATGAGTTGCGTAATAAAACGGTGGAGTTTCGCCAAAGGATAGCTGAGCATTTAACTGCTATTGATAAGGAAATTGCCGATTTAAAAGAGGCGGCTGAAAAGGAAGAAGACCTGCAGGTAAAAGACGACCAGTACAAGAAGGTTGATGAATTGCGCAAAGACCGCGATAAGCAGGTTGAAGAAATATTACAGCAAATTTTGCCTGAAGCCTTTGCAGTGGTAAAAGAAACCTCGTTCAGGTTTTCGAATAACGAATTTCTGGAGGCTTCGGCTACCGACCTCGACCGCGAACTTGCAGTGCAGTTTCAGAACATTGCTATTGAAGGCGACAAGGTAAAGTATGCCAACGAATGGCTGGCTGCGGGCAGCGAGGTTAAATGGAATATGGTGCATTATGATGTGCAGTTAATAGGTGGTATAGTTTTGCACCAGGGTAAAATTGCCGAAATGGGTACCGGTGAAGGAAAAACGCTGGTAGCTACTTTGCCTGCGTACTTAAATGCTTTGGCCGGTGAAGGTGTGCATATTGTAACCGTAAACGATTATTTGGCACGACGCGATGGTGAGTGGAACGGCCCCATTTTCCAGTTTTTGGGTTTAAGGGTTGATTGCATTGATAAATACCAACCACACAGCGAAGAACGCCGCAATGCCTACATGGCCGACATAACTTACGGTACCAACAACGAATTTGGTTTTGACTACCTGCGCGATAACATGGTGAACAGCCCGTACGAAATGGTGCAGCGCAAACACCACTACGCCATGGTAGATGAGGTTGACTCCGTTTTGGTAGATGATGCCAGAACTCCGTTAATTATTTCAGGCCAGGTTGAAAGCGGCGATGAGCAACAGTTTTACGAATTGAAACCGCGCATACAAAAAGTATTTGATGTTCAACGCAGGGTTACCAACCAGTTTTTAACCGATGCCAAAAGGCTGATTAAAGACGGAAAAACGGGTGAGAAGGAAGGCGAAGGTGGTTTGGCCTTATACCGTGCCCACCGCGGCTTACCAGGCGCAAGTGCATTGATAAAGTTTTTGAGCGAGCCAGGTATGAAGCAAATTATGCAGGCCACCGAAAACTATTATTTGGGCGAGCAGCAAAAGAACATGCCAATAGTAGATAAGGAATTGTATTTCTACATTGATGAAAAGAATAACAGCGTTGAGCTTACTGACAAAGGGATTGAATTAATTACCGGTGCAGGAGAGGATCCCGCATTTTTCATTATTCCGGATATTGGTTCGGGCATTGCGGAAATTGAAACGTCGGGTTTAACACCGGAGGAGAAATTGCAGAGCAAGGATAAACTGATGACTGATTTTGGTGAAAAGAGTGAGCGTATACATTCAGTTAGCCAGTTATTGAAGGCTTACACCTTGTTTGAAAAAGATGTGGATTATGTGGTAATGGATGCCAAGGTTAAAATTGTAGATGAAAATACCGGTCGTATTTTAGATGGCCGCCGTTATAGCGATGGCCTGCACCAGGCTATTGAAGCTAAAGAAAATGTGAAGGTTGAATCAGCTTCGCAAACGCTGGCTACTATTACATTGCAAAACTACTTCCGCATGTTCCACAAACTATGTGGTATGACGGGAACTGCCGAAACAGAAGCACAGGAGTTTTGGGATATTTATAAACTGGAAGTATCGGCCATACCTACCAACCGCCCGGTTGTGCGCGATGATAAAGAAGACCTGGTTTATAAAACCAAGCGCGAAAAATTTAATGCCATTATTGACGAGATAGTAAAACTTACACAGGCAGGAAGGCCGGTGCTGGTGGGTACTACCTCGGTTGAAATTTCGGAGTTGCTGTCGAGGATGTTAAACATCCGCAAAATAAAACACAACGTATTGAACGCCAAGCAGCACCAGCGCGAAGCTGAAATTGTAGCTGAAGCAGGTAATTCGGGAACCGTTACAATTGCCACTAACATGGCAGGCCGGGGAACGGATATAAAAATAAAGGATGATGTAAAAACCGCAGGCGGTTTGGCCATTATTGGTTCTGAGCGCCATGATTCGCGCCGGGTTGACAGGCAGTTACGGGGCCGTGCAGGCCGCCAGGGCGATCCGGGCTCTTCTCAATTCTTTGTTTCAATGGAAGATGAGTTGATGCGTTTGTTCGGCAGCGAAAGGATTGTGAAGGTGATGGACCGCATGGGTTACGAAGAGGGCGAGGTAATACAGCACTCTATGATTTCGAAGAGTATTGAACGGGCGCAGAAGAAAGTGGAGGAAAATAACTTTGGTATCCGTAAGCGCTTGCTGGAGTATGATGATGTAATGAATAAGCAGCGCGAGGTTATTTATGCCAAGAGGAAGCATGCCTTGTTTGGCGAGCGACTTACGCTGGATATTAATAACAGTTTTTACGACCTGTGCGATGAACTGGTTACTGCAGGCCAGCAAGGTGAGGGTTATGCCAATTTTAAACTGGAACTGATAAAATATTTTGCGCTTGATACCGCTATTACCGAACAGGAGTTTGGAACAGAAAAAGGCGATGCACTAACCGGTAAGCTTTTTACGGAGGTTAAAGAGCTTTACAAACGCAAAATGGATAACATACAGAAAGGCGTAATGCCTGTTTTAACCAGCATACATCAAACCCGTGGCGATGTGGTAAAAGTGGTATCGGTGCCTTATGGTGATAGCAAGAAGACTTTAAATATTTATGTTGACCTGGAAGATATTATTGCCAACCAGGGTAAAGACCTTTCCGGCTACTTTGAAAAAGCAATTACCCTGTCGTTAATTGATGAGGCCTGGAAACATCATTTACGTGCAGTAGATGATTTGAAACAGGAAGTGCAACTGGCATCGTACGAACAGAAAGACCCTATCGTTATATATAAGAAGGAAGCATTTAACCTCTTCTCAGGTATGATTGGCGAAGTAAACCGCGAAATATCTTCTTTCTTATTTAAAGGCCAGGTGCCACAGGCTGAGGCGCCACAACAATTAAAGAGTGCCGAGCAGCAAAAGGAAAAAGCTTTTGCCAAAAAGATACAGGAAGGCCGTGGCGATATCATGGATGGCAACACCGATAACGGCCCGCAGGTACCCCGCGAAGTGGAGAAAAAACAGGAGCCTGTAAGAGTAGGCGAAAAAGTTGGGCGTAACGACCCCTGTCCATGCGGAAGTGGCAAAAAATACAAAAATTGCCATGGGAAAGATGCTGTATAATAACCTGTGAGATTAAACAAATGGTGTAAGCTAAATAGGCCGGTTGGTCCAGGTCCCTCTTAGAAGAGGGACGACCGGATTTTTTCGCCGCGAAAAATCCGGTCAGGGAGATGAGGGGACATAACAATATATGTTGTGCACTTGCTATTTGGCAACCCTGCGTTTTCCGTAACATGGGTCTATCATGTTAAGCGGCACTCATCCCTCTGATTCAATTTTGCACGTCCTTCGACTGCGCTCAGGATGACATTCCTTTGGCTTGTGAAAATTGAATATTCTCCCTTCAAAGGGAGACTTGGGTTTGCCTTAAATAAATAGATATTCCTGTCTGATAAAATTGCTATCGGGTATAAAATAGGGGGTATGCAATCAATTAGCAATCAATTGTTAATTTGGCTTTAAGGGCATCTTTTGAATGTTTATTAACCAAATGTTAACGTTGGGTATTATTACCACAACATTTTTCTGATACATTTGCGGCTCAAACAAAAATATCTATGAAAAAAATTACTACTCTTTTTGCTTTTTTAACCTTGGTTGTGTTCAGCGCAATGTCACAGGTTGTTGTTTTCGGTCAAATTGATTCAGCGCGTCTTACTACTAACGGTAGTACTCCGGTGGATAGCGGATTGACCATTCAGATACATGGCACTGTTTATGGCCCTAACAGCTATCCAACACCAAACGGTATGACGTTTTGGTTAAACGATGGCACTGATGGTATAAAAATATATTCTAAGCACGTATATGCCGGATATACTTCCCTTACAGATGGCGACCAGGTAACTGTTGTAGGTACATTGAGCGATTACTACGGTTCTGCCGAAGTAGATTTATCTGATACTGCAACTCTGGATACAATATATAAAACAGCTTCAGGTACCCCTGATACTCCGGTAGTGATACTTGCAAGTGCATTTAGCATCTCAACTTATGGTGAACTGGTTCAAGTAGATAACGTGGACATGTCTACAGCTACAGCAGGCACTTGGGCTATTGTTGCGGGTAAACATTATTTTACCTGCCATGCTGGAGCGGTGTATCTATATATAGACTCTTTTACAAATGACACTATGTTTCATGCTGCACAACCACAAGGAATTTATAACGTGGTTGGAATTGGTGATGATTACAGCCCAACAGAATTTAACCTTGACCCAAGAAGCCTCAGGGATTTTCATTTAGTACAACCTGACACAACTGTAGGTATCAAAAATATAGCTGATCTTATTACTGCAGCTATCTATCCTAATCCTACTTCTACTGTATTGAATGTAACATTGAGCAATACTAAAGACGAGCCTATCGTTACTGAGTTGTTTGATGTAACAGGCCAAGTGGTTTTATCTGAAACAAAGAATCTGGTTAATGGTACTAATAATCTTCAATTCAACACCGCTAACCTTACTAACGGTATGTATATCTTAGAAATGCATACTGCTGAAAAATCTTTGAACACCAAGATTATTGTAGCTAAGTAATTTATCAGACTTTATAGTAAACAAAAAGGCCGCCTTTTTTAAGGGCGGCTTTTTTGTTTTTAGCGGGTTAAGATTTGACAACTTTTAAAAAGTTGTCAAATCTTTGAGTCCTTATCCTTCAAATATTTATCGGCATAGTGCTCCTTGTGTTTCGGTTTGGCAAATTTCTCCTCATTGTATTTTTGCGAATCACCCCTTGGTATTGAAAGCGAAACCCAGCTATCTCCACAAATCATTTTTGCTACAAAAACAATTTGGCCAATATGGTAAGGGTAGTGTGCCAATTGCCTGTTAATGGCTTCTGTAACCGTATGCCCCGTGTTGCGGATGTAGATGATACGTTCAAGGTCGTTGTCAGTAAGCTGATCAATGGCAGTAAACAGGCAAGCCCAGCCTTTATCCCATATAGCCATAAGTTCGGCGCGGCTTTTAATGTCATTATCAAACTCAGCTTCGCGGTGGCGCCATTCTTTTTCACCATCGGTGGTTAAAAAGTCAGTCCACCGGCTAAGCATGTTGCCTGTAATATGTTTTACAATAGTGGCTATGCTATTGCTGTATTCGTTATATTGCCAAAACAATTTATCATCAGGTACCTGCGCCATGGCCTTTTCACCAAGTACTTTATACATTTCAAATTGCTTTTTTACGCTGTTTAAATAATCAGATTTCATAGAGGCCATTAAAAATTAAAACAAAATGCAATTTAACACAAAGAGCACAAAGGAAAATGCCAATACAAAGGCCACAAAGAGTATATTTTTTGGTGTTCCCTGCCTACCGGCAGGCAGGTTTGTATTGAACTTTGTGTGCTTTGTGTTAACCTGTATTTCTTTTCTTTAATTTTTAATGGCTTCATAGGCTTAAATTACAATTTGAAATTAGGGAAAATATTTTAGGGCGCAATAATCCTTAAAAGTCTAACTTCAATGCGTTTTTGAGTAATTTCCGAAATCGGACTAAAATTTATAAAATTGTAATCTATCTCTTCAAAATAACTAATATGAAATTAGCTACTACACTTCTAGCGGTCATGCTGCTTTTAAATGCCCTTACTTTTGCGGCAGGCCCTGTAATTACCCCGGTAGTAAGCCCAACCCGTATTTGCCAGGGAGATACTTTAACTGTGTCTGTTTTAACCTCAGATACTTTTGCAACGGGTAACATTTTTAGCATACAGCTATCTGATTCAAGCGGCAGTTTTGCAAATCCTGTAGTTTTAGATACCGTGGTTAGCCAGGGAAATGACACCGTAAGTTTTTTGGCCCCGGTGGTAACTAAAAACTCAGGTAATTACCTCATACGGGTAGTTGCTTCCGATTCGGTAGTTGGGATAGACAGCACTTATTTAACCATTCATCAAACCCCGGTGGTTGGCTTTCAATTACCCCAGCCCTCTTATTGCAGCTATGCATATGCGGTTCCTTTATTGGGCGGAAGCCCGGCAGGGGGAACATATTCGGGCAACTACGTGTTCGATTCCGCTTTTCATGCCTACTTGTCTGATACCGGAACTTTTGAAGTATATTATACCTACACAGATTCCATAGGATGCTATGCTGAAGATAGCACGGCTATTAATATTGGAGCCTGTCCTTCACCAAGCGTTTCAGTTCAGGTAAACCCGGCTGCATTATGCCCCGGGGGAATAATGAATATAAATATTCAAACTTCGGGGGTATTGGGTTCAAATAATGTTTTTACGGTGCAATTATCTGATTCATCGGGTAACTTTACTAATCCAACAGTGCTTGCTATCGATACGAACCCCGGCACCAGTACCATTCAGATTCCTACTCCGGTTGAACCTGCGGGCGCTGATTACCAGGTGCGCGTAATTGCTTCAAATCCTGCTACGGTCAGCGTTGCTTTTGGTGTAAGTTTTAAAACGCAGCTTTCCCCGCCTGCTGTAAGTTTAAATACCGGTGGGCCGGTTAGTTTATGTGCCCGCGATACTTTTATCCTGAAAGCGAACTCCCTGCCCGGTATTGCTTATCAATGGAGTTTTAACGATGTTCCTTTCACCCATTCAGGTTACACTTATGCTGCAACAGACTCTGGCCTTTATACGCTTAGCTATACCGATACACTGGTTGCAGGCTGCTCCTCGGGGGCCGACTCTGTATTTATTGGCGTTTATCCTAACCCTGCAACGCCCGTAGTTTCACCCAACGGAATTGTTGACCACTGCGGCAGCGGGCCTGTTACTTTATCAACCGCCGCTGATAATGCGGTTACTTTTCAATGGACTAATCACGGCAAAAATATTTCAGGGGCTACTCAAAATTCATACGTGGCAGATTCAACCGGAGAGTACCTGGTAATGGCTGTTAGTTCCCATCACTGTATCGCCGGTTCCGATTCGGTGGCGGTAAACATACACCCCAGTCCACATGTAACTTTCACCCTGGCGCTGGATAGTTTCTGTCTTTATTCTGCACCCATTTTATTATCAGGGGGCAGTCCTGCGGGTGGTTATTATTCCGGTACTTATGTAATCAATGATGTCACGTTTAACCAAACGGCATCTGACACCGGAAGCTTTAAGGTTTATTATACTTACAACGATAGTATCGGTTGTACTGGTAAGGATAGCACTAAAATCCATATTTACAATTGTACTACTACGGGCATTGAAAGTATAGGTGTGCAAAACACTTTTGAAATAAGCCCAAATCCGGCCTTAGCCGAAGTGCATATCACCACCACCGCACAGGGTACTTGCACTATGCGGTTATTTAATTTGCTGGGACAGGAGGTAGGGCGCCAGCTTTTTAACGGGCAAATTACCTATGCTGTTGAGCAATTACCAGGCGGCGTTTATCTGGTGGAAATATCGGATGCAGCAAACATCTGGAAGACCGTAAAGCGCCTGGTAGTGCAGTAATTCTTTTAGTATTGAGTATCAGGTATAGAGTATTTAGATATCAGCCAATACATTCGTCATACAGGCAACCCCTGTATCAGTCTAAATACCTGCCTTTGCCGGCAGGCAGGCTTAATACTCTATACTAAATACTATTCCCAAACAGTAGTCAAATTTTATAACTTCGCCACTGCTATGCAATACAAGCGGATACTACTTAAACTAAGCGGAGAATCATTAATGGGCAGCAAGCAGTTTGGCATTGATGCTGATAAAGTGCTTGAATATGCTATGGAAATAAAAGAGGCCGTAGATACAGGCGTTCAGGTGGCAGTAGTTGTTGGCGGCGGAAATATTTTCAGGGGCATACAGGCCTCTGCTAATGGTATCGACCGCGTGCAGGGCGATTATATGGGTATGCTGGCAACGGTTATCAATAGCATGGCGTTACAAAGCGGCCTGGAAAAAGTGGGCATTAGCACACGGTTATTAACGGCTATTGAAATGAAGGAAGTAGCAGAGCCATTTATTAAAAGAAGGGCTGTAAGGCACCTGGAAAAAGGCAGGTGCGTAATTTTTGGCGCCGGCACGGGTAACCCTTATTTTACTACTGATACGGCTGCGGCCCTGCGTGCAACCGAGATTGAAGCCGATGTAATATTAAAAGGCACCCGGGTGGATGGCATATACGATTCGGACCCCGAAAAAAATCCGGGGGCAAAAAAATTCGACAATATTAAATACAGCGAGGCACTGGAAAGAAAACTGAATGTAATGGACCTTACGGCTTTTACACTTTGCCAGGAAAATCATTTGCCTATTATTGTATTTGATATGAACCGGAAAGGCAATTTGAGGGATATATTAGCGGGCAAAAAGATTGGTACTATTGTAACTGATTAAAAGATAAACAACCTTATTATGACAGACGCAGACGTAAAAAACCTTTTAACCGAAACCCGTTCTTTAATGCATAAAGCATTAGAGCATTTTGAATTTGAACTTTCAAAAATCCGTGCAGGCCGCGCCAGTGCAGGCATGTTAGATGGAATTGAAGTAGAAGCCTACGGTGCCCGCACGCCCTTGTTTCAGGTGGGTAATGTTACCACACCCGATGCACGCACATTGAGTATACAACCCTGGGATGCTACGCTTGTTCCTGCTATTGAAAAAGCTATTATGCAGGCCAACATTGGCATTACCCCGCAAAACGACGGCAAAGTTATCCGCCTCAATATCCCGGCCTTAACTGAGGAAAGAAGAAAAGACCTGGTTAAACAAGCCAAACACCAGGCCGAAGCCTGCCGCATATCTATACGCACCGTACGTAAGGAAGCCAACGAAAAAGCTAAAAAGCTAAAAAGCGACGGCCTGCCTGAAGACGCATATAAAACCTGCGAAACCGATATACAGAATATTACCAACGACAACACCGCCAAAATTGAAAAACACCTGGAGGTGAAGGAGAAGGAAATTATGACGGTGTAACCGGAGAATCAGGGCGTGCCCCTCGCTGAAACAGCGGGGTCAGGCTATCCGTTCCAATCTTTTTAATCCGCGCACAAAACATCATCGCAATAAAAAGGATTTCCACTACTATCCCTAACGCGAGCAGCTTAGCCTGTCATAGCTGAACGGAGTGAAGCATCTTAATTACAAGTAACGAATACACCTTCATAGCATAGCCAACCCTCATTTGCGGCGAAGGAGATTTGACAACTTTTTAAAAGTTGTCAAATCTGTCCACACTACAAAGGGCTAATCTTCAAAAATATATTTCGGATTGTAAATTACTTTTTGATCAGGGCCATGACTTTCTTTATACCGTTCAATAGTGCCAAACCAATTCAGCACCTCCTGTCGTTTTATTTTGGTTGGCTTATCCAGCAATATGCTGCCGTAGGAACTCCATTTCCAATCCCTGAAATCATCAATCAGCCCGTGTAATTGGGGATTAGCGTGGATGTAATAAACCAATTGCGTAAAATATTGGTCTGAATCTACCAGGGCCCTTTTAAATGGTGTTTGAAATAAGGTTCCCGTTCTATCCTGTTGTTTGTTAAAAGCCTGCGCATACGACTGAAACAGTTTACGGAACTGATGACTAACAACCTGATGAACGCTTTTTTCGCCGTCGGGCTGATTTGTCAACTTTTCAAAAGTTGACAAATCTGTAGGCTCGGTAGACAAATCACTAATATCCGGCACCCTGACCAATAAATGAAAATGATTGCCCATTAAACAATAAGCATAGGTATCTACCACCCCCGACAAATAATGATCATATTGTTTTAGAAAGAAGCGATAGTTATCCTCACTTTTAAACATCGGCTTCCTATCAACCGACCGATTATAAACGTGGTAGAAATTGCCTGACTCAAATTTTGTATAGTAATGTGCGGTAAGCGACATAATGAATGAAAATATGAAAATTGTGTCGCATTTGACAACTTTTATGGTGAGAGCCATCTCAATTTGACGGTGGCCTTTGCCGCATAGGAGATTTGACAACTTTTAAAAAGTTGTCAAATCTGGTCGTCAGCCCCAAAATTCACGGTTTCCCGTTATAGGTGGTGTGGGTTTAATGTGTTTGTTTTGAATGCGCAGCAGTATTTATAATTATTATACTTCTCCCATCAAAAAAGGTTTTCCCCGTGCCAAACGTTCCGCCATTTGCGCGTAGCGAGATTTGACAACTTTTAAAAAGTTGTCAAATCTGGGTTGCGCGGCTCACGGTTTCCCGGGTTTAGGCGGTGTGGATTTAATGTGTTTGTTTTGACTGTGTAAACTATTATCTAATAACTTAACCAAAATAATCATGGCTATATATGGCGCAGGATCCAAATGGGATGATGTAGTAGAAAAGAATGATGACTTTTTCAGAGATGAAAACTATGTAATTGGCTGGGACTATTGGTCTGCCAAGGACTTATATAATGCGGTCGGCTCGTTAAAGGCTGGAGACATAATTTATCTTAAAAGCAATGCGCCGGGCTCGCGTTCTCTCCGAATTAAAGGGATTGGTATTGTTATAAAGGGATTGGTGCAAAGTATTTTTGAAAGCCCAAATCCAAATGAGTTGGATCCAGAAGAAGGTGGACAGGTATTTATTAAAGTAAAGTGGGTAGTAAAAGATGAATTTCATATTGTTATTCCACCAACCGAAGGAAGATTGACCAATGTGAGAGCTGCAACATTTTATGAGGAATATCTTCCTTATGTTCAGGATGAAATTTTGAAAAAACTTATTGAGACGGTATAGCACAGCAAAATTCTGGATGCTTAAAATGTACAGTTTTCCGTTATACGCGGCGTGGATTTTAGTCTGTTTGCCAGATGCTGAATCTCTATTTCTCTATAAAAAACAGGATACACTAAATTAATTTAGTTACTTGGTTAGATTATTTTTAATTAGAATTACTACATTTGCCAAAAGATCTTCAAACGAAGCGTGGGCTGGTGTCTTGGATTGGAGAAATTCAATTCAACCGGGTTTAATTCCCGGCCGAAATCAATTTATTTTAAATTTATTTCGATCGGGAATGCTTTTTTCAGATTATGGCACTAACAGCTTCAGAAAAACAAAAGTTATACAGACAGCATAACTTAAATAAGAAATCATTAGAAAATGCTATTGATTTAATAAAGCAGAATTTGAAAGATTGCTTTAGGAAGGAAATTTCTGAAAATGTTTTTGTAATAAACCTTAGCTTCACAGATAAAAGACGCATAAAACTTATAGAAAATATCCGAAGCTATAATAGGATATTATTTGGTTTACTGGTTTCATGGTCGGATGAAAGTATTCGAAGATTATTTTATGAACCTAATGTTTTTACTGAGGGTCAAATAGACTACCTTTTAAAGAGTAAAGCTTTAGAGCAAAAGTGGACTCTTGCTTTGAAAATAGCTTTTTTAAAAGCGCATGGATTAATACCCACAGGGAATGAAACTTGCCGGGGATTGGTCATTAATGCCGGAACCTTTAGTGCAATTAGTCCTGACTTACTGGCCAAATATGATGCGACTAAATTGTTAATAGAGAATTTTTTGATTCCTTCGTTCAACATTAGAAATAAAGTCCAACATGGTGAATGGATTGCTGCTTTCAAACCACCTCATTCAAAGGAATATAGTAGAGCGCTGACAAATAGCATTTTCAGAGAGAATATAGTGACGATTTCCTCTAGGGTTATAATTTTTAATTCTGTTTACCAAATGATTGTTGACTTAGCGAGGTTTTCTTCAAATAATTTTAAAATTGACCCTTCCACAACGCCATTTCAATTCTTTTATGAATTACACATAAAAAAAATTGAGTATGAAAAAAATAAAATAAAAATACCGAACCTAAATTTATATATAAACGAGTTAGTCGTCAAAAAGCAAAACAGCAAGAAATATACAGCTAAGGTTGACCCCATACAAGTGCAAATACATTTAAATTGTTTGCAAAAATTGATACATTTTTTCGCTACAATTCGATGCCCCACCTGGGCGTAGCCTCCTGTACCTAAACATAGCGTTTCACTATGCTCAACAATGCCCGAAACCTTTGGCTACAGCATTTAAAATCCCAAAACCTTTCCCCCAAAATTCTGTTCTCCCTAAATCAAAAACCCAAACATGGAATTAGGCATCAGCACCTTTGGCGAAGTAACCCCCGATGGATTAGCCGGCAAGGCAGTAAACGCACACAAACGTGTGCAACAGCTATTGGCCGAAGTAAAACTGGCCGATGAAGTGGGACTGGATGTTTTTGCCTTTGGCGAGCATCACCGGCCCGATTTTGTTATTTCGGCGCCTGAAGTAATGATGAGTGCTGCGGCAGCTATTACCAAAAATATAAAGCTAAGCACCTCTGTAATAGTGCTCAGCAGCGCCGACCCGGTGCGCACCTTTCAAAACCTCGCCACCGTAGACCTGATAAGCAATGGCCGCGCCGAAATAATGGCAGGCCGCGGCTCGTTCATTGAATCGTTCCCCCTGTTTGGTTACGATTTGAATGATTATGATGCGCTGTTTGAAGAAAAGCTGGAGTTGCTATTGCGCATTAATAAGCAGGTTAATGTTTCGTGGAAGGGTAAGTTCCGCCCTGCCATTGATAACAAAGGCATTTACCCGCGGCCTTTGCAGGCGGAGATACCTGTATGGCTGGGCGTGGGCGGCACACCGGCCAGTGCTGCGCGTGCAGGCAAGTTAAACCTGCCTATGATAATTGCCATCCTTGGCGGCCCGCCTAACCAGTTTGTGCCTTTCGCCAATTTATACCGGGAGACTGCCCGAGAGGCGGGGCACGATGTAAGCAAACTTCAACTGGGCATAAGCACCCACTTTTATGTAACAGACAACGGCCAGCAAGCCGCCGATGAATACTATCCCAACTACGAAAAAGTATTTACCCGCCTGGGCCGCGAGCGCGGCTGGCCACCCATGAACCGGCCTCAATACGAGCAACTGCGCAGCAACGGCCCCTTAACCATTGGCAGCGTGCAACAGGCCATTGATAAGATTTTAATGCTGCACGGGCTTTTCGGCAACACGCGCTATGTAGCCCAGTTTATGATGGGTGATTTGGAGCATAGCAAAACCCTGCATGCTATTGAGTTATTTGGTACCCAGGTGGCGCCGGCGGTGAGGAAGGCAATTGCAACTGTCTGAATCAGGATTTACAGGATGCAATACAGATGAACGGCAGGATTTAAATGGCCTTGTTACCGAACGGGGTGTTTTATTGGATTTTGCCTTTATCTGTATTTAATCCTCTAAATCCTGCAAATCCTGATTCAGACAATGGACGCCGGTCAACCCTATTTCTTCAGCAAACGAATTGTTTTTTGCTGTCCGTTATTGGTAAGTTGCAACAAGTAGATACCGGTTGCCCAGTTGCTGGTATTGATGGTTGCCTGTGCGGAATTGCCTGTTGCTTCAAAGGTGCTGTTTGATATTTTGCGTCCTTCGGCATCGTAAACATAAACGCTGTACTGGCCAGCCAAAGCGTGGTTTAATTCAAGCACTGCAAAATCGGTTGCCGGATTGGGGAATATATTTACACTGAAGTTATCGGCAATAGTATTTACGCCGGTAGCGGCCGATGTATCTTCATTTAATACCAGGCTTGTAGTATTCCAGAAATCCAGGAAACCGGTGGCAACATCAAGCCCGTCAACAGCGTTAAGTGCCGCCCAGAAAGAAATAGTACCGGTACCCGCCGGTGGCGCGGTCCAGGTAACAGATTCGGTATAAACGGTGCCTGCAGCGCCCGAGCCGGAAGAAGCGGATAAAGCAGTATTGTGCTCAATAATATTTGCAAGATGATAATGGGTCAGGGCAGGGGTATATTGAACACCCGTGGGCAGATTAGTCTGTTGCCAGGTTCCGGCATTAACAGGCGTAACCGCCGGTGTTGACCCTGTTATGGCGCTTAGCTGAAACCCGAAGTAGGCATCGGTGTTTGTGGTTGTATTGGTACCGGTAATTTTTACGGTATAAGTTAACCCGCCCCTGTATGTAGTAACCGGTATTCCGTTTGCCGAATCAACTTCGAGGGTAACCACAATGCCCGTTGTAGCCGTGGTGCCATGGCACGATGAACTGTTGCTGCAGCCGGTAGGATTGGCAAAATCTGTTTCAGAGCCCGTGCAATTTAAACCCGAATGATGGGCAGGGCCGCTTTCGTAACTGGTAAGCATAAAAGCAGAGAGGACGACTGCAACAAAGATTGAAATGCGTGCTTTTTTCATAATATTTATTGATTGACTTTTTGATTTTGTCAAAATAGCATCCCGCCCGTTAAGCCGCTGTTACGGCTGTATCAATTATACCCTAGTGTCATGTCAAGTTAGTTTTGTCGGATAAAGTTGTATTTTAGCGTTCCAAAAAGCGTATGATAAAATACAAAGTGGCATTAAGCAAACACGAGCATGAGCAACTCATGGCCATTATCA
>Ga0182013_10001944_pt1 | contig 27575 bp, 21 predicted proteins | sample 612S2MmetaG_FD_120487 | JGI IMG/M metagenome (GOLD analysis project Ga0182013, IMG submission 120487) | Permafrost microbial communities from Stordalen Mire, Sweden - 612S2M metaG | ecosystem: Environmental > Terrestrial > Soil > Wetlands > Permafrost | place: Sweden: Stordalen | collected...
GAATAAAGAGTATTTACGTTCCGGAGGAACCGTCTGATTGTAGAAATACGATGTAAAAAGCTGTTGCGCTCCGGAGGAGCCGCCTTTTTTAGACTCTCTTAATAGAATGAAACAGCCCTGCTCCGGAGGGGGCGTCACAAATGTTCGGAAGAAACTTAGGTGTGCCTTTACAGCCAAAGTCCAGACCCCTTTCGTCCCCGAAATGGGGAAACCAAGGCAGAAAGGCAGACCCAAAAGGCGAAGCGGTTCTCCCGTTTCGGGAGTTAGAGGGTTTGCGCAGATGCATTTTGAATCTTCCGGACACCTGTGAGGGGGCGCGGGGGGAGGTGAGCATTTGCCAGTATAGTTTGTCCTTAAATTGAAATTGAAATTGAAATCCAGGATTCCGGATTGTTGCTGAAGGCGCATCCGGTTTGAAAACAGCGCATCTTTGCTTTTGGGTTCACCTCCCCCTACGCCCCCTCCAGAGGGGGGCTGTTTCATTCTCTGGAGATTCACTTTCAGGCGGCTCCTCCGGAGCGCAATAATGTCTTCGTTTATTTCTACAAACAGCCGGCTGCTCTGCAGCGTTTTTGAAAGGCCATCGAATAAAGAGTATTTGCGTTCCGTAGGAACCGTCTGTTTGTAGAAATACGATGTAAAAAGCCGTTGCGCTCCGGAGGAGCCGCCTTTTTTAGACTCTCTTAATAGAATGAAACAGCGTTGCCCTCCAGAGGGGGGCTGTTCAATACTTTCATACCTTCGGTGGAAAGTATTGAACCCTGTCCACGTGGGTAAGCCTGACAGCAAGCGCTTAGCTTTAGATATAAAATTATTTGTGCCTGCAATCTGCATTTGCTATACCCCTAAAATTTTATAATACGCCCTTATAAAAATTGCTTCCAGGTTTTTGTGCGGGGGCACGTAATCACCAAAGTATTGATTATTGCCCAGCTTGTCGTGCATTTTATTCCAAAACTCATTCCAGTCAATGTCTTTTCCGGCCCTTATATTTTCGTTCAGGGCAAACAGCATAATGTCGTTTACCGTTTTAGTACCCACCTGTTTGGTTGAAATAATATGCGCATCAGGCGCATTTTCAAGTGCAACTGATATTTTATAAAAACCCCCGCACGAGCCAATGAACAGTAACCTGGTAGAAGCCGGTATTCTTTCCAGCGTTGATTCGGTATGGAAACTATGCCCGCGGTGTACTACCACGGTGGGTATCAGTTTGTTCTCTTTCAGGTAATCATCAATAGCATTAATTCCGTTTTCTTCCGAGCCGGGTTTATTGGCAAAAATTTCAACTTTCTTTTGCTGGCGCGAGTATATGCGCACATAGCTGTTGCGGTCATCTATAGCCCAGGCGCTTTGGTTCTTGTAACTGTTCATGAAGTTGATAAAAGAACTGCGGCCATCATCATCATTATAAAAATACATTTGCTCGGTACAACCCGACCCGTCCACAAACAAGGCTGACGAAGCCAGCGTTGTGGCCGGCGAAATTTTAAACTGTTGCGAAATTTTTTGGTACCAGGGTGCATCAACAACCGCATTGCCCGAAATCATGCTGGCCAGTACCCCGTAAATAGAAATACCTATCTGGTCTTTAGCGGCTTTAACCCTTTCGTACTCTTTTTTAATGCTTTCCTGTAAAACATTCAGCAGGGTATTATCTTTTAGGTTTGAAATGGCCTCGGCCACCAGCACCAGGCTTGAAAGGTTATCTTTTTCCGTTTCAAGTTTAGCTACGTATGATTGCAATAATTTCTTTTTGGCCTCCGGCGAAAACTTGGTCAAAAACTCCTCCAATGTACCGTAGTTAGCGCATAACGAAAGAAAATCACGAAACTGGTTATAGCTTACCGAGGCCAGAAAAGCATCACCGTTATCCCTGGGCAACTTTTGAATGAACCGGTTAAAAAGCCCGTTAAACGTAGAGGTAAAAACCTCATCCCTTCCATACAGCATTAAAAAATAAAGGTCCGCTGAACCAAAATTTTCAACAGACGAAAAAGGCAGCGCGGCACCGGTGGCTATCTTTTCGTTTATCTCGCGTATAAACCTTAAACTATAATCGCGCATTTCGCGGTCAATGCTGTACCTGCCTATGTATTTGGGCCTTGATATTATTTTAACCACCCGGCTAAACAACTCATTGGGGTCGTTGCTGATGTTTATAGCCTCTGTAACGCTTAGTTTGCCATCTGCAATTTCATCCAGCAAAAGCAAAGGCTTGCTGCGGTAACCCAATTGGGGGTTTATTTCAAAAACTTTTTTCACTACCGGGTTCTGGCTGTAGCCCAAAATGTAGTTCACCATTTCGCGGGGGTTATATAAATATCTTTTAAGCGAAACCGGTGCGTTTACTGCACATTCTTCCAATACTTTCTTGCAATAGAATTTTCCCTTAAAGTCGGTTATCTTTTTAAAAAGCTCATCAGGTTCCTTTTGCGCGGCATACATTAGTACCTCCTCGGCATAATCCTTATTGATAAAACTATGGATGTTCTGTATAGATTGAAGAATGTTCTTTTTTAACGCCAGTATGGCCCTGGTGCGTTCGTCCAGCACAATTTTTATGGGCACTATCACCTCCGGTACCGGCAAAGGCGCCATATCTTTTGCGGCAGTTACCGGTTGTGTTTTTAACGGCGCCGCCGGCACAGTGGTAGCGGTAACTGTTTCAACCTTTGGCCTGGCCGCAGGGGCTACCGGCTGGGTTGAAGGTTTAACCGGTGCCACTGCAGGGGTTGCCGCGTTGTTTGTAATTGCATGGACCGGCGCCTCCTTTTTTACCACAGTAGCCGGCGCGTATGGTTTTCGACTGGTATCAACAGAGGGCGCCACTGGTTTAGCTGCCGGTGTAACCGATGAAACACTAACGGCTACTACAGGCACTGCGGTTGCAGTATCTTTCTTAACCGGTGGTATAACTGCTTTTGTTTCTGTATTGGTTGCCGGTTTAACCGGTTGGGGCTGGGCTACGGGCAAAGCAACAGTATCAGGCAATACGGGCTTAGGCGGCCGTGCCTGTGCAACCTTTTTGGGACTTAGGTCTTCGGGCCGGTTGTTGGCTATTTCATCCTGTGCAATAAAAGTCTTAGCGGGCGGTGTAAGCGCTTCCTTTTCTTCGTAAGTGGTTAGGCTGAGCAGGTAATCTTTCCTGGCATCATCAACCAAAGCAAGCAAGCGGTCGAGCACTTTATTTTTGTAGCAGAAAATAACAAAACTTTTCAGCTTTTCTTTATCCATGTTGGCTATCATAACACTGCTTACGGGCTTGCCATTTGCCTTTTTTTGCATTAACTCAAACAGTTCGGGAAAGGTTTTGGTGGTCGTTTCTTTATGCCCGTAAGTCAGCAACTGAAACATCTCTTCGGGCGTATTCTGGTCGAATGCGGTATATATATAACCATTGCCAAAAGCATCCTGGTTTATTTTGCGCATGGTTTCAACACAGTACATATCAATAAACCGGTTGGTGGAATAAGTAATGGGCGCATCGTAACTCATACACAACTGCACCTGCAGCTTAAACATTTGTGCCGGATGGTTGCCAATGGAATCGGCGGCTTCCAGGCTCAGGTTGTTCTTCACAATTTCGTCCAGCAGCAAATATGCCCTCGACCTTAATCCATAGGTGTTATAAATCTCCAGCGATTTTTTTACAAATGGGTCTTTACTGGTTTTCAGCAGGTCGCTAACCGTATTGCCTGAGGTAAAATATCTTTTGGCCGATTCGGGCGCCAGTTTGGTAGCCTTTTCAAGCACGCGCAGGGCAAAGTGCCTGTCGTCAAATTCTTCCGCATATCTGAAAACATCATCCGGATTATCATTCATGTAATCAACCAGGAAATCTTCGGCAGCTGTTTCGTTGGGTATTAACCGGATTGCCTTAACGGTAAAGGCCGAGTAGCGTTTTATATTAGCGGTAAGGTCATCTTTTTCATCCCATTCAATCATAACCGGGTAGTAGCTTAACAGCGCCAGGTAGGTACCGTTTTTAAAATAGCTATCGCTGTAATACCGGTTTACATTGGTTAAAAAAAGCTGAAGCCGGGTCAGATAGAGGTTTCGTTTCTCTTTGGTAACCGGTTGGCGCAAAATAAATGCGGTTACACTATCGGTCAGCGAAAAGAACCGGGCATCGGCATCCTTAAAATCGCTGGCAATGCGGGTTTTTTCGAAGTGAATGCGGGTGAGTGTATTCAGCTTTTCCGTTTCGAATAAATCAAAGCTGGCCGAATCGACAGGGGTTAACGGGGCTGCGCCAGAGTTCTTTGTGTAAAGAAAAGCAATGAAAAGAATCCATATTTTGCAGCCTGCCTTCAATTTTTTAGTACCCGTAAATTAGTTATATTGTTTAGCTTGTAGCCCGTAAAGATTAGGCCAAATGGCCGTTAAAAACTCATTTTTTAATCTAAAGTATTTCACATGAAAGTTAAACCTGTCCTTTTTAGTGCTTTAGCTGTAGCATTACTTTTTAGCGCATGTAACCAAAAGGCTAAAAATGCCAAAGCTTACCACGATAATTTACTGCATTCGGTGCAGGTGGTTATTGACAGCTCGCTGGAGTATGGCGATGCAGTTCAAAGCCATGAAAAAGACCGGATGTTTAAATCACAGCAACAATACTCAAGCCTGGTTGACAGAACCATTGCAAAAATTAACGCCGATGGAAGTTTTGAAGACGATACCCTGCTAAAGCATTACTCGCTTGAGCTGCTGGGTTTTTACCGGACCACACTGGATAGCGATTTTACGCCCTTTTTGAAGACGGTATCAGACAGCGCATTTACCGAACAACAGGCATTTGCAGCCGATTCGCTATACGCGCATCTTACCATGACGGAAAATAACTATTGGGAAAGATTTGACTGGGCCGAGAAGCAGTTTTCGAAAAAATATGAGCTGAGCAAACTGGAGAAATAGTATTAATAAAATTTCGCATGGAGATGAAATACAGAGAATTAAAAATGGATAAAATGCATTTTCCCCTTGTATTTCCCGGCTGTTAAACTCCGTGCGAAACGGATGTTACGCATCAAACTTATAACCAATTCCTTTAATGGTTTTAAAGTAATCATCGCCTATTTTTTCGCGCAGCTTGCGGATGTGAACGTCAATGGTGCGGTCGCCTACAATGGTGTCGTTACCCCAAACGCGGCTTAATATTTCTTCGCGTTTAAAAACACGACCGGGCTTGCTGGCAAGCAGGTTCATTAATTCAAATTCTTTGCGCGGAAGGTTTATTTCTCTGCCTGCTTTTAAAACCAGGTAGCGTTCGCGGTCAATTTCAATATCGCCTATGTTTAACTTAGTACCGCTTTCGCTGGTTTCAAGCCTGCGCAAAAGGGCACGTATACGGCTTATAAAAACGCGGGGCTTAATGGGTTTGGTTATGTAGTCGTCAGCACCTACCTCGAAGCCTGCAATTTGCGAGTAGTCTTCATCGCGGGCAGTTAAAAAGGTAATCAGGGTATTTTTAAACTCGGGCAGCGAACGCAGTTCGCGGCAGGTTTCAATGCCATCTAACTTAGGCATCATCAGGTCGAGTATAATAAGCTGGGGGCTTACTTTTTTGGCTAACTGAATGGCTTCAACACCATCGCGGGCGGTATATACCCAAAAGCCTTCCTTTTCAAGGTTATACTTCATAAAGTCCAACACATCTACCTCGTCATCAACCAGCAGGATCTTTACGTCTGTTACGTCCATGTAAATAAATTTGCTGCAAAGGTATGGTTACAATGTTAAGCAAAGGTTATGCAAGGCTTAATGTTGAAACGATTTTAAGGGAGTTTTGCGCCCAAAATATAAATTGCCCGAAATGTTACCAAACGCTTGTATTGTAAAACATGGGCACTAACCCAAATAAACCCTATCAAGCCCGGCTTGTTTCATCTTGGGGGGAGGGAAGGGGGCTGGAAAGGGGCAGGGGTGGTTTCCACTTTTTTTACTATCTGTTTGATTATCAACATATTAATTTCTCAAGACCCCTTTCCATGGAAACCACCCCTACCCCTTTCCTTTTTTATCAGCATCCACCAGAGATGACATCTTTTTTCAAGATGTTATCTCAAATCCTATGAGGTTAATTTATAAGGAAAATGGGAGCCGGGCTTTTGCTTTTTATAAAAGGAAATACTATTTTTAAATACCAGGAATTATAAAAAAGTATTGTATGAACCGATTATTCCTTTTAGCTGCAATTATTTTTTTTACGGTTACGGTACAAGCACAAACCCTTGGCATTAGCATAAACCCTGCTATTGATTTACCTCAGGGTATGAACAAGCCTTATTTTGGCACTTCTTGCGGTTTATTTTATGACCAAAAAATCTATAAAATTCTTGGCTTTTCTACCGGTATTGATTACTCTGATTTTCGCCAGGGCGGCCCTTGGGGTAGTTTTGACGAAATGAATTCTTTTAGCGAAAACTACCGGCCAATACTGCAACAACTAACCCATTTAGTTGAAATTCCTTTTGATATGACCTTAATGCTCAATGAAAAAGAAACCGCAAAGTGTTTGGTTTATTTTACTATTGGCTATGCCATAGGAGATGCATTTGAGAACGAAAATATTTATAGCGGCAATTACCGGAGCGAACAAGTAATTATGCCGTCCAAAAGTTCAATGTCAAATACTTTCAGAATGGGCCTTGAGGCCAGGTATAATCCAAAACCCGAACTAAATCTCACCTTTGGCCTTCAATACAAATATGCCAGGACATCCACATTCCCCGGTAGCGAGATTAATGAGTTTAACACCGTTGGCGTATACATTAAAACGGGCCTAAACTTCCTGCATAAAACTACACCTTTAAAAAAATCGTAGTTCACACACCCCTACACCACCTTATTCGCACAACAACTCGCCGCCACAGCATCTGGTTTTGCCTTAAAGGTAAAGCCCATGCTAAGGATGTAGCCCATAGCCTCGGTTAAAGCCGTATTTGAACCAAAGCGCGGGTTCGTATTAATATCAGCATGCACCTCCAGTTCGGTGCCGTATTTATCAAAAAGCGGGCACAGAAAATAGGCAATATCAATTGAGCGCGAAACCTCTATCAGCAGGCGCTCTTTCAGGCTCATTTTGTTTTTTGTTTTGTCGTTATTAATAAACATAAAACCTCCGCGGCCTTTGCGTAAAATAACAATTACCGTGGCAAACTCAGTTTCAAGGCCGCGCACCTGGCTGTCGGTGCCTATACAAACTTTAATCTGGTTACCCAGTTCCTTTTCTTTAATCAGGGCGTTTTCAACGGCGTCCATAATGGGCAAATCAATCCTGGCGCCGTCTAATTTTCTCCATTTCGACTTTAGTATAGGTTCCATAAGCAGTTGTTTGGTTTTCTAAAAGTAGCAACAACTTTTCCGGAAACCCATTTTTTTAAAATCTCAATTTTCAACATCTGTTATGCACATGGCATTAAAACAATCCAATAGAACGCTGATTTATTATGATTCTTATGATGGAATTATGATTTTGAATACAATGTTTTTTAACCCTATAAATCCCAAGCCGACTTAGAGATTACTAAGATGAGCGTAGGATAAGCAGCTTTAATTAGCAAAAAAAGATCACCGTATTGATCATAAAAATCATAATAAATCAGCGTTCTATTGGATTCAGGCTGTTTTAGCCGCGGCAGCTTTGGCTCGTAGTTTCAGCGCTTGCTTTTTAGCGCCTATATTGTAAAGTATCTGGAAGATAGTGAATACCACTGCAAAGTAAGCAAAGGCAGCTACCGTAACCCATCCGCCCCAGGGAACAATGTTTAAAACCAGCAGCATTACAAATGGAAGAGGTATAAGCGAAGCAACAATAAGTGTTACGGCTACCATAATATCTGAAAGGCCCAGGTAAGCCAGGTGGTGGGTAATATGGTCTTTACCTCCCACAAAAGGCGATTGCCTGCGCAGCAGCCTGCGGAAAGTAACAGTAGTAGTATCAATTAAAGGAACGCTAAACAACAGCATAGGCACCACAAATTGCCTTAACTGAATAAACACGGTAACATTAGGGTCTTTAAAGTTCCAGAAAAACAGGATACTGGTTGAAGCCAGGAACACCCCTAAAAACTGGCTGCCCGTATCGCCCATATAAATGCGCGATGGATGCCAGTTAAAAAACAGAAAGCCAAAAAGCGCACCCAACACGCCTATCAGCATAACCAGGTAAAAAGCGCTTAAAGACGGCGCGCTAAGCGCAATAATGGATATAAGGCCTATAATAATACATATGGAAATGCTGGTGGTAATGGCATCCATGTTATCAAGCATGTTTATCGAATTCATCAGGCCTATAACCCATAAAATGGTAATGATAAAATCAAGGGCAGGGCTTCCTGATACCCGGATGTATACATCTGAAATAATAAGGATAAAAGCACACGATAATTGCAAAATAAATTTAGCCAGGGGGTTGGTGTTATAGGCGTCATCGGCCAAACCTAAAATAAAACCCAGGCTGGTAGAGGCAATAATGCCTATCAGGTGTTTATCAAGCAGGTAGTCTGTTTGCCGGGGCAGCGTTCCGATAACAGAAATTGAGATTAGAAAAACGATAAAGAATGAAATACCCCCAATAGCGGGTTTTATATTGGCCGACCACCGCACCTGGTTTATCTCGCCCTCGTTACGGGCGCCCAAATTGAAAGAGAATTTTAAAAAAAGCCAGTTAATCAGAAACGAAAAGAACGCGCTGATCAAAAAGAACAGCGCTAAAAACGTGACCAGATATTGCGGATCAAGAATCATAATTTGTTATTTCTCACCCAAAAGCCTTGCCAGAAACGATTTAGACTTTTTCTTTGTTTCAGTAGTATAATAGCCTTCGGCATATTTACTTCCATAATAACCGTAGCCATAACCGTAACCGTAACCATAATTATAGCCATAGGTATTTCCGTAACCATATCCGTAACCGGACGCACCGCGGCCAAAATCATTAATAATTACCGATAGGTTTTTAACCTTGCTTTCCGTAATAGTCCGGTTAATTGAATGAACAAAAGCCCTGTTGGAATATGCCGCGCGCAGAATGTAAATCGGATAATCGGAAATTTTAAGAATTTCAAGGGCGTCCGTTACAAGTCCGATAGGGGGGGTATCAATAATAACGTAATCATATTTTGTTTTCAAATACTCCAAAACCTCAGGAAGTTTAGGAAGCAAAATAAGCTCGGAAGGATTAGGAGGTACCGGGCCCGAAGTAATAAAATCAAGGTTCGGTATGCCCGACTCCATAATACAGTCGTCCACCTTGGTTTGCCCGCTCAAAATGGTACTAACCCCTTTATGGCTTTCAACATCAAATATCTTATCAAGCCTGGGTTTACGCATGTCAAAGTCAAGAATAATCACCTTCTTGTTCAGCAGGGTAAGAATGGCGGCAATATTAAGCGATACAAACGTCTTTCCCTCGCCCGGAATTGTTGAGGTGGTTGAAAGCACCTTGGAGCCCGGCGAATTTGAAATGAACTGAAGATTGGTTCTAACCGCCCTGAAGGATTCGGTAATGGCAGATTTGGGGTCCTGGGTTACTACCACCTGCGAACGCTCCAGCTCTTCTTTGTAGCGCGGTATAACCCCTAATAAGGCAGCGTGGGTCTTTTTTTCAACGTCTTCAATTGAAGTAATGGTGTTGTGTAACAGGTACCGTATTACCACCATAATAAAGCCCAGCATCAGCCCGATAAAAAATCCTGACAGCTTAATCATGGTTTCGTTGGGCGATACGGGATTAGGGTCACTTTTGGCTTTTTCAAGCACTACATAATCCGAAACCACACCTGCCCCTGCAATCAGGTAATCAGATTTCTGCGCAAATAAATTATCTACAAAATCATTTCTGATATCGGCCATTTTCTCCAGCCTTTCGTATTTGCTTTGCAGGCTTGGCATGCGCAACAGTTCATCCATGTATTTCTGGTATTCCTGTTTTAATAAAACAAATTCGTTTTGCAGGGCGTCAATGGCGTTGTCAATATTTTTATTAAGCCTTATTTTTGAATCTTCAATTTGCCGGTCTATCAACCGTATTTGCGGGTGTTGGGGGGTAGCGTCCATTAACAGCGAATTCCGTTGCTGCTGCAGGTCATTGATATGCAGCACTTCCGGATCAAAATCCACATTTGTAAGTTTAAACTTAATGGACGGCAGGTTTGAATATTCCTTATTAATAACCAGCAACTGCTTTAAGGTTTTCATCAGCGAAATATCGTACTCAAAGTCGCGGAACTTACCTTCATACTCCGTAGTTTTTTCTGAAAGCGTAGCCAGGTAATCATCATCATGTTCAAGGTAACCGTCTTTAATACGTTCAGCGGTCACAGAATCCTGGAACCGGTCAAACTGGATGCCAAAAGTATCTATCTGGTTATCAATAAACCTGAGGATGTTTTGATAGCTTTCGCTTTTTAGCTCAATATCGTACTTAATAAACTGGTCTGAAACTGTAGCAATGATATCTCTTGCTTTATCCGGGTTTCGGTCTTTATAGCTTAACCCGATAAGTTTGGTGGCAGGGTCTATTGGCAAAACTTCCAGTTTATCAGAAATCTCATCAATCAAATCATCCTTGCTCAAAAACTTAAAATAATAAATGTCATTTGCAAGGTTTTCAGTGGTCTGGTCTTTCATCACAATCCTGAATGACAGGTACCTGTCATTAATGCTGTCCTGCGTACTTACTGTATATTCGTGGTCCTTTCCGTTCATGCTAAAGGTTAAGTACACCTTTCCTTTACCTAAAAATTTTACATAAATAGGTATGTTTAATATTTCATCACTTTTATAGGTCCCTTTTACTTCAAAAGGCGATGAGGTATATAATTCGGTATTAACAAACTTGGTTTTCCCCTCTTTGAAATAGCCGATTTGAAGGGGCAGGTTATCTACCACTTTTTCGGCAAACAAATTTGATTTTATCAGTTGTATTTCGCGGTTTACATCGGTTATATCCTGGTTATCAAGTACCGTTTTTACACCTAATATCTGGCTGGTTTTTTGTTGTTTAAGAATAAGGGTAGTAGATGCCTGATAAACGCGCGGCGTATAACGGAGATAAATAACGGCCAGCGAAACGGAAATTATAACAATAAGGATTAACCAGATAATAGACTTGTTAAGGATGTACAGCATCAGCCCCAGGCTGAAATCATCAACCGGGCTTGAATCCATGGCCTGTTCAGCTGATAGCGCTTTATTTTCCATAGGTTCTGGCCAAAAGTATAAGGGTTGCTATGGTTGTTATTAAAGCAAAGTACGGACTTATTTCCGTCAAAATCTGATTAGCTACACTCGCTCTTTTATCTTCGATATAGATAATATCGTTTGATTGAACAATCAAATCAGCTTTTCGCATGCCTTCTAAAGTAGAAAGGTCAATTAAAATTACCTGTGGGTTTTTCATATCTCCCCTTATCACCTTTATTTTATACGCTTTTGAATTGTCTGAAAGGCCACCCAACTTGGCTATTACCTCTAAAAGATTAGTAGGCCCGGCGTTTAGCGGTATTATACCCCCGGTTGAGCCCCTGAAAACCAGTGCCCTTCTGTTTTCAACCTTTGCTATTACAAAAGGGTCAACAAAAAGGCCGGCAAATTTATCAGCTAAAATCCGGTTAAGTTCTTTTTCGGTATACCCTTTTACAAAAAGCTCCCCCATAACAGGTAACCTGGCAAAGCCCTCATTATCTACCAAATATGTTATGGCTATAGCACCGGTTGCGCCTGAGTTTGCCGTCGAATTCACCGAGCCGCCTACACCGCTTGCGTTTCCTACAACATCAACCAATCTGAATCCATCGCGGGCATAAACCCGAAGGCTTATTTCGTCGCCGGGCTGAATAACGTATTGATCAATCTGCTTCTGGGCAAGCTCAAAATACTGGTACTGCTTTTGCTGAAACATCAGGTTTGGGTAAAGATACCTGCACGAGGGGATTGAAATAAGCATGACACCAATCAAAAATATTCCTAGAACCTGTTTCATGTACTTTATAAGCTACAAACCTATGAAAAAAAAGGAAGGCGTTTGCATTTAAGTTACTTAATTACCTACTCAATAATGAATTGTAAAACCCTGCCATATCGGTACAAAGCCTTTGGTAGCTGAATTTATTGCGTACAAAACCGGCCCCGGTTACCGAAAAAGATTTTCTCAGTTCGTCATCCTCAATCAGCTTTAGCAGGTTTGCGGCCAGGGCATTTTCATCGTTTATAGCTGATAGCAGGGCCGTTTTATTTTGCACTACTATATCTTCAATACCGCCAATAGATGTAGAAACAATAGGTTTACCAGAGGCCTGGGCTTCTATAAGGCTTACCGGTGTGCCTTCATTATTTGAAGTTAAGGCTATAATGTCCATACCGGCGTTAGAAACATCAATATCTTTTATCCAGCTTGTAAAAGTAAGGATGTTCTTTTCGCGGGGGTTTCCGTTATTAAATTGCAGGCCAAGCTCATTTGCAAACAATTCTATGCTATTCCGCTGCTCGCCATCCCCGATAATAAAGGCCCGTATTTTTTTGCTTGTTTTAGTGGCCACTATGCTCAAAGCCTTTAAAAAAAGCCGGTGGTTTTTTACCGGCACCAGGCGGCCCACTATGCCAATAGCAATTTCATCATCGGCAACATTATAAGCCTGCCTGAATTGCTTTCTTTTCGCTTCCTGCCCGGTTTCAAATTTTTCAAGGTCAAAGCCCAGCGGAATTATTTCAAATTTTTCCGGGGGCGCTACTTTGTAGATGCTGCTTAATTCGTGCTTCTGAATTTCGCTCAGCGTTATAATTTTGGTAGTGCGTTTGGCCAGGTACCTTTCAATTTCAAGAAACACCCTGGTTTTGGCAGGGCTGAAATACGAGTGAAACACATGGCCATGAAACGTATGAATGATAACAGGCACGCCTTCGTGGGCAGCGGCCAGCCTGCCAACAGCGCCGGCTTTTGCGGCATGGGTATGAACTATATCCGGTTTAAAATCCCTGATTAGTTTCCTGATTTTGAAATATGATTTATAATCGCGCAAAGGATTTAATTCCCGGTACATTTCAGGAATATAAACGGGATGGAGGTCGAGGTTTTTGACTATAAATTCCGAGCTTTCTTCGCTGTCATCTTTCATGCCGGCAACCAGCAGGGTCTCAAATTCGGGACTCAAAAATTTGCTCAGATAGGCTGCATTATATGTTGGCCCGCCCAGGTTAAGCCGGTTAATAATTCTTAGGACTTTAGGCATTAGGCTGAAAATATTTTTTGAACCAGTATTGAAAAACCACCAAACTCCAGGTAGTAGCATGTGCATCGCCGGGATTATTAGAAAAGAGCTTTTGCTTTAGCAATTCTATTTGCCCATAGTTAAAAATATTCTGCTCTTCAATAAACTCCTTTTTAAGCAAATTATCTTCTATCAGGCTTTTGAGCCCGGTTTGCATCCAGCGCAGCAGGGGTACTTCAAATCCATGCTTGGGCCGGGTAAATATCTCAGCAGGCAGCACATCGGCAAAAGCATCTTTCAGAATTCTTTTTGTGATGCCGCCTGATATTTTGTAATCTACCGGAAGCGAAAAGGCGAAATCCACCACCTTATAATCCAGCAAAGGCACCCTTACTTCAAGGCTGTTAGCCATACTCATCAGGTCAACTTTTGTAAGCATATCACCTGGCAATACCAGGTTAAGGTCGGCAAAAAGTACATCATTCAAATCTCCGTATTTTGTCACCATGTTTAAAAATACCTGTTTTCTTTTATCAGCTTCGGCATAACCGGCCGGTGAAGCATTCTTTAAAAGACCAAGGGCTTTTTCCCGGCTGGTTAACGAACACCATTTCCAGTACCGCTGTGCAGGTGGTAATTGAAGGCCTTCGCTGTATCGTTCAAGCTGCCGAAAGAGGTTAGTTACCCGCGAATGCCTTGATTGCGGCAGTAATTTAAAAACCGGCAGGCTACCCTTCAACAGGTAATTGACCATATTGTTTTGCCTTGCCCTTAGTTCGGCCTTGTGTTTGTTATAACCTGCAAAAAGTTCATCGCCCCCATCGCCCGAAAGCGCAACGGTTACCCGCTGCCTTGTTTTTTGGCTTAACAGGTAAACGGCAATGGCCGATGAATCGGCAAATGGCTCGTCTAAGTAGTCTAAAACCGAAAAAATATTTTCAAACATTTCATCGGTAGTTACCGAAAACACCGTGTGCTTTGTTTTCAGTTTTGCGGCCACCAAATTGGCATATTGGGTTTCGTCAAAGTAGGGGTCATCTTTATAACCCAGCGAGAAGGTGTTAAGGTCCGGTACATGCTTTACCGCGCAGGCGCTGATAATAGACGAATCAATACCCCCACTTAAAAAAGTACCCAGTGGAACATCTGATACAAGGCGCCTTTCAACCGCTGCTTCTATTAATTGGCGCAATTTATTTTTAGCTGTATTGTAATCAAACCCTGCAGTTATCCTGGTGCCTGGAACATAAGGGGTTGAGTAGTATTTTTCAAAACTCAGCAAGCCTTGCCTGTTTATAGTGGCCATGTGGCCCGGCGCCAGTTTTTGAACATTTTTGAGCATAGATGCCGTACCCGGCACATAATTGAGTTGCAGGTAAAGCAAAAGGGTATCGGGGTCAATTTCTTTTTTAAACGGGAATTTAAAAAGAGCCTTTAATTCGGAGGCAAAAAGGATCACGTTTTCATCGTTGTAAATATGCAACGGCTTTATGCCAAAGCGATCGCGCGCAATAAATACCTCTCCTTTCTGATGGTCATAAATGGCAAAAGCAAAAAAGCCATTTAAATGTTGTACACAGACTTTGCCAAGTTTAATGTAAAGGTTCAGCAGCACTTCAGTGTCTGAGCCGGAATGCATTTTTACATCGCCTAAAAACTGATGCCTTAACTCGCGGAAATTGAAAATCTCTCCATTAAAAATGATGGTAAAGGTTCCGGCTTCATTTTGCATGGGTTGGTTGCCTGCCGGTGAAACGTCAATGATTGAAAGCCTGGCATGGGCAAAACCAACCTGCGGAGAAAGGGCAGCGCTGTTTTGTGAATCGGGCCCCCTCTTTGAAAGGGTTTGTATAGCCTCCTTCAGAACACCTTGGTACCCGTGTTCAGCCTTTTTAGAAAAATAACCTGCAATGCCACACATATAGAATCCCGATTCATGCTTTAAGGCAAAGATGAAATAATCCTTTAACTTCGTGCAGCGATATGACCATCTTCGATGTTTTTCTGGTTCCCATTTATTTAAGTATATTTTATTTCTTTGCCCGCCGAACCGTAAGCGCCAACCGTCACGACCCCATTTACAAAGTTTATTATATCAAAGGGCTTAACTACAAGTTTTTTGGTGCTTTTTCGTTTGCCATGATCTACCTGTTTTATTATAAGGGTGGAGATACCATTGCTTATTATGAAGATGCCAGCCCCCTTATGAGGCTGCTTGTGATAGACCCTATCTGGTTTTTTAAATTCATTTTGGGTTTTTATAATCATTATCCCGAAATTCTTCTTGCCCAAACACGTTTAACTGCTACCTATTATCTTACCAAAGGCAGCGCAACCTTAACCACTTTGCGCATTGCTGCAATACTCAACATTTTCAGCTGTAATTCGTTCCTTGTTCTTACTTTCTTTTTTGCCTTTATATGTTACCATTTTATATGGCGGGTATTTAAATTAATGGTTTCGTTATATCCGGTGTTGCATAAACAGTTTTCTTATGCTTTTTTAATGATCCCCTCTGTTATTTTCTGGGGCTCCGGTATAGGTAAAGATACCATTATGCTGGGGGCCATTATGCTGTTTTTTACCACCTTTTATAACCTGGTTATCAAAAAACAATTCAAAATGTCAGATTTGCTTTTGTTTTTTATTTCGGCTTATATAACTGCACTCATCAGGGGTTTTATCCTGTTTACGCTTATTCCCTGCGTAATGATGATGGCTACCGTTTATTATCAAAAACAGATCAAAAGTTCCTTTATTCGATTTTTGATCGGACCCGTACTTATGTTAGGCGGTGGCGGGGCATCTTATTTTTTTGTAAAAAGCCTGGGCGATACAGTAGAATCGTATAAGATTGACCAGCTGGAAAAGAAAGCTGAGGGATTTCACAGCTGGCATACACACCTTGCACAAACGGAGGGGGGCTCCTCCTATAGCCTGGGTGGAGAGGTTTCCTATACCCCGGCCGGTATATTAAGGCAGGCCCCGATGGCTATGCTGATTTCACTTTTTGGCCCTTTTATATGGCAAATCCGGAGTCCGGTTATGGTTCTTTCGGGTATAGAGAGCCTGGTTTTCCTGTATTTTATACTGAAAATTATTTTTAACCGTAAAATATACAAAGTGGGGGGAATAATTTCAAGCGACCCCGTTCTTGCCTTCTCCATCCCTTTTATATTGATATTAGCTATAGCTATTGGAATGACCAGTTTTAATTATGGTGCATTGGTACGATATAAAACCCCCATTTTACCATTTTTTGCTACCACTATTATTTTGATTAATTATTATTACGATAAAGGAAAAGCTTAATGGCGGGGCGGGAAAAAACAAAGGTTCTGTTTATTGTTCAGCATCGGTTTAACCGCTCCCCGGGTCAGCGCTATCGTTGCGAGCAATATATTTCTTACCTGGAAAATAACGGGTTTGAGTGTGTTTACTCTCCTTTAATAGCTACTAAAGAAGAAGATAATGCGCTTTACAATTCGCAAAGCCTTTTTGATAAAGCCGCGATTTTTTTAAAAGGATTTTGGCGAAGACTACAGGACGTAAGGCGGGCACGCAACTTTGATATTATTTTTATTTACCGCGAAGCTTTTATGACCGGTTCTGTCTTTTTTGAGCGTCTCTTAAAAAAAAGCGGGGCCAGGATAATACTTGATTTTGATGATGCAATCTGGCTAAGTACCGTGTCGGAAGTAAACAGGTCGCTGCAGTGGTTAAAACGGCCCGGAAAGGTAAACGATATCATTGCGTTAAGTAACCTGGTAATAACCGGCAATTCGTACCTGGCCGGTTATGCACAGGCGTATAATAAAAACGTAGTTGTTTTTCCTTCTACAATCGACCTGGATTATTACCGGATACCCGCCAGCCCCCGAAAAACAAATGATACCATAATTATAGGATGGAGTGGGAGCCATACCACTATTGAGCATTTTGAAACTATTGTACCAGTACTTAAAAAGCTGAAAAATAAATTTGGCCCTCTTGTAAAGTTTGAAGTTTACGGCGATGCCAATTATAAAAATGCAGAATTGGAAATACAAGGCACCGCATGGAGCTTTGAATCGGAAGTGAGCACTATTGCCTCTTTTGACATAGGTATTATGCCCCTGCCCGATAATAACTGGAGCAAAGGCAAATGTGCTATGAAAGGCCTGCAATATATGGGACTTCAGGTTCCGGCGGTATTGGCCGGGGTTGGCATGAATACAGATGTTATTGAAGATGGGGTAAACGGTTTTTTAGCAAATAATGAAGATGAATGGCTGGCAAAACTTTCTTTATTGATTGAAAACCCCGCCTTGCGTGCTCAAATAGGAACGGCCGGACGAAAAACCATTGAACAAAGGTTTTCATCGCAAGGGCTAAGGGCGCGTTACCTTGATATTTTCAAAAATGTGTTGCCGGCATAATTACCACAGGGTTAATACTGGAAGGGTGTACGACAAATTTCCCTCTTGATGCTTTTGCATTGCTGTATTTTGCATTTTCCCTCTCTTTTTTTCAAAGAGAGGGATGTCCGTGGGACAGGGTGAGTTTGTATCGGCAAAGTTTGAAGGATGAAAAGGGAAATTTGTCGTACACCCCACTGTAATGGTTAAACTGCCGGTTAAGGCAATTTATTTATTTTTATAAAAGATAGAACTCAAAGCAGAATTTATGATAAACGTAACCAAATCATTTTTACCCCCCCTAGAAACTTACACCAAAATGCTGGAAGGTATTTGGAACAGGGCCCATTTAACCAACAACGGCCCGCTGCTTTTAGAGCTTGAAGAAAAGCTGAAAGAATATTTCGGGGCCAACCATTTTATTTTTTTGAACAACGGCACCTCTGCATTGCAGATAGCTATTAAAGGGCTGGGTATTACCGGCGAAGTAATTACTACGCCCTTTTCATATGTAGCTACCACTTCTTCAATTGTATGGGAGAACTGCGAACCGGTATTTGCCGATATAAACAAAGAAAGCCTGACCATTGATGCTTCGCTGATTGAGCCGCTTATTACAAAAAAGACCTCTGCAATTCTGGCTACCCATGTTTATGGTATACCCTGCAATATTGAAGCTATTGATAAAATAGCCAAAAAACATAACCTGAAAGTGATATACGATGCAGCTCATGCCTTTGGGGTAAATTATAAAGGCAGGCCGCTGGTAAATTACGGCGATGCATCAACGCTTAGTTTCCACGCCACTAAGTTGTTTCATACCACCGAAGGGGGGGGCATTGTGGCCAATGACGACCAGGTAGCCCACCGGTTTGGTTACATGCGCAATTTCGGGCATAAAGGGCAGGAGGATTTTTGGGGGGTAGGCATCAATGCCAAAAATTCGGAGTTTCATGCAGCCATGGGGCTGTGCGTATTTCCGTATGTTGAGGAGATTATTAAAAAACGGCGCGAGCTTTCAGAATTATATGATGAGCTGCTGCTGGGTAAAGGGCTTAAAATAACACGCCCCCTGATACCTGAAGGAACAGAGCCTAACTATGCCTACTATCCTGTGCTGTTTGAAAATGAAGGCGCTCTTTTAAGTGTGCGCGATTCGCTGAATGCCGAATATGTTTACCCGCGCAGGTATTTCTATCCAGGTTTATCTAACCTTAATTATGTAAAAAAATACGCGGTGCCGGTCAGTGACGAAACCAGCCACCGGGTACTTTGTTTACCCCTCTATTACGACCTTGAAAACGACCAGGTAAAACGGATTTGTCAGGTTATAACCCACGTATTGCGTTTTAAATCATAAGCAAAAAGTATAGTTTTACGGGCATTAAAAATCCGCGCCCTTACTGTAATTTTTTCATTTACAATAACAGGTTCGGTAATAATTAAAAATGGAGAAACTGAAGTTCGGCAAAGTATTGGTTATATCAGATAATCCGTTCCTTATCAAAGCCTTTCACCGGCTTTCATCTGGCTTTATGGGTTTAAGTGTTAGTTATGCCTGCTCTAAAAGTAATGCGGCATTGCAGGCTGATACAACTTTGCCTGTAAAGGTTGATGCCATAGAAGTTAAAAAACAATGGGAAAGTATTGTTTCGCAATACCACCTTGTTTTCTCATTACACTGCAAACAATTGTTCCCGGCAGAGATGGTAAGCAGGGTTAAATGCATTAATGTTCATCCGGGTTATAATCCTTACAACAGGGGCTGGTTTCCACAGGTATTTTCTATCCTTAATAAATTACCTGCCGGGGCTACCATACACGAGATAGATGAGAACCTTGACCATGGCCCCATCATAGCCCGGAGAGAAGTGAAAATAAACAGTTGGGATACCTCGGCCGATATTTACAACCGGGTGCAGCAGGTAGAAGTTGATTTGCTGGAAGAACACCTGCCGGCTATTTTACAAGGCTATTGCCAGACAAATTTACCCGAACAGGAAGGGAATATAAATTTGAAAAGGGACTTTAACGAGCTGTGTAATCTTGACCTGAACGAAACCGTTACTATGGGCGCCGCCATAGATAAATTAAGGGCTTTAACCCATGGCAATTATGCAAACGCATATTATACTGATGCCGAAACCGGTAAGCGGGTATTTGTAAAGATAATGCTTGAAAAAGAGGAATAGAACCATGTCGGCCACAGTCAACGTAAGCATTTGTATAATTACCTACAACCAGCAAAACTATATTGAGCGGGCCATTGAAAGCGCCTTAATGCAGCACGCGGGTTTTAGCTATGAAATTATAATCAGCGACGACTGTTCCACAGATAATACCAAAGATATTATTGCCCGATATGCTGCAAAGTACCCTGGGCTTATTAAAGCGTTTTATGCCGAAAACAACCTGGGCATGCTGCGCAACTGGGAAAAGGCGCTGAAGCTTTGTACCGGTAAATATATTGCCCTGCTTGAAGGGGATGATTTTTGGAACGACCCGCTTAAACTTCAAAAGCAATACGACATTCTTGAAAGCCATCCTGATTGTGTTATTTCATTTACGAATGCCACTATTGAGTACGAATCGGGCGAAAACGGTTATAAGCGGTACGTTGATAAAACAGGCGTTGTTTTTACTACCATCGATCTGTTGGAATACAATTTTATTCCTACCTGCTCGGTGCTGATGAGAAACCATATTTCAGATACTTTTTTCCCGCCGGCCTATTTCAAAAGTCCTTTTGCCGATTGGATTATACATATCCTGAATTCCCATTTCGGTAAAGTTCATTTCTTAAATGAATTTACCTGCACTTACCTGGTGCATGGTATGGGCGTATGGGGCGGTATTAAAAAAGAGAAGCAGCTGTTAAACAAGCTGAAAGCCATAGATTGCGTCGGCGAAATATTGACTGAAAAGGATTTACTGGTTATTATTGCAGCGAGCAGGAAGAAGGCCCTGCAAAATATTTGTCAGTACTATAAAGAACAGCGAAAGTTATCTGCCTATTTTAAATACCGGTTAAAATTAATTTTTCCCTGATGGTTCCCGAAGTGTCTGTCATAATTTGTTGCTATAACAGCGTTAGGCGGCTTCCTGTAACCATTCAGCATTTGTTCAACCAAAAAGACACCGGTTCAATTAACTGGGAGGTAATAATAGTTGATAATGCTTCCACCGATGGTACTTATGAATTTGCCATAAACCTGCTCAGTAAAGGCCAAATCAATTTCCAGGTAGTTAAAGAATTAAACCCCGGCCAGGCTGCGGCCAGGCTAAAGGGTTACCAGGTTTCTAAATATGAATACCTGCTTTATTGCGATGACGATAACCATCTTGGCGATAATTATGTTAGCCTGGCGTATAATGTTATCCGGGCAAATCCAAAAATTGGCATTTTAGGGGGAAACGGCAGGGCTGTTTTTGAAGGCACAGAACCGGCCTGGTTCCAAAAATATAGCCGCAACTTTGCGGTGGGCGAACAATCTTCATCCATCGAAGATTTTACCAAAGTGGCCGAAGTTTATGGCGCAGGTTCCGTTATGCGCAAGTCATTCTTAAACGCTCTTTTCAACTCTGGATTTAAAACCGTTTTGGTGGGTAGAACTGCCACGCAGCTTACCTCTGGTGACGATGTTGAGTTGTGTTACATGGCCAAACATTTCGGCTACGAAATCTGGTATCACCGCGGTTTAAAATTTGACCACCTGATGTCGAAGGGCAGAATGAGCTGGAATTATCTGAAAAATTTATACCGGGGGTTCGGGCGTACCAACATCTACACTCAGGCGTACCTGTACGTTGAACGCTATCATAAAGTTCCGGGAGAAAACCTGTCACTTCCTTTCTGGCTTGATGCGTTTATACATAAAGTCAGATATATTTTTAACTACTACCCCAAAGTAATGTGGAAGATGAACAGGGAAGGCGATGAGGAGGTGTTGAGGTTTATAGCCATGAAGGCCGAAGCACAGGAAATATGGCGGTTAAAGGGCAAATACATTGAATTATACAAATCCATTTACAGCTACCTGAACAGTTTAAACGGGCAATCAAAATAAGCCTTACTGTTACCGTATTATACCGGACAGAAAGACCACTTTATAGCATCATTTATTTGCGAAAAAACAAATGCTGCTTTACAATTCAGGCTAAACCCACTATCTTAGGGTTATAAATTTAAAAAATTGTAGCTTTGTAGGTCTATTCTATTAGCATCTATGGTTAGCGAAACAAAAAATATGTCAGGAGCCTGGAACAGGGCTCTCCGTTCACGTAGTTTCAGGAACCAGTTTTTTTTAACGCTACTGGTTTTTGCAGCCGTACTGATGCATAACTTTCATTACCTGCGCGTTTGGCAGGCCAGGGAGGGTTTGCAGATAAATGACTTGGTGCTAAACCAGTTGCCGCCACACGATTTTTCGCTGGAAATATTTTTGGTGGAGTATTGTACTATGCTAATGATAGTCATCATTACGGTTCAACATCCTGAGCGAGTTGTAACCGGGTTACAAATGTTCAGCCTGCTTATTCTGTTCCGTACTATGTGTATCTATTTTTTTCCGCTCGAGCCGCCCAGGGATATGATTCGTTTGGATGATCCCTTTGCTGCCTTCTTTTTACATTCGAAAGATACTTTTGTAACCAAAGACCTTTTCTTTTCAGGCCATATCTCTACTTTGTCATTGCTAATGCTTATTTGCGTTAATAAATATGTTAAGGCCTGGGCGCTGATGGCTACTATTATTGTAGGTACTTTAATTTTATGGCAACACGTGCATTATTCGCTCGATGTGGTTTTCGCCCCGTTAGCCTCTTTTATTTGCTATAAAGTAATCCTCTTTATACATCGCGAAAGACGGTATGGCATTGAGATGCAAAATCAGGAGCAATCAGCATAAGCCAGCTAATTTGCATACCGGTCTGGCCGCCCTGCAACGCGTCAAAATTTCACTTACAGATTATTGACTGAAGATGGGATATGGGAGTGAAAATCAGCGGATTTTTATATTTTAGTGGCCACAAATAAAACGGAGGGGTCGACCAAAACTTATGAATGGGGTTTATGTTTTAGCAAATGATAGTGTATATGAACATTTTGTCGCCTTTGTAAAAAGTTTCCGTAAACACAACCTCACGCTGCCGCTCACCGTAATTATGTTTGATGAGCGTGTAAGCCAGATACGCACCCTGTCAGCCCAATACAGCTTTAACCTCTGGGATCCACCGCAAGCCGGACAGATGTACGAAATCGGCTTAAAGTTTTATCCCGAAAATAAGGTTTGGCCCAAAATATTTAAAAAAATATGTTCGTTTTGGGGGCCCTATGAAACCTTCTTTTTCCTCGATGCTGACATTATTGTTTTTGAAGACCTTTCTCCCATTTTAGAAAAATTCCGAACTTCTGATAAGGACCTTCTGTATTTTGATGCTGAGCCTCAATGGGTTTATAAGGATACCGCCTTCAGGGAAAAAATGATACGTGATTTTGATACAAAACATATAGGCACAGGAACTTTTATCTCACGAAAGGAGGCACTTACAATGCAAAATATAACAGACGCATTAGCCGGTTTTGATCAATACCGGAATGAGTTTGTTGATGTGATAGAGCAGCCGTTTTTAAATTATTGCATAGATATTTACCGGTTTAAAAAAATAAGGATTAACGAATTGGACAATAAGTTCTCTTTTTCCTGCTGGTACGACCTCGAGACCCGGGAAGAAAACCATAAAATTTATTGGATATATAACAACATAAACATGGGCATAATGGTTGCCATGCATTGGGCCGGATGCGGGTTCAGTAATATTTACCTGCACCACTCATCTGTTCAGTTTTTAGAGGCCCGGCTTGCAGGCGAAGCCGCGGTTAATAAATACAATTACTTTCTGAATTTCTACCATCTGCGGCTAAGGGACATCCTGTTTAACCGCCAAAAATTAGTTCAGTTGTTTAAACTGGTTTTTTGATTATTCTTTTATTACCACTAACCAGCTTTTGCAATATGACCCCTCCAGGTAAATTATACAGCAATAAAACTACCTTCGATTTATTCTGTTTATCCCGCGGGTAACAAACCAGGTACCTAATAATTTCGGTATTCATTTTTGCCTTCTGCGCTGTAGCTAAGTAGTGGTAAATAAGTCGGTGCTGCAAGCTACGGAATATTTGCCTTTTAAACGCCGATGATATCTTCTCTTTCAGGCAGGGATTATCAAAAATCTTTTTCATGGCAACCACCTGCGGGTTTATCATATCCTTTTCTACGCTTTTGGTGTTCCCGCTATGAATAATAAAATCAATGGTTATTTCAGCAATCTGAACCACTGCATATTCCGAGGCTATCCGAGCAAACAGCTCTACGTCTTCGTTTATCCGTAGGGTGGTATCAAACTTTTGCTTTTTTAATATTGAGGTATGGATACACACCGTTGATGGCGCAATTTGATGGGCAATTACATATTCAATTGGGTTCCGGCCTTCAGGTGATGGGAAAATCACATCTTCACTGCGATCTGGAAATATCCATCTCATGCCCGTAAAGTAAAGGGCCTCCTTTGGGTCTGTCTCTGTCGTTTTTTTTAAAAGTTTTTCCAAATGAAACGGCAGCCACACATCGTCGCTGTCTAAAAAACAAATAAACTTGCCACTTGCCAGTTCTATTCCGTTGTTGCGCGCTGCACTTCTTTCCTGGTTATTTTGCCAAAAATATTTTATGCGGTCCTCATTAAAATTTTTTACCACTTCCTCAGTGTAGTCATTACTACCATCGTCAATAACCAATAACTCCCAATCGGGAAAGGACTGCCCGATAACTGATTGAATGGTCTTTCCAATCAAATGGGCCCGGTTATAAGTAGGAATAATTATGGAAAAATAGGGCACTGTCATTTCTGTTTTTTCATTGAAGTTGGTCTGGCTCACAAGCAACAGGCATTCAAATCTTTTATCGCAACAAAAATACCAATTACAACCCATAAACCCATCATGGCAGTACAATTCATGACTATACCGTTACAAATTTATGCTAAATACCGGATAACCTGCGCTATAACAGCACTGGTATTTAATACAATGGCCTGCCGCAATTAGAAAAATTTTGTAAGCAGGCTTCAAAATAATATTCATATTATTACTTCAACAATAGCTTAGTATGTCCATAATTAAACGCAGATTATTTAATTCCCTTATCGCTAACGATTTTATCTGGGCATGCCTTAAAAAGCCCATCTACTGATCCGACTCAATAAAATATTACCGGAGCGTGATTTGTTGGGAAAGAGATGTTTTGCCAATCGTTAATGAAGCAAAAATTATTTTCTCGGATTTAACGGTGCGCACAGGGCCTTTCAAAGGAATGAAGTACCCGGATTTTTTGGCTACCGGCAGTTCCATTTTTCCAAAACTACTTGGGTCATACGAAAAGGAGTTACACCCCTTGATTGATCAATTAATAAAAAAAGATTACACTGAAATTATTGATATCGGTTGTGCTGAAGGCTATTACGCTGTTGGGTTAGCTATGAAATTACCCCGGGCAAGGGTATATGCGTATGATACAGATGTTACTGCACAAAATGCATGCAGGTTAATGGCCAAAATTAATGGGGTTTCAGACAGGGTAAATATTGAGGCCACCTGCACGCCTGAAATTTTAAAAAAGATTAATCCCGCCATTAAAACACTTATAATTTCGGATTGTGAGGGTTATGAAAAACATCTTTTTACCGAAGGAAATATTGCAAGCCTGGCCCAAAGCGATGTTTTAATTGAGGCGCATGATTTTATAGATAAGAGTATAAGCACGTATCTTAAAACTCTTTTTTCCAAAACCCATAACCTTACATATATTGATAGTCTGTCTGATCATTTAAAGGTAATTAGATATGACTATGAGGAGCTTAAAGGAATGGACTATGTTCACAAAATTAATCTGTTAGGCGAAGGTCGGCCAGGAACTATGGAGTGGTTCTTTTTTACCCCCAAATAACAAAGGGTAAAATTTACCTGATTAAAGTAACATTTCCCTTAGCCGTTTTAATCGTGCTTTCGCCTATAAAGCGGTAGCTGCATTCCCAAACATAAACACCTACGTCTTGCTTCTGGCCTTTATAGGTGCCGTCCCAGCCAACGGTCCAGTCGGTGGTTTCGTAAATTTTTTCGCCCCAGCGGTTAAACACAACCAGGTCAATTTGGGCCAGGTTCTTATTCAACACATGGAAAACATCATTCTCCCCGTCTCCATTCGGCGAAAACCCTGTGGGTATTAGTAAGCCCAGTTCTGAAACAGCTACATTAAGCGAGTCTGAAAGTTTACACCCTGCGGGGTCGGTAACCGTAATGGTATATTCGGTAGTAGCAGAAGGATTTGCAGTAGGGTCAGCACAGGTAGTGCAGGTCAGATCTAAATCTGGGGTCCACTCAATAGCAGAACCCGAAACTGCGCCAATTACCGGTGCAAAAACGGTGCTCTGGCCTTGTATCAGGGCTACATCAGGCCCGGCAGAAAGCTGGAATTTTTTGTGGGCCAATGCAAACGGGTTCGGGTTAAAATCGCTTACGGCAGGTACCGTAACCGTGCTAAAACCTAAGCCGGTTGAGGTTGTGGCCGGGACAATATAGTTCCACTCATTATTCTTCCAGTGCGCTTCGTCTGTCCAGTCCCCATCGGTTGTAGCATTGTAATACATGGTCAGGTCGGCAGCAGCTGCACCACTGCCATTGTAAAGACGGTGGTAAAAGTTAGGATTAACCAGGCATAGGGTTTTATCCAGCGCTTCAACATTATAACCATCGTTAGTGGCATTGCCCTTAACCAGGCAAGCCCCAAAAGTATCGGTACCTGCTGCGGGAGAGATTGCAACCGGCCTGAAAATAGAAGGCCCGTTAACATACGAGGGTGACCCTACCGGGAAAACGTAGGACGATGCGGCAATGGTGACCCATGAAAGCCTGCCAGCGCCAACACTACTTACAAAACCGCTTGTCCAGGTAATAGCTGCTATGTTGGTATTGGTTACCAGCATCTGGTTAACATCGGTTGCCAGCTCAGCGCTGTTAAGGCTCAGAACTCCGGTGGTAATGGCATTAATACTTTGTTTCTTAACCGGCCCCACACTTAAATCCAGGTTATCGAAGGTAGTAACTGCCGTGCCGGTTATGTTTTGCGTTTGCTCGGAGCCATTTAGCATTACCAGGCTGTTGTTGCCACTGTAGGTATTGTCATTTATCCAGTCGCCGGCAACCTCAATCGTGTCACCATTTCCGGTAATGGGGGCATCATTCTGTAAAGGGCCTTGTATTACTATAGTGCCTTGGTTTGTAATTTGACCGCTGCCCGAACCTAATGCATTATAAACGCCGCTCGACCCACCATTCGTGTTTTGCGTTACAATCATGTAGCCGCCGTTCAGCACATAAATACCTGCCCCTTTATTATTAAGCAATGCCGTTTGCGAAAACAACGCACTGCATATAAAAATGAAAAGGCTGAGAGGCACAAACTTCCTCATATCTGGCAATTTGCTTTAAGTGTTCTGAGTGTTAAAGTAACAATTTTTTATCAGGCATCAAGGTTTTAGAGGCAATTATTTGGCAAACGGTTGGCTGTATTGGGTGCTTACCATATTGTCGCTTTCCCAACAGCCGCCCCTTCCGTCCCCCTTAATGCTACTGTGTACACATCTTTCTCTTATTTTTCTAAGCGAAGCGAAAGAAAAATAAGAATGTCCCCCGCCGGCGGCTTGCCTATGCACACATCTTTTAGAGCAAAAAGAGAGGCCTTTTAATTCAATAATTTGGTCGGCTTTGCATAATGCTTAACCCCTTCCATCCCCGAAACGGGGAAACCAGGGCAAAACAGCCAACTCCAAGCGGTGACGACAAACCTTGTATCGGTTTTTGGCTTTGGTCTCCCCGTTTCGGGGACGGAAGGGGTTGAGACACGTAAATAAA
>Ga0182013_10001946_pt1 | contig 27545 bp, 22 predicted proteins | sample 612S2MmetaG_FD_120487 | JGI IMG/M metagenome (GOLD analysis project Ga0182013, IMG submission 120487) | Permafrost microbial communities from Stordalen Mire, Sweden - 612S2M metaG | ecosystem: Environmental > Terrestrial > Soil > Wetlands > Permafrost | place: Sweden: Stordalen | collected...
GGCCAGGCCAAATGAATTGTGAGTAAAGACGAGGAGCAAACCAATAATAAAAATTGTGGCCGCCGGAGTTGCCAATCCTAAAAAGCCATCGGTTTGCCTTGTGTCAACGTTAAACTTGGCCAGGCGCAAGGCGGCAAACAGGGTTACTAAAAAAGCAGGAGAGGAGTACAGGTAAATTTTAGCGGTGCTGTAAAACTCGCTACCAGATGAATACTTTTGAAATAACAGCTGGAACAAAACCAGGCCTGGCACTAAACCAAAACTCACCACATCGGCCAGCGAGTCGAGTTGTTTGCCTACATCAGACGCACTTTTAAAAAAACGCGCGGCAAAGCCATCCAGAAAATCGGCCACCAATGAAACTGCGATGCAGTAAGGCACCAGCTCAACATGAAAATTAAAAATAAAAACTACCGCTACACAACCTGAAAAGAGGTTAATAAGGGTAAGTAAATTAGGGATGCTTAATAGCGATATAATGTCCATTTTCTGTGATTTTGTAGGGACGCAATATTTTGCGTCTCCTTCTTTTGCCATGTCCACAACAATTTATGTGTGTCAGAGACGCAAAATATTGCGTCTCTACGTTTCGTTAGGGCTGCCCACATACGCGCAGAGTCCCCATTCCGCAGAGCCGCCCCGCGTAAGGCGGGATGAAACAGAAAGGGAGACTCTGCGAGGAAGGGGAGATATGAGTGTAAGTATGTTCGGAATACTCAATAAGGAAATGATGTCCATTAGTTTATTTTTTAGAGACGCAAAATTTTGTGTCCCATTCTTTTGCCATGCGCACAACAGATTTATGTGTGCCAGAGACGCAAAATTTTGCGTCCCCTTTTTTTTGTCATTCGCACAGCAAATTTATGTGTTCCAGAGACGCAAAATTTTGCGTCTCTCCGTGTTTATTTGCTGTTCATTATGTCTTCAATCTCTTCAACTTCAATAGGGATGTTGGCCATCAGGTCAACCGGTTTGCCATTGGTAACGAGGATATTGTTTTCTATTCTTATTCCCAGTTTTTCTTCGCGGATATAAATGCCTGGTTCGCAGGTTAACACAGCGCCTGATTTTAGTTTTTCGAAGCGGTTACCAAGGTCATGCACATCAAGCCCCAGAAAGTGGGCTGCACCGTGTGGGTAATATTTTTTATATGCCGGCGAGGCCTTGTCTTGTTTCTTTACTTCATCTTTGGTAATCAGTTTCAGTTTTATCAGTTCACTCTCCATTAACTTGCCCGCTTCCAGGTTCAGCTCATTTAGTATAGCACCGGCTTTCATCATATCCTTTAATTCGCGATGCACACGTAAAACCGAATTGTAAACATCCTTCTGGCGTTTTGTAAACCGGCCATTTACCGGAACGGTGCGGGTTAAATCGGCATTGTAGTTAGCATATTCAGCAGCGGCATCCATTAATACCAGTTCGCCATCTTTGCATTGCATATCGTTGCTAATGTAGTGCAGTATGCAGGCATTTTCGCCGCTGGCTATAATAGGGGTATATGCATGACCGGTAGCCCGGTTAGTTACATACTCATGGGTAAGTTCGGCTTCAATTTCAAACTCCCAGATGCCTGGTTTAATGCTTTTTAAAACGCGTATAAATCCCTTTTTGGTAATGTCGATAGCGCGGTTAAGCAGGGCAACTTCGTAATTAGATTTTGCTGCCCTTAGCTGGTGCATAATGGGGGCTGCCCTTTCGTATTTATGCAATGGAAAATCGTTAATGACTTTGCGGGCGAATTTTACTTCGCTCGCTTCGCCCATTGATATGCTTCTGTCGTGCTCGTTGGTATTGAGGTAAACATTTTCGGCATAGTGCATCAGCATATTGAAGATAGAATCGAACTGGTCGCTCCAGATAACGTTTTCTATGCCACTGGTGCGTTGTGCGCTTTCAACGCTGTGTTTTTTGCCTTCCCACCACATCAGGTAGTCGTTGGTTTTGCGGGTAAAAAGAACCTCGCGGTGTTTTGCTTCAGGCGCATCGGGAAAAAGAATTAAAAAGGTTTCTTCCTGGTCAATTCCGGTAAGGTAGAAAAGGTCAGGGTTCTGGCGCCAGTTGTACGACGAGTCGGCGCTGCGGGTTACAACGTCGTTCGATATAAAAACGGCCAGTGAATTCTTTTTCATCTGCTTTGTAAAGTTCTTTCTGTTCAGTTTGAACAGTTCAGCATTGATATTGTCGTAACGCATAAATTTTGTGCTCTGTTTTGAGCGAAAGTAAATTAAATCTGAGAGATGCGAATTTTGGGCAGTCAGGCGGCCTGCCAAATGGTGAGAAATCGCATAAAATTACTTAGTGTATTTGATACAATAACCTTAAATTTATTTCACGTTTTAGCAAGCGTTAACAGGTGTTTTTCATTAGTAAGTTGCTAACTTTATATGATAATGGTCAACTAGCAGGCTTTTACTTTTTTTTCCTGTAAGAATCTGTTAGGTTTGCCCCTTCAAAATTTTGCAACAAAATAAGCTGTTATGAACCTGGTAGGCTTCAAAAATCCTAAAGCAAATCTCGAATCAATAGGAATTAAAAATACAAAAACACAGTACTGGAACCTGAATGCGGAAGAGTTGATTGAAGAAACGATAAAAAGAAACCAGGGAGTATTGAGTGACACCGGCGCGCTTGCAATTGATACCGGTGAATTTACCGGCCGCTCACCTAAAGATAAGTTTATTGTAAAAGACGATAACACCAAAGACTCGGTTGACTGGGGTGGATTCAATAACCCGATATCGGCTGAAATTTTTGATAAGTTGTATAACAAGTTGTGTGCGTATTTTGAAGGTAAGGATGTTTTTGTGCGCGATAGTTATGCTGCTGCTGCCGACCAATATCGTTTAAATGTGCGAGTTGTTACAGAGTACCCATGGGCTAATCTGTTTGCCTATAATATGTTCCTCAGGCCAAGCGCAGAGGAAGCAAAAACGATGGAGCCAGACTGGCTGGTTATTCAAGCCCCTGGCCTTTTGTGCGAAGGTGTTGCTGATGGTATCCGTCAGCATAATTTTTCTATCCTGAACTTTACCCGCAAGATTGCCATTATCGGTGGCTCTGCTTATACCGGCGAAATAAAGAAAGGCATATTTACGGTGTTGAATTATGTATTGCCGCACGAAAAGAAAGTGCTGGCCATGCATTGCTCGGCTAACGTTGGTAAGGCAGGTGATGTGGCTTTGTTTTTTGGCCTGAGCGGCACCGGTAAAACTACTTTATCTGCCGACCCTAACCGCCCGTTAATTGGTGATGATGAGCACGGCTGGATTGGCGACCTGGTTTTTAATTTTGAAGGAGGTTGCTATGCTAAAACCATTGATTTATCGGCTGAGAAAGAGCCGGATATTTATAAAGCTATCAGGCACGGTGCAATTTTAGAAAACATCGGTTTTGTTGATGGCAGCCGCACCGTTGATTTTGCTTACAAGAACAAAACTGAAAATACCCGCGTATCGTATCCCATTCATTTTATTGAAAATGCACTGAAAAAATCAGTTGCCGGCGGACCGAAGAATATTTTCTTCCTAACATATGATGCCTTTGGTGTATTGCCTCCAATTTCAAAACTGAATGTGGGCCAGGCTATGTATTTTTTCCTTTCGGGTTTTACCTCGAAAGTTGCAGGTACTGAGGCCGGTGTTACTGAACCTCAAACTACATTCTCAACCTGCTTTGGCGCACCTTTTTTACCGCTGCACCCAACAACATATGCATCTTTGTTAGGCGCAAAACTGCGCAACTCTGATATCCGCGTTTGGTTACTGAACACCGGTTATACTGCCGGCCCTTACGGGGTAGGAAAGCGTATGAGTTTGCCAAACACCCGTTCGTTGATTACAGAAGCGTTAAGCGGCGACCTGGATAAGGTTAACTACGAAACGCACCCGGTATTTGGTGTGGCCATACCTACCAGCTGCCCGAATGTGCCTTCTGAGATACTAAACCCACGCAATACCTGGAAAGATAAAGCCGCTTACGATGCCAAAGCCAACGAACTTGCGCTGGCGTTTAATAAGAACTTTGAGAAGTTTGCGGCTAAAGCAGAAGAAGAGATACTACATGCCGCACCTAAAGCGCTGCAATCGGCATAAATTATCATTGAGAATAAAAAGAAAAAGCCTTCAATTTTGAAGGCTTTTTCTTTTTATATCGAGTGACAATCATTTATTGCCCCAACAATCCTTTCTTCAAATCCTCATCAGCCGGGGTATCAGAGAACCAGATGCCGAATAATGCTTTTTTGAAATCGAGGCCGGGGATGGTGCTTTGGAGTTTATCGTTTTTGTAAGACTTAATGCCCTGACCGGGAACGTACCATATTTCAAATACGTCGCCTTCTTTGATTACGTCTTTTTTAAAGGTGTTTATGAACTCGTCAATTTTAACGCGTAGCGGGCCGGTGTTATCTTTAGTTGATTTTTTAAAACCTTCTTCAATGGCCTCGCTCATGTTGCTGCTGCTGATTACTGATGAGGTAATGGTTAAGCGCATTACTTCGGGTTTATCGGCGTTTATCAGGTCGTTTGCGTTGTTGGTTTTGGACTGAACGTAAAGCCCGGCGGTATACAGTTTGAAAAATAGTTTTTTACGTATGCCACCACCGTTTAGTATTAACTCGGTGTTGTCTTTATTCACTTTTGCGGGTAGCGTTACGCCGTTTAAAGTTAGTTGCGCTTCGGCGCCAAATGCGATTAGTATAAACAGGCAGAACAGGAGCAGATTCTTTTTCATGGTTGGATATTTTATTGGTGCAAGATAAATTTTCTTAGGAGAACCAAGAAGCAAGATTTTAGAAGCAAGATGGGGACGCGGTTTTGGTAAATACAAAAATCCATTTCGCACGGAGGCACGGAGTTAACAGCCGAGGAATACATTTAATACATTTTTGTATTTCTCTGTATTTTTTCTCCGTGCGAAATGGTTTTAACTCACCATGTTAACTCCATTAACAGCGCATAGTGGTCTGAAAGATCGCAGTGGTCTTTGCTCCATTGCTCGCAGTATTGTTTAATGGTGCGTGTAATTTTTTGCGGACGGACGCCGTTGGGGCGGTACAAAATGTAGTCGATAATATTGCGGTCTTTGGGGTTGAAGTCTTCTTCCATATCGTTGTTCAGGTGGTCGTTGGTGACATTGAGGTCGCCGGAGATGGGGCCGTCCTCGGCATCGAGGTTTGCAACCAGGGCATTGTAGTATTGCGGTTCGAGATTGGAGGTATTATAATCGCCTACGCAAAACTGCGGAACGCCGGGGCGCGCGAACTCTTTAACGAGGTTACCCATTTCTCGGTATTGGCTGGTTTTAAGGGTTACGGAGCCGCCGCCGTTCATGTGGGTGCCTGCAATCTGGAAGGTGTGCGTGCCATCGGTTACTTCTACCAACATAGCTCCCTTACGTGCCCAGCAATCAAAGTCATCGCACTGGCTGTATTGGATGGTGCCTAATTGTTTTAAAGGGTATTTGCTACAGATTAAAACGCCGCCGTTAATTTTAAACCCTGCTTTTTTATTGAGCGGGCCCAGCATATAAGGATAATTGGCTTTTAGTTTCCTTTTCAATATGCGGTCGGCCTTGCCATCAAATGCTTCCTGAAATACAACTATGTCGGGATTCTCCTCTATAATGTACTTAGGAATAAGGGGGGCACGTTTAATGGGGTAATGATGAGGGCGCTTTAGAACACGGGGTAACATTTTAATGTTGTATGAAAGAATACGCAGGCCTTTAGAAGTAGTTGATGTTGGAGCATCATTTCCGGCAAAGCATTGAAGGTCGCACGCGAACGCAAAGACAATAAGCAGGCTGAATTTCATTTGGTGTGAGGGGTTTTGTAAGGCGCAAGGTAGGGATTTTTCAGAGAGCGGTGTTAAACGCGTAGATACAGAATACAGTTTCGCACGGAGGCACGGAGTTAACAGCCGAGGAGTACATAAATGCATTTTGTATTTCTCGGCTGTTAACTCCGTGCCTCCGCGCGAAACATTTGTATTTGTTAAACGATTGATACACTCCCCACCATCTTAGCCAAACAGTTCCTTATTTCAGGAAGTGAATCGTACAACTGGTCGAAGGAGTCCATTACAAAGTATTTGTCCTGCAGTATATCCGTGCGGTAATCTGTAAGCAGCATGGTTGAGACATCGTAATCCAGTTTGCGGGTTTCTTTATTCAAACAATGCAGCGTTTCGCTGTGAGATGAGATGATGCCGGCACCGTAAATTTTTACTTCGTTCTTTTCGCGCATCATGCCAAACTCTATTGTGAACCAGTAAACGCGGCTTAGTAATTCGATGGCTTTGGGGTTATCAATAAACTCCAAAGCGATGTTGCTTATGCCCCTGAAAAAATCGCAGTAGGCCTGGTTACTGAGCAATGGCACGTGGCCGAATACATCATGAAACATATCGGGCTCTTCCAGGTAGTCTAACTGGGCCATGGTGCGTAGCCAGCAGGTGGCGGTAAATTTCTTTTGCGAGAGGAACTCGAAAAATTCTTTTTGCGGGCAGATGTTTGGCACTACTTCCATGCCCCAGCCGGTAGCGGGTTGCAGTATATTATCCAGTTGTTTAAAGTCAGGGATGCGTTCGGGCTTAAATTCAACTTTAGCGAGGGCGGTTAGATATTCGGAGGAAACGGCATATTGCAATATGTCCATTTGCCGGTTAAACAATGTTTTCCATACCGCGAAATCTTCGGGGGTGTAGTTGCTGTAAATCTGTGTTGTTGGCCGCATATGCGTTTGTTTTAGCTGGTATTATTAAAAACAAAAAGCCCGTTCCTTTACGGAGCGGGCTTGTATTTTGTTGCTGTTTAATTTCTATTTATCCATGCAATGACCTACCCTTTCCGGAATTTTTGTTTCCGTAATAATAGTAACAGGTATTTGACAGTTGCTTCATGAAATGAATATAAAACTAATTTTCAGAAATTCAAAAACGCCAACTTATAAAATTATCTCGGGTTTGTGAGTTAACCCCGAAAGGGTGAGGGAAACCCTTTCGGGGTAGTCCTATAACATGACCTGGACTTATTTTTTGTGATTTCCGCCGCCGCCTTTGTAGCCGCCGCTTTTATGTCCGCCGCCGCTGCCTTTGTGACCGCCACCACCTTTATGTCCACCGCCGCCGCCTTTGTTGAAGGAGCCGCGGGCGGGTTTGCCGGGGTTGGCTTTGGGGTCGTAAGCGGGGCCTTCGCCGAATTCTGCGGGTATGGGTAGTTTTTTTATTTCGTAGCCAATCAGTTCTTCTATGCGCTGAAATTTGCGCTGGTCGTGGGGGTTGATGAACGTGAGGGCCACGCCGGTGGTTTCTGCCCGTGCGGTTCTTCCTACGCGGTGGATATAATCTTCGGCATCGCCGGGTACGTCGTAGTTGATTACTAAACCTATGGAGTCGATATCAATACCGCGCGAGAGGATGTCGGTAGCCACCAGGCTTTGTAAATTTTTGTTTTTAAACTTGCGCAAAACTTCGTTGCGCTCGTCTTGTTCAAGGTCGGAGTGGATGGCTGATATCTGAAACCCTGCGCGTTTAAAATCCTTTTCAATTTCCTTCACCTTGTCTTTGGTAGAGGAGAAAATAAGGATGCTGGCTACTTTTTTATCTTTCAGCAGGCTTTTAAGCAAAGCTGTTTTTTGGTTATCGTACACCACGTAAGCAGCCTGCAATACTCCCTCTGCCGGTTTTGAAAGCGATATATTTATCTGCTCGGGGTTGTGTAAAATCTTTTTGGCCAGTTCGCGGATTTTAGGCGGCATGGTAGCCGAGAAAAGCAGCGATTGTCTGTGCTTGGGTAAAAAGCTGATAATCTTATTCAGGTCGTCGCTAAAGCCCATGTCGAGCATACGGTCAGCTTCGTCCAGTATCAGGTGTTTGAGGTGGCTGATTTTTACGTAGCCCATGTTAAGGTGCGAAATAAGCCTGCCGGGCGTAGCAATAATAACATTGGCGCCATGGGTTAAAGCCTTTTTTTCCTGCTCGAAAGAGATGCCGCCTGTGCCGCCATAAATAGCAATGTGGCTTACCGGGGCAAAGTATGCAAATCCCTGCAGCGCCTCATCAATCTGTATCGCTAATTCGCGGGTGGGCACTATAATCAGCGTGTCGATATAATCGCCCGGTTTTTGTATTATCTTATTGATTATAGGCAAAAGGTAAGCCGCTGTTTTTCCGGTGCCGGTTTGGGCACAGGCAATCAGGTCGTGCTCCTTCATAATCATAGGAATAGCCTGTTGCTGTATGGGCGTAGGCTTTTCAAAATTCATCGCATTCAGTCCCTCCATCAACTCTGGTTGAAAGTTGAGGTCTTTAAATGTTACGGGAACTGGAGCGGGGGTTGGTGATTCGGTTAGTTTAACTTCTTCTTGCATGCGGGGGCAAATATAGTGCAAAATAGCGGCATGCCCTAAATGGGCGGTTTTGGCAGCGGCCCCTCCTGTCCCCTTCCCGCATAAGGCGGGATGAAACAAAAGGGGAAGCCAGGGCAAAATGCAAACAGCCTCCTCACCTAAATCCTCTCAGAAGTAGTGGACTTTTAGCAGCCAAACGCACCCCTTTGTCTGTCGACATTTCCCCTCTCTTTGAAAAAAAGAGAAGGGAAAACCTATTGGCTTATTGCGGTTGGCTGTTTTGTATTAAGCCCTGAAAGTGGCGGAATATAACATCTAAAATCTTGATTCTCGCTTCTCATATCTTGCTTCTCTTTCTTAATACTTTGTTAACATTGCTCTTGAAAAAAAAATGATTCATTTGTAAAACTCCAAAAAACATAATAATGGCTATAAAACTAGTGGTATTTGATATGGCGGGCACTACCGTTGAAGACAAGGATAACGTGCATGAGGCTTTGATAAAGGGATTTGAACTCAACAATTTTAAAATAAACAGGGCTGATGCCAATAGCGTAATGGGATACCCTAAACCGGTGGCCATCCGTACTTTGCTTGAAGAAAAATTTAAGACGAAAGAGAATACCGGCGAGCTGGTTTCTAAAATTCACAACACCTTTGTAAATGAAATGATTTCATTTTACAAAAACGACCCATCGGTGAGGTCAAAGAAAAATGCTGAGGAAACATTTAAGCAACTAAGAGCGAAGGGAATTAAAGTGGGCATTGACACCGGTTTTAGCCGCGATATTGCCGATACTATTTTCGACCGCTTAAAATGGAAAGAAAATAACCTGATTGACTACACTGTAACAAGCGATGAAGTAAATAACGGCCGCCCTTACCCCGATATGATATTTAAGTTTATGAAGGACCTCAATATTACTTCGGCCGATGAAATTGCCAAAGTAGGCGACACCGTATCTGACCTTCAGGAAGGTACTTCGGCAGGTTGTAAATATGTTATCGGTATCACCACCGGCGCCTACACGCGCGAAGCCCTGGAGCCTGAAAATCACACCCACCTTGTTGACGATTTGCTTGAAGTGGTTGATATTGTAACTTCCGAAAATTAATTCATGACTCTTACCGTACCCGCTTTTCAGAAAAGACTGGCCAATGCACCTTCGTTTGTTGTGCCTGTATTTGCTGCCATTGTAGCTTTTTTGACCTATAGTTGCATGTATGCATTCCGCAAGCCGTACACTTCGGCTACGTTTGATGGCATTACGGCCTTTGGAATAAACTATAAGATATTATTGGTGATAGCCCAAACCATAGGTTATACCCTGAGCAAGTTTTTAGGGATAAAAGTAATTGCCGAAATGAAGCAACATCGCAGGGCGGTTGCCATTATAGGCCTTATCGGGTTTGCATGGCTTATGCTTTTGTTTTTTGGTTTGGCACCCCGGCCGTATAACATCGTTTTCCTGTTTCTGAATGGTATTCCGCTGGGTTTGATTTGGGGCCTTGTGTATAGCTATATAGAGGGTAGGAGGGCTACTGAGTTTATGGGCGCTGTTTTGGCAGTAAGCTTTATTTTTTCATCGGGCCTTGTAAAGTCTGTAGGTAAATGGCTGGTAGTGGATATACATATCAGCGAGTTCTGGATGCCCTTTTTTGCGGGGTTAATATTTATAGTGCCTATAATCATCCTGGTATTTTTACTGGAACAGATACCACCGCCAACTGCAATGGATATTGAGCTGCGCACAAAGCGCTTGCCCATGACAGCCCAACAGCGAAAAGATTTTGTAATGAGTTTTTTGCCCGGTATTTTAATGCTGGTAGTAACTTATGTAATGCTTTCAGTTATGCGCGATTTCCGCGATAATTTCGGGGCCGATATATGGAAAGAAGCGGGCTTCGGAAAGTCGCCTGAAATTTTTACTACTACTGAGATACCAACCTCTATTCTGGTTTTGGTAATGATGAGCCTGGTAATGCTGATAAAGGATAATTTTAAGGCGCTGGTTGTTAACCACGCTATGGTTATTATTGGTTTTGCGCTTGCATTGATCAGCACCTTTTTATTTAGCATACATGCCATAGGTGCTATACCCTGGATGATATGCAATGGCCTGGGCTTATATATGGGTTATATACCTTTTAACGTAATGTTGTTTGAGAGGATGATAGCTTCTTTTAAGCGTCCTGCTAACGTAGGTTTTCTTATATATATATCTGATTCATTTGCTTATTTGGGTAGCATTTGCATCTTACTCTATAAGAATTTCGGTCAGCACAACCTCTCCTGGATAAGTTTTTTTTCAACTATGGTTTATATTGTTTGCAGCGTAGGTATTGTTTTTACCATTTTTAGCCAGCTGTATTTTAATAAGAAAAAGCATTTAACCAGTTAAGGTACCTGAACCCGGCTTTTACCCAATTTAAGCCAAAGACATTCCCCCAACCATTGCCGCCCTGTTGCGTATCCAGGAATCGAGTGGCCCGGTAATTACACCTTTGCCGGCCCGATAAGTGGGGGCATCAAATTGTCGCTATACCGCAGAAATTCCGGTTGGCGGGGATGCCACAGGTGTTCGGAAGAAACTTAGGTGTGCCTTTACGGCCAAAGTCCAGACCCCTTCCGTCCCCGAAACGGGGAAACCAAGGCAGAAAGGCAGACCCAAAAGGCGAAGCAGTTCTCCCGCTTCGGGAGTTAGAGGGTTTGCGTAGATGCATTTTGAATCTTCCGAACACCTATGGCGGGGATGCCAAACCGGGGGTCTTCGTGGTTTGGCGTCCCCGCCAACCACTTGTATATCGAACGACAATTTGATAAGCGCCCCGATAAATTGCATTTTTCCGAAAATATATTTTTCTTCGCCTTTGCTGAATCCCCCCAAATGCAAGCACATGTGTTTAAAGCATCTATGATGATGCTCTTTATTTTAGCTTCCTGTAAACAACGGGATATTGTTATTGACGTAGCACGCCAATCATCTGACCTGATGAATTGTACTAAGATATTCGGGTACAGCGTAAAGAAATTAGAGGAAGAGAATGAAATACTGATACAGACCGGAATATTTTATGCCAACGGCGATGGTGAGGACAAGCCTGCCGCCATTATGAAGGTGAATAATACTGACAGGGTACTTTACCTTATTACAGAAAAGGCAATAAGCGGTGAAAAAACTGAAGTATACGAAGGCGATGGATACTGCTTATCGCTCCGGTACATTGAACGGCTGAAGGCGAATGGTATTTACTTCGATGGCCGCTGCAGGATCAGAAAAGGGATAACCATTTCAGAATATAAAATAGAAGGGCAACCTAATATCCATAATTATTAACGGCTCAAAGCCGTAACCGGTTTTTGAGTTAGCCGCTTATCTTTTTTATTAATCCCTGTAACACATTGCCCGGCCCTACTTCAATAAATTCAGTGGCCCCATCAGCAATCATTTGTTTAACCGATTGCGACCATTTTACCGGTGATGTAAGCTGTGCCATCAGATTCTGCCTGATTACCGCAGCATCTGTTTCTGCTTTGGCAGATACGTTTTGATAGATAGGGCAAACCGGATTATGAAAAGTAGTCTGGTTAATAATTTCAACCAGTTTTTTTCGGGCAGGCTCCATCAGTGGCGAATGAAACGCCCCGCTAACCGGCAGTTTAATAACTCTTTTAACTCCCGCCGCTTTTAACCTTTCCATAGCTAAATCAACCCCCTTTACCGTGCCCGAAATAACCAACTGCCCCGGCGCGTTGTAATTTGCAGGCACTACAATTTCCTCTGTTATTTCTTTACAGATATTTTCTATCTGCTCATCGCTGGTATACCCTATTACCGCGGCCATAGTAGAAGGCACAATTTCGCAGGCTTCCTGCATGGCGATGGCGCGGTTAGCCACTAAGCGTAACCCTTCGGCAAAGCTGAGTGTATTTACAACCACCATAGCCGAAACTTCGCCCAGCGAGTGGCCGGCAACCATATCGGGTTTAAAATCTTCAATAAGGGCTGCCGATATAACACTATGCAAAAAAACTGCAGGCTGGGTAATTTTTGTTTGTTTCAGGTCTTCATCGGTTCCCTCAAACATGACCTGCGATAAGGAGAAGCCCACAATTTCATCGGCCTCTTTAAACATCTTACGGGCAACCTCCGACTTGTCGAAAAGTTCTTTACCCATCCCCCTAAACTGCGAACCCTGGCCCGGGAAAACGTATGCTTTCATGTTCTATAATTTATACGAAAAAATTTGCCACTAAGGCACTAAGGACACGAAGAAACACTAAGATTTAAAATATTCAAACAAGCCGATTACAAAATAAACAGAGTTGTCTTTAAATCGGTATTTTCTTAGTGCAACTTAGTGTCCTTAGTGCCTTAGAAGCTGTTTAAAATTAAATCCAAATGCAATTTAACACAAAGAGCACAAAGGAAAATGCCAATACAAAGGTCACAAAGAGTATATTTTTGGTGTTCTTTGTATTGAACTTTGTGTGCTTTGTGTTAACCTGTATTTCTTTTCTTTAATTTTAAACAGCTTCTTAGGGTAAATTTCTCTAAGTTTTAACTCAACCGGGAGGCAATAAGTTTTATAAACTCGTTGCGGGTTGAGTTTTTCTCAAACTCACCGGTAAACGCGGAGGTGGTGGTAACAGAATTTTGTTTCTGAACGCCCCGCATCATCATGCAAAGGTGTTTTGCTTCAATTACTACTGCTACACCCAAAGGTTGCAGTGCTTCCTGTATACAATCTCTTACCTGGGTAGTTAGACGTTCCTGTACTTGTAACCTGCGGGAGTAAACATCTACAACGCGTGCAAGTTTGCTAAGGCCAACTATTTTGCCATTGGGGATATATGCAATATGTGCCCGGCCATAAAAAGGCAGCGCATGATGCTCGCACATGGAATATAACTCAATATCTTTTACTATCACCATTTCGCTGTGATGTTCATCAAACACCGCCGATTTCAATATTTGCAGCGCATCCTGCTCGTAACCCTGGGTCATAAAATGCAGCGCCTTGGCTACTCTTTCCGGCGTTTTTGCAAGGCCATCGCGTTTTAAATCTTCGCCCAGTGCCTCCAGTATGCCGGCAAAATTGTTCCTTACAATCTCCAGCGATTTTGGGTCATACTCTTCAATTCTGCGGTATCTGGTCATGGGCATGTAATATAGGTTTAGCGCTTTATTCGCCGTAATATTCTACGTATATATTTTCCGTTTCAATAAGCTTAACGCAATGCAACTGGCATCCTTTTAAGTGGGGTACTATCCATTTCCATATCAGCTGAACAATATTTTCAATGCTTGGTAAAACACCTTTTAGCTCATGCACGTCAACGTTAAAATTTTTATGGTCCAGTTTATCCAAAACCTCTTTTTTAAGTATGCTGCTTAAATCGTGCGCATTGATAACAAAGCCGGTATCGGGATTGGGCAAACCTTTTACAGTTACATATAAATCAAAGTTATGCCCATGCCAGTTTTTATTGGCGCATTTTCCAAAAGTGGCGTCATTCTGTTCGTCTGTCCAGTTTGGATTAAACAGCCTGTGTGCCCCGTTAAAGTGTTCCCTTCTTGTTAAATAAAGCATAATAACATCTATAAACCCCGAATCAATCCATTAAGTTCACTTAGCTGTGCAGAAATTTTCCTGGCATCCCGGTTTTTGAAGTTGCGAAGATAATTGAAGTTATCGGGTATTAATAAACCAGTCATTAAAAGGGTGCATACCAAATTACCCGGACGGGGCAAAGGTTTCTAATGGCAGGTGTTTTGGGACATTTGCGACTGGTGGGACATGGTTTGTATATAAGTCCCCGATGTCCCACAAGTCATATGAAAATTTATATGAGAAGTTGGTTTTCTACTAAATTTTCTATTTTGGCTTTATATTAAAACCAATAACCAGCATTAAAATATGAAAAAAGCATCCATCGTAACAATTGCCTTGTTTATTTTCTCCTTTGCTTTTGTAAGCAAATCAATGGCACAAAAAGACCAGGTTGAAAAAGTATGGTTCAACGGCGATAAGACCAGCAAAATTGAGATTTACCTGGCCAAAAACGGAACATACTGCGGCAGGGTAACATGGCTAAATGAACCCAACGATAAAGAAACCGGCAAGCCTAAACTGGATAAAGAAAATCCGGATGATAAGTTAAAAACACGGCCCGTTCAAAACCTGGTTATTATGACCGGCTTTAAAAAGAACCCCGACAATAAAGACGAGTATATTGACGGTAAAATATACGACCCCAAAAAGGGTAAAACATATTGCGGCAGAATTACTTTTAAAGGAAAATCGCTTGATTTGCGCGGATACCTTTGCAGCTTAACTTTCCTTGGAAGGAATGAGGTTTGGGAAGTTGCGGAGTAGCAATCGTTCTCCGGTATAAATTATCTTGTCCTTTTCGTTAAACGCCTTAACCGGTATTGTTACTAATAAGGTAACACATCGGGAAAGTGTTTGGCGGCTACCATCTATATTTATCGCTCTAAATTTAATTCATGCGGAAAAGCTATGTATTGGTTGTGTTATTGGTAGTTGTTTGTATTGCCCTGGCCGGATTATTGATGAAGAGCAGGATGCAACAACCGGTAGCCGCAACTAATGCCAAACCGGGGTTACTGGCTGTAGTGGTTGCAAAACCCATTTTTAAATACGGGCTAAACCTGTCTGATTTTAAAGTGTTGAAGCATGTGGTAAAGCAAAACGAGATTTTTGCTGATATACTAATGCAGTATAATGTAACCTACCAAACCATCGATTTTTTAGCCCATGAATCGAAATCCATTTTCAACCTGAACAAAATGAAGGCAGGGAATAACTGCACTGTTTTATGCGAAAAGACTAATAACGGCCTGGTTCCTAAAAAGCTGGTTTACGAAGAGGATAAAGTAAACTATGTGGTATTTAACCTGGATGATTCGCTTTATACATATCGTGGGCAAAATAAAGTGGAACGCAAACACCAGGAGGTAAACGGTGTAATTAACTCATCGTTATACGAAACGCTGGAGTCAAATAATATGAGCCCCACATTGGCAGTTCGCCTGTCTGAAATTTTTGCGTGGACTGTGGATTTTTATAAAATACAGCAAGGAGATAAATTTAAAGTAGTGTACGATGAGGATTTTGTGAATGGCGAATCGGTAGGTATTGGTGAAATAAGCTCTGCTGTGTTTAACAGCAGCGGTAAAGATTTTTATGCTTTTTACTACGCCAAAGATGCAGCCCATGAAGGGGATTATTATGACGAGAATGGCAACAGCATGAAAAAGGAATTTTTGAAGGCGCCCGTTAAGTTTTCAAGAATTTCATCGCATTATTCTTTGAATCGCTTTCATCCGGTTACTAAAGAGTGGAAGGCGCATTTAGGAACTGATTATGCCGCCCCGTTTGGCACACCTATCATGGCCACCGCCGATGGTATTGTTGAAGATGCCTGTTTTAAGATTTATAATGGCAATTACGTTAAGATACGCCACAACGGGCAATACAAAACCCAATACCTGCACATGAGCAAAATAGGTAAAGGTATTCATCCGGGTGTAAGGGTTAAGCAGGGAGAAATTATCGGCTACATTGGTGCCACTGGTTTAGCCACCGGCCCGCACGTATGTTATCGTTTCTGGAAAGACGGCCAACAGGTAGACCCGTTGAAGCAGAAACTTACCTTCAGCGACCCTATGCCGGCAAAATACAAGGCTGATTTTTTGGCGAAAACCAAAGCCACTAAGCAGCGGATGGATGCCATTGTTTACCAGGCGCCAAAGCCTAGGGCTGAAAAAGCAGTTGAGGATGTTGCTGATAATTATGATTCAAAGTACACCTTGTTGAGGAAGGATTTTTAATAGCAAAAACGCGTCATTGCGAGTAAGCACCCTTGGGGCAAAGGGAAAAATCCTGGTGACGCAGAAAAGACCTTCTCAGCCGAGTCTCCCTTCCAAGGGTTGGGGACTCGGCGTGGGGGGTAGGCCGCACTAGCGCCGAGTCCCCCATTCCTCAAAGCAGGAAAGGGGAGACTCGGCTGGGAAGGTCTTCATTTTGAAGTGATTGTAACGGCGTCATTGTAAGGCTCTGCGAAGCAATCCCGAAACTACTAGCGGCAAGTTGTAGCTAACATTCAGCCTTCATCGCTTATGGATTGCTTCATGCCCAAAAAGGCATTCGCAATGACGGGTGCGGGTTACTTCTTAAACTGCCCGATATCCAAAGTAGTATCACAAAAAGCATACTCGGCCGGAATATTAGAAGAGATAATTACCAGCCTATTCGAATCAACCTGCTGCACCGTTTTTAAATACCAGTTATTCCAGTGTTCATCTAAAGTTGCAGAGGGCTCATCCAGCAAAAGGATTTTGCTTTCGGTGAAAAGGGCAAACGCCAGCTTTAAACGCTGTTTCATACCTGATGAATAGTTTCGTATCTCTTTATCGCCTTCCAGTTGTACTTCATCCATAAACGTCTGCCGTGATATGCTAAGGCGGCGGATGTTTTCATGAAATTTGAATAGTTCATTCAGGGTTAATTCTTCGGGAAGGTCCATGTAAGGGGCGCTGAATGAGATATGCTGATAAACATCTTCAAAGGCAAATTTCACTTCGCCTGCATTGGGCGTTATAATGCCCGCCAGCACTTTTAATAAGGTAGATTTTCCGCTGCCATTAGCGCCGGTTATTGCATACTTTTTACCGGCAATAAATTCAGCAGTTACATTCTTAAAAATCCAGATGCTGCCGAATTTTTTGGAAATGTTGTTGAGGGTAATGAGTGTTGTTGACTGACCAGTAATCACGGATGCAAAGTAAGAAATTGCGGGAGAAAGTTAACCACTATGGTATTTGGTGCCTGCTTAAACCTGATTCAGTTTAAACTCCACTTTAAGATGTTTCACTGGCGTTAACATGACAAAGGGTACGGATTTCGAGGAAATATTAATTGCATTTAATCATAATCATCATAATAGATCAGCGTCCCCATTGGGTTGGAATTCACTAAAAGGATGATTACTCTTCGCTCGTACTCTTAAAGCCTTTCATAATACCACGAACACTCTCCCTGATAAAATTTACTATTTCATCTTTATCGGCGCTTGATGGGATATCGGCTTCAATGTATTTTAAGGCGGTGCTGGTATTAAATCCGCGGATGTAGAGAATACGATAAACGTCCAGTATCTGGTTTATCTGTTCGGTGGTATAGCCCCTTCTTCTTAATCCTATTGAATTTACCCCTGCATAAGTAGTAGGATGGCGCGCAGCGCGCACAAAAGGCGGAATATCTTTATTAACCAAACAGCCACCCGAAACTATTACATGGCGGCCCATTTTAGTAAACTGCGAAAAGTTAGTAGCCCCGCCCAATATTGCATAATCGCCAATTTCAACATGGCCGGCAAGGTTGGCATTATTGGCTATAACACAATTTTTGCCGATAATACAATCATGCGCTACATGCACATAAGCCATTAACAACGAGTTATCGCCAATAACGGTTTTCATAGAGGCTTCAGTGCCGCGGTTAATAGTTACATACTCGCGTATGGTAACGTTATTGCCAATTTCAACAGCCGATTTCTCGCCTTTATACTTCATATCCTGCGGTATGGCCGAAATAACTGCACCGGGGAAAATACGGCAGTTTTTACCAATACGCGCACCTTCCATAATGGTAACATGCGGGCCAATCCAACTACCTTCCCCAATAGTTACATCTTTGGAAATAGTTACAAACGGCTCCACCACCACATTATCGGCCACTTCAGCCTGGGGATGAATATAGGAGTAGGGTTGGTTCATTGTACTATTTCGTAATTAAAAATACAGCCCCTCCCGTCCCCAAAGGGGAGGCTAAAGGCCCTAAAACATCTATTTGCCTTCTTTTCTCTGAATTTTTGCCATCAATTCGGCTTCGCTTACCAGTTTATTACCTACATAAGCCGAGCCTCTCATTTCAATAATTCCCCTTCTCATGGGGGCTAATAATTCAAGTTTAAAAAGTATTACATCTCCCGGCACTACACGTGCTTTAAATTTCACGTTATTTATTTTCAGAAAATAGGTATCGTAATTATGCGGGTCGGGCAGGTTGTGCAGCACCAATATGCCACCCGTTTGCGCCATAGCCTCAATTTGCAAAACACCCGGCATTACAGGGTTTCCGGGAAAATGCCCCCTGAAAAACTCTTCATTAAAGGTAACAGCCTTTACACCCACCACCTCAGTTTCGGTAAGCGAAATAATTTTATCTATAAACAGAAAGGGATAGCGGTGAGGGAGTATCCTTTCAATATCCGTTGCACTGTAAACGGGTTCTTTATTCGGGTCGTAAACCGGGGCAGGGTCTTTCATCCTTTCCTGCTTAATATGCGCCTTCAGTACTTTGGCAAACTCAACATTGTGTTTATGGCCGGGTTTGGTGGCTATAATATTGGCGTGGATCGGAGTTCCAATCAGGCCTAAATCGCCCACAACATCTAACAGCTTATGCCGGGCGGGTTCGTTGTGGTGGTATAAATCAACGTTGTTTAAAATGCCTTCTTCCACAACTTTAATATCGGGCTTGTTGAACATAATAGCCAGCTTGGCCTGTTCTTCAGGCGTAACGGGTTTGTCAACTACTACAATGGCATTATTTAAATCACCTCCCCTTATAAGTCCTGCTTCATACAGCATCTCCAGTTCATGTAAAAAGGCAAAGGTACGGGCCGGGGCAATTTCCTTTTTAAAATCAGCTACTTTATCCAGGGTAGCATGTTGCTGGCCCAAAATCTCGCTTTTATAATCAATCAGGGCAGTTACTTTGTAGCGGTTACTTGGCATGGCCAGGTATTCGGCACCAGTCTCTTTATCAATGTAATGTATGTTCTGGCGCAGTTCAAAAATATCGCGCTCTTCAGTTTGCTCCAGTATACCTGCGCCTTCCAGCGCTTCAACAAAATATTTGGCACTGCCGTCCATAATCGGAATCTCAATGCCATCCACCTGCACCAGGCAATTATCAATTTGCAAACCAATCAAGGCGCTCATCAGGTGCTCAACAGTGGCAACCATGCCCGTGCCTTTTTCAAGCGTAGTGCCCCTTTGAACGGTAGTAACCAGGTCGCAATCTGCCGGAATAATGGGTTTATCGGGTAAATCCACCCGCTGAAATTTAATGCCATGGTTATTGGCCGCCGGCATAAACCTTACGGTTACGTTTTTGCCTGTATGCAGGCCTACTCCTGATAGAGTAGCCTCGTGTTTGATAGTTTGCTGGTAGGTATGGGTCATCAACTATTTTCTTAAAAAGCGCAAATCTAAAATTTTAGTACTTATTACAATGATTTAATAATGAGGTAATGTTAGTTCTTATTTCGACTCTTCCATTAATCTAATCCATTAATCTAAATTGCCAACAGCCTCCTCATCCTAAATCCCTGCCTTTGCCGTCAGGCAGGCTTCTCCGAAGGAGAAGGACTTTTGAACCCTCTCCTTCGGAGAGGGCAGCTTGCCTGCCGGTAGGCAGGGGTGAGGATTTACTTTAGCTTTTTCTCCAGTTCTTCAATCCTTTTGGCCAGTTCAGGCAGCTTCATCATATAGGCAATAATGCGGTAATGCTCTCTTGCATCAATGGCCGGGGCGCCTGAAATTCCCTTGCCTTTGTCTTTAACATCTTTTATTACCGCCGCCTGCGCCTGAATTTTAACCCCGTCGGCAATATTCAGGTGGCCTGTTATGCCTGCCTGCCCGCCTATCATTACATTTTTACCCGTTTTAGTACTGCCCGAAATACCTGCCTGCGCAGCGATGCCGGTATTTTCGCCCAGCTCAACATTATGTGCAATTTGTATCAGGTTATCAAGTTTTACCCCGTTGCGGATAATTGTTGAACCCATCACCGCCCGGTCAATACAAGTATTGGCCCCTATCTCAACGTCGTTTCCAATTACAACGTTGCCTGTTTGAGGTATTTTTTTGAAGGTGCCATCGGGTTGAGGTGCAAAACCAAAGCCATCAGCGCCGATAACCGCACCTGAGTGGATAATGCAATCAGAGCCAGCCTTACAATCATTATAAATAGAAACATTGGCATAAATGGTAGTGCCATCGCCAATTTCGGCATTATCACCAATGTAGCAGTTGGGATATATCTTTACGTTTTTACCCACCTTCACATTTTCGCCCAGGTAGCTAAAGGCGCCCAGGTAGAAGTTATCGCCATAAGTGCTGTTTTTTCCAATTTTGGTTTGCTCATCAATACCCGCCGACTTCTGGTTGGCATTCATGGCTGCATATAAATCCATTAATTTTTGAAAGGCCGGGTATGGTTCGGCAACACGTAAAACTGCAGAAATATTTTCGGTGTTGTACTCCAGCTTTTCATCGCAAAGAAGAATGCCTACCTGGGCGGTTTGAGCATAGGAGTAATATTTGGGATTAGCCAAAAAACAAAACGAATCTTTATCCGATTCCTCTATCCTGGCAAGTTTTGAAACCTTTGTTTCGGGGTTGCCCTCCAGTTTAGCCCCCAGCATTACCGCTAATTCTTTCGCTTTTATCTCCATCACTATTATTGGATAATTCGATTTAAACGCATTGTTTAGGAATTATTGTGTTGACGTTAACTTAATTTAAAAGGCAGCCTCATCCTAAATCCTTCTCCAAAGGAGAAGGATTTTAACTTATTCCTCACCCTTTAAGTTTCTCTTAAAATTAAAAGGCCGCAACAGAACCCTCTCCTTCGGAGAGGGCAGGGAGAGGAGGCTCTTCGGGTAAAATACATAATACTTGGTTACTGCCACGCTTAGTACCGCTATGTTCAATTGGTCGCTGGCCTTTGCTATATCAATAACTTCGCCGGTGTTGGTTAATATGTTGATGTGGTTTTCGGCGGGGTTGTAGGCATAGTTGCTGGTTGAATCTGAAAACACCAGGTAAGCCACTTCCTCCTCACTTAATTTCAGCTTTTTCACGGCATTTTGGTTCAGGCTCTTTAACCGCTCTTCGGGAAAAGGGTCGTTGCTAATTTCTATTTTAAAAAGCTTACGGTCTAAAATGGCTTCGCATAGCGTTTTCAAAACCTTATCATCGCAGTGCTTCCAGTATTTAAAGGCTGAAAAAATGTCAAAGTCGTCCAGTTCTGAATAATACTTCAGGGCTTTTTCGTTTTTTTCAAAATCCGTTAAACTTACGGTGTTTTTAAGAAAGTAGGAGAGGGCAGGAGAAGCATCCAGCTTTTCGCCCCGGTTTATTAAAAAGCGGGCGCGCTCAATGGCCTTTACAACCATTTGCTCAACACACAAAACCGTTTTGTGCAAGTAAACCTGCCAATACATCAGCCGGCGGGCTACTATAAAGTTTTCGATAGAATAAATGCCCTTTTGTTCAATTACAAGATTGCCCTGGTGAACATTCATCATTTCAATAATACGCTCGTAGCTGATGGACCCCTCATTAACGCCTGAGAAGAAAGAATCGCGGGTCAGATAGTCGAGCCGGTCAACGTCCAACTGCGAGGAAACCAGTTGGTGCAGGAATTTCTTTTTATAAGTGCCCTGAAAGATTTCAATAGCCAGGCTGAGCTTGCCTTTAAAATGGATATTCAGTTTATCCATGTAAATTTTAGAAATATGCTCGTGGTGGACTTTGGAAAGCAGGCTCATCTCCAGCGTATGTGAGAATGGCCCGTGGCCAATATCGTGCAGTAAAATAGCGATGCAGGCACCCAACTCTTCTTCCTCTGTTATTTTATGCCCTTTTATTTTAAGGATAGAAAGCGCCTTGCGCATTAAATGAAAAGCCCCCAAAGCATGATGAAAACGGGTATGAATGGCACCGGGGTAAACATAATCGCTTAACCCAAGCTGCTTAATACGGCGTAAACGCTGAAAATAGGGATGCTCAATGATATCAAATATCAACTCGTGCGGTATAGTAATAAACCCGTGGACGGGGTCGTTGAATATTTTGCGTTTGTTCATTCGTCGCTGTAATCCAATTAGCCCTGAAACCTCAGGGCCCTACTTTAGTGTGCGAAGAAAACTTTTATTGGGGGAAATAGGAAATTAAAATGAAGAAGGGATATATCGATAAATAGGGGACCTATTTCAATTTCTTCTTTGCCATATACGGCCTGTCGGGTGGTAATTCCATGACCTCTCTTCTCGGGTCAATCAAAACATCCATATCCTCTAAAGGAATGCAGCCCAAAATCATTTCAGTATTTCCGGGCAAAACAATTGGATTGCAAGAGGTAGTGCGGTTCTTAAACCGTATTTCAACAGGTTCTGCCACATCAAATTTCTTAATTTCCCCATCCGCCAGTTCAAATGATTGCGAGCCGATTATTTCCAATCCAAGTTGTGCTACCAAATTCTCGTTTATAGAAAGATTATAAGCGCCGGTGTCAACTAAAACGTCAATTTCCTGCATTCTAATATCTTCTTTTTTCATTTTGCCCCGTCGAGCCGTACCCATGTCAAAGGAGTTTGCAATTTCTATTTTAGCCTTAATAAATCCCATAATAATCTTGTTTTCTTCGGTAAATATACCAATAAGCTGAGTTAATTAAAAAACCTGTAACACATAATGATTAGGCATTCTTTATTCTTCTTAACAACCATTCAGCACAATAATTTGTTTCAATTACCTTTATACTTCTGTAAATTAACATCACCATTTATTCTCTCAATCAAAAATCAAAAATCTTAAATCAGCAATCCTAAAAACCAACTATGAGCCAGATAACAATACTGTGGGCAGACGATGAGATAGATTTATTAAAGAGTTCAATTATGTTCCTTGAAAATAAGGGCTACAAAGTAATCCCCGTTACCAATGGTAAAGATGCCGTTGACAGGGTAGCGAAAAAAGGGATTGACGTGGTTTTCCTCGACGAAAGTATGCCTGGGTTAACGGGTCTTGAAACCCTTTCGCGCATTAAGCAGATAGATAACCACGTGCCGGTAGTGATGATTACCAAGAATGAGGAAGAGAATTTGATGGAAGATGCCATCGGCTCGCAAATAGCAGATTACCTGATAAAGCCGGTTAAGCCTCAGCAAATTTTATCTACCCTCAAAAAAATCATTGACAACAACAGGCTGGTATCTGAAAAGACTACCTCTTCTTATCAGCAGGAGTTTCAAAGCCTGTTTATGACCATGCAGGAGAACCTGGATTATAAGCAATGGGTGGAATTGTATAAAAAGCTGGTGTATTGGGAAATTGAACTGAACAAATCTGACTCGAGCATGGTGGCGGTTTACGACTCGCAAAAGGTAGAGGCCAATAAGGAGTTCAATAAATTTGTGATTAAAAATTATAAGCGCTGGATAAACAGCGAAGCCGGAGATGATACGCCTATTATGTCGCACACATTATTGCGCCAGAAACTGATACCGATGCTGAAGGACCCCAAGCCTACTTTCCTGGTATTGATAGATAATCTGCGGTATGATCAATGGAAGGCGATTCAATCCCTGGTAATGGAAAATTTTAAGGTGGATGAAGAGGATACTTTTTTTGCCATTTTACCTACCGCAACCCAATACAGCCGCAACGCCATTTTTGCCGGTATGACACCGCTTAAAATACAACAGCAGTTTCCGGATTTCTGGCTGAATGACGATGAAGAGGGCGGAAAAAATTTACACGAATCCGATTTCCTGGACTCATTCCTAAAGAAAACTTTACACGAACCGATTAAGCATCAGTATGTAAAAATTACCAACCACCGCGATGCTGAGTTACTGGAAAACAACATCACCAATTACCTGAATAATAAGCTTACCGTAATAGTTTACAATTTTGTGGATATGCTTAGCCATGCCCGTACCGAAATGGAAGTGCTGAAGGAGCTTGCCAGCGATGAAGCAGCATATCGCTCTCTGGCGGTTTCATGGTTCGATCACTCTCCGCTTTTAAACGCGCTGAAGAAGTTGGCAGAAAAAGACATCAACCTGTTATTAACCACGGATCACGGAACTGTTCGCGTGCAGGATCCGTCCCGTTGTATTGGCGACCGCGAAACAACCACCAACATCCGGTATAAAAGCGGCAAAAATCTGAATTACGATGATAAGGATGTGTATGCGGTTAAAGAACCGGAAACCATTGGCCTGCCTAAATCGCGGTTAAGCTCAACATACATTTTCGCCAAAGAGGATAAGTTTTTGGTTTACCCTAACAACTACAATCACTTTGTAAACTTCTATAAAAACTCTTTTCAGCACGGGGGAATTTCTTTGGAGGAAATGATTGTGCCGGTGATTAAGTTGAGTAAGAAGTAAGAGGAAGAATTTAATTGACAAAACAAAAAGAGTTTGCCTTTTGCAGGGCAAACTCTTTTTGTTTGGGTGCATAACAAATTGTCGCTCCGTGGCAGCCAAAGGTCAACCCCGAAAGGGTGAGAGAAACCCTTTCGGGGTGAACGCGACAATTTGTTATGCACCCTTTTGTTTTAGTGAAGATTACATCATAGCAGCATTTATCGAAGCAGCGTAATGCTTCCTTTCATTTCACTGGCATGCGTATCAATGCCCCCCAAATACTGCAACATATAAACATAAACACCCGGTGGAGCAATTTTACCCCGGTATGTCCCGTCCCAGCCGGCATTTATATCTGCGCTTTCAAAAACTTTTTCTCCCCAGCGGTCAAATATTGCCAGGTTCAGCAGCTTTATATTTTTACCCAGCACTTTAAATACGTCGTTATTGCCGTCACCATTGGGTGTAAAAACATTGGGCACAAAAATATCGCCATACAGGCCATTTACCTGCACCTGGTAATGGCAGATAACAGAGCAGTTGAAAGTATTGGTTACGGTGCATTGGTAATTGGTGCTTGGTGTTTGGGGAGATACAGTAATGGCGCTGCAGTTTAAACAATAGTTATTGCTCCAACTGTAACCGCTGTCAGCCGCACAAGCATTTAATACCAGCGAATCGGCAAACTGCATTTGATAAACCTGTAAAGCAGTATCACCTGCAGGTGCAGGAAAAACTGTTAGCGACAAGTGTATAATACTATCACACCCTGCGCTGACCACAGTATCGGTATAAATGCCGGTTTGGGTGTAACCCTGTGCCGCTACCAGGTAAGTTTCACCATTGCAAATGGCAGCGGTTATATTGTTAACCGGGTAAGGAGTTACCGTTAGTATGGTGGTTATAATACTATCACACCCTGCGGCATTGCTTACGGTATCGCTATAAATACCGTTGTCAGTATAACTGTGGTTGCCTGCCTGGAATGATTTTCCCGCGCAGATAACCGGACTAGCCGAACTATGGAGGTAAGCTAGTATGCTTAAAAACAATGTTGTAATGCTATCGCATCCTGTGGTGGCTATCGTATCGCGGTAAATGCCTGTTTGGGTATAGGTATGCTGATTGAACTGCATGGTTTGGCCCGCGCAAACAAAAGCAGTTACAGAACCCCGTTTATAGTCATGGCTGCTTATATTAAGCAAGGTTATGCTGCTGCATTCAGCACCGGATATAGTATCACGGTAAATGCCGGCCCGGGTATACACTTTGTTGTTATGAGTATATGTTGTGCCCGGGCATAATGTGTAGTTTATAGTATCCCTTTTATAATCGGCCAGAAGATTCAGGATAATAATGCTGTCACATGCAGCGGGTATTGTATCGCGGTATATACCGGTGGTGTTGTAAACATGACCGTTAACAGTAACACTGCTGCCTATACATATTGTATCAAAAATATAGTGTTCCGAGCCTTGTATAAGAGTATACGTGGTTTTAAAGGAATCAACACAGCCGTTTATGGTTACCATTTTGGTAATAGTATACTGCCCCAGGTTTGCAGCGGTGGTGGGGTAGATATTCAGGGTATCGCCGGTAAAGGTTGTACCATCGGGTTCAAGCCAGTGATAGGTTATGTAAGATGAATGCGGATATGATAAAAATGCCCGCCCCCCTACGCAACTGGAACCAAACTGAAAAACCGGAGGAAATGAAAATGTATCTATTACAAAATTAAATGTGTTTGTAAAACCGCAGCTATCAGCTACACGCACTACATAGTTACCGGTTTGGATTATATTAAACAGGTTACTGCTTTGCGCCGGAAAAGTTTGCGGCCCCGAAATTATCTGGTAGGTTAACGGAAATATCCCCTTGCTGCTATCTGCCTGAAATTGCACCCAGGTGCTATCCTTACAACTAAATTGTGCCGCAGTTGTAATTGCTGGCCGCTGATAAGGTGGAATATTAACAGTGTCATAAATAATCCAGCACGATTGATTTTGGTTGGCGAAATAGAAATTTCCGCTATATGGGTTATAGTAATTTATCATGATTACATATTTACCGGCATCCAGGTATGCCAGCGTATCTCTAAAATTTGGGTTGTATTCTGAGCTGTAACTAAAGTATCCCTGGTAGGCAGTATCGCCGGTAGTTAAATTTATGGCCAGTATAGTGCCGGTACTGGTTTTATCCATGGCTGTATCGCGTGGCGTTGAAAGGTGAATAATTATTTTGTTTTCGCCCGGGCAGCCTTTGATATAACTTACGTTGTAATTATCGCTGGCAACCATTGCAGGGGTAATGGTAAAGCTATCTTTTATGGCATTGCCGCAATTATCAAAAACCTTATAGGTGTAAGTGCCAATTCCCAAATTACCTATAGCAAAGTAACCTTGGGTGGGTATAATATTTACGTTATAAACCAGGCTATCGGAATACGCATAGCCGGGCGCAGTGCTTGAAATTTGTTGCGGCCCGGTAAGAAGCTGCAGGGTTGGAACGTCAGGAAAATTGTTATAAGTAATAAATATACCGGATGTTGAATCAAGGCAATGTAAATAAGGGGAAATAGTAAGGGTAATGGATGGGGTAAATACGGTATCAGGTGGCCAGATAAATTTTGTTGTGAACGTATTGCCGCAGCCATCTGTAATGTGAAAGATGTACGTATGGCCTGGCAGTCCACCTTCCATCGCTCCCCCGCTTACAGAAGTAGCATTGGCCTGATAGGTAGCCCCGATTGCAGAATCGGTGAATGAATAGCTGACCGGATTAGCAAGGATAGTATTTGCCAAAATTAAATAAGCACTTACAACCTGATTACAGTTTTGGTATGTAATACTGAACTCCGGTTGAAAAGTGAATTGAGGTACAATTTCCTGAATACAGGTAGTATCATGGCAGCCGTTAATAAGACAAACGGTGATGATA
>Ga0182013_10001947_pt1 | contig 27520 bp, 25 predicted proteins | sample 612S2MmetaG_FD_120487 | JGI IMG/M metagenome (GOLD analysis project Ga0182013, IMG submission 120487) | Permafrost microbial communities from Stordalen Mire, Sweden - 612S2M metaG | ecosystem: Environmental > Terrestrial > Soil > Wetlands > Permafrost | place: Sweden: Stordalen | collected...
GCGCCGCGAAGATTGCGCCGGCCTGTTCGCGCGCGCTCTCGGGGACGCGGGCCAGCGCCTGCGCTCGGCTCTCGCCGGACAGCGCGTCGAGGATCCGGCGGGCACGGACTGGCCCGACGCCGTCGAGCAGTTGCAGCAGCCGGAACCAGCTCATTTCGTCGCGCGGGTTGACCGCGACGCGCAGCAGCGCCAGCAGGTCCTTGACGTGCGCCGCGTCGAGGAACTTCAGGCCGCCGTACTTGACAAAGGGAATGTCGCGCCGCGTGAGCTCGAGCTCCAGGAGATCGGCATCATGGCCGGTGCGAAACAGCACCGCCTGCTCCTGGAGCAGCATGCCCTCCTCGCGCGCCGCGAGCACGCGATCGCAGACGGCGTGCGCCTGGGCCGCTTCGTCGCGCGGCGCGGCGAGCTCGGGTCGCGGGCCGCCGTCACGGTCGGTCCACAGGGTGCGCGGGCGCACGCGATGCTCCTGCCTGGAGACCGCGTTCGCGACGGCGAGAATTGGCTCGCTGGAGCGGTAGTTGCGCTCCAGCGAGAGCACGGCCGCGTCGGGAAAGCGCTCGCGAAAGCCGAGGATGTGCGCCGCGGAGGCCGCGCGGAAGCCGTAGATCGCCTGCATGTCATCGCCGACCGCGGTCAACGTCGGACCGTGCTCGCGCAGCGCCCGCACGATGTCCACCTGAATCGCGTTGACGTCCTGATACTCGTCGACGAGGACGTGGTCGAAGCCGTGGGCGATGTGCGGCGCGATCACCTCATCGAGCATCAGCGCGCGCCAGTAGAGCAGCAGGTCGTCGAGGTCGATCACGCCGAGCTTTCGCTTGCGCGCACCGTAGTCGCGGAAGATCGCCGCCAAGACCTCACGGTGATCGGCGACCCACGGGAACTGGCCGGCGATCGTCTCGTCGAGCGGCTGCTGCGCGTTGACGGTCCGCGAGTAGACGTCGAGCAGCGTTGCAGCGCGCGGGAAGCGCCGCGCGGTCTGCGAGCCACCGTGCTCCTCGCGCAGCATGTCCAGCAGGTCGGCGGCGTCGCCCGCGTCGAGCACTCCGAAGTTTTCGTCGAGCCCGAGCGAGGCGGCGTGCATTCGGACCATCCGGTGCGCGACGGAGTGGAACGTCCCGCCGATCGCCTGCCCGCCACGCGGCCGCGACCGCTCGACCATCGCCTCGGCGCGCTGGAGCATCTCGCGCGCCGCGCGGCGCGTGAAGGTCAGGAGCAGAATCCGCTCTGCGCTCGCGCCCTCGGTGATCAGCCACGCCACCCTGGCGCTGAGCGTCGTCGTCTTGCCGGTGCCCGCACCGGCAAGGATCAGCAGCGTCGGGTCCGTCGCCGTCGCGGCCGCGCGCTGTTCGTCGTTGAGCGCCTCGAGCCAGGCGCGGTCGTGCTCGCTGTCGGCTTGCATCGGAGCGCCAAGGTAGGCACTGCGCCGGATGCCTTGCAGCCCCGGCTGCAGCCGCGGCTCAACCCGGGATCGCTTTGCGCGGCGGTTCCGGGCGCCCTTCGTCGGTCCAGCGCTGCGCGAGACGCACCGAGTAGAGCGAGTGGGCACCCGCGATGCGAGCGACGACCGTCGCCGTGGCGACAGCAATCAGGATCGGGACCGTCAACCCTGCGGCGCGCGGCATCAGCTCGAGGACCATCACGATCGCGCTCAGCGGCCCCTGCATCGCCGCGCCGAGCATCGCGGCGCCGCCGATCAACGCGTATGCGCCGACGTCGCCGCCGGGCCAGAGGTGCAGCCACAGGCCGCCCGCCAGGCCGCCGAACATCGTGCCGATCGCGAGGGTCGGCGTGAACAGCCCGCCGGGCACACCGCTCGAGAGCGTGCCGCCGGTCATCAGCGGCTTGAGGATCAGCAGGATCGCGAACAGCCCGAGCGAGAAGCGGCCCAGAACACCGAGCTGGACCATCGCCTTGCCGTTGCCGAGTACCTGCGGGTAGCCGATCGCGACGACGCCGAGCACCGCGAACATCGCGACGGGCAGCAGGAACTGGAGCATCGGCCCGCTCGGCCGCGCCTTGTGGGCGGCCGCGATCGTGCGGATCCAGAGCACGCCGAGCAGCCCCGCGATCGGCCCTGCGATGAGCGCCCAGACGATCTGGCTCGGGTGTACGTCAAAGCGCGGTGTGATGTACGTCGGGTGGTTGCCGATCACGAGCCAGGCCGCCGCGCTCGCGGAGACCGTCATCACGATCGCCGGCAAGACGAGCGGCAGCGCAAGCGCGCCGAGCAGCACCTCGAGTGCGAACAGCGCGCCGCCGAGCGGCATGTTGTAGACCGCCGCGATGCCCGACCCTGCGCCGCACGCGACAAGCAGCCGCCGCTGCCAGGAGGGGAGCTTGGCCCAGTCGCTGACGGCGCTGGCGAAGCTTGCGCCGATCTGCTGCGGACCGGCCTCGAGGCCGAGAGAAGCTCCGAAGCCGACGGCGATGATCGAGTCAAGGGCCCGCGCGATCGATGGCAGCAGCGGCAGTCGCCCGTCGGCGAGCCAGAGGGCTTCGGAGACCTCGGTGCCGGCCTTGATCCGACGCAAGAAGAGCGCCCCGGCACCGGCGAGCAGCCCGCCCGCCAGAAGTACCAGCACGCGGTGGATCGACGAGGTGCGTTCGATCGCCTGGACGAGCGTCAGGTGCCAGTTTCCCCACAGCGCGCGCTCGAGCAGGTCGAGGCCCTTCAGCAGCAGGCCGCTGCCGATCCCGGTCACGACGCCGAGTCCGACGACGATCAGCCAGAAGCGCCAGCCGAAGCCCGCAACGATCCCGCGGCCCGGCACGTTCGGCTGTGCGGTGGCGCGGCCGGCGCTCGCCTCGCTGCCCATCCTCAGCGTTCCGCGAGCCGCTGCAGCAGCGGGATCGCTGCCTCGAGCGCGCGCCGCTCGGCGCCCGAGAGCTGTTCCCCGATCGCTTCGCTGAGCCAGCTGTCGCGCTGGCGGCGGCTGTCCTCGACGGCCTTGCGCCCCGCGCCCGTTAGCTCCAGCTGGATGCGGCGCCCGTCCCGCGGGTCGCGCTCACGGGTGATCATCTCCTCGTGTGCAAGCTCGGCGACGATCGTCGCCATCGACTGCGGCCGGACGCACTCGGCGGCGGCGAGTTCGCTGGCGCTCGCGGCGCCGTCACGGTAGAGCCGCCCGAGCACGGCCATGTGCGTCAGCGGGATCTCGCTTTCAACCCGCAGCCGGCGCGTAAGGGACCCGATCACGAGCCGCAGGTCGCTGGCGATGGCCGGAGCGTCGACGTCGGTGGGCATCACAGATAGATTATCGGACCTGCAGGCTAACTGCTCAGTTTGCCTGTATAATTTCAGCCGTGAGCACGACCGCGCCGGCCCCCAACGCAAGTCCTCAAGCGGGCCGCGCGGGGGTCCCCGAGTCTTACAAGTGGATCGCCCTCTCGAACGTCACGCTCGGCGTGCTGCTCGCGACGCTCGACGCCTCGATCACACTGATCGCGATGCCGGCGATCTTCCGCGGCATCCACCTCGACCCTTTGCTGCCGGGAAACAGCTTCTACCTGCTGTGGATGATCCTCGGCTTCCTGGTCGTCTCCAGCGTGCTGATCGTCAGCCTGGGACGACTCGGCGACATGTACGGGCGCGTGCGGATGTACAACCTCGGTTTCGTCATCTACACGATCGCTTCGCTGCTGCTGACGATCGACTGGATGACCGGTCGTTCAGGGGCGATGTACCTGATCGTCTTCCGGATCGTGCAGGGGATCGGCGCCGCGTTCCTGCTGGCCAACTCGGCGGCGATCATCACCGACGCGTTCCCCGCGAACCAGCGCGGGATGGCGCTCGGGCTGAACAACATCGTCGGCGTCAGCGGGATGTTCGTCGGCCTCGTGCTCGGTGGGCTGCTTGCGCCGATCGACTGGCGCCTGGTCTTCCTGATCTCCGTACCGGTCGGCCTGTTCGGAACGGTCTGGGCGTACCTGAAGCTGCGTGAGCTCTCGGACCCGCGGCCGGCGCGGATCGACTGGGCGGGAAACGTCACGTTCGCCGTCGGGCTTGTCCTGCTGATGGTCTCCGTCACCTACGGAATCCGCCCGTACGGCTCGCACCCGACGGGCTGGACGAACCCGCTGACCATCTCGCTGCTGATCGGCGCCGCGATCTGCCTGGTCGCATTCGTGTTCATCGAGCGACGCGTCAGCGACCCGATGTTCCGCCTGCCGCTGTTCAAAATCAGGGCCTTCACGTTCGGGACGATGTCGACCTTCCTTGCCGCCGTCGCGCGCGGCGGTCTGATGTTCATGCTGATCATCTGGCTGCAGGGGATCTGGCTCCCGTTGCACGGCTTCAGCTTCCAGGAAACACCGCTGATCGCAGGGCTCTACATGCTGCCCTTGACCTTCGGGATGCTGCTCGCAGGACCGGCCTCGGGCTACTTCTCGGACCGCTATGGGCAGCGGCTCTTCGCAACCGCCGGGATGCTCGGGGCGGCGCTGTCGTTCGTGCTGCTCAGCATGCTGCCGACCAACTTCCCGTTTCCGCTGTTCGCGGCGATCCTGTTCCTGAACGGCGTCTCGATGGGTCTCTTCGCCTCGCCGAACCGCGCCGGCGTGATGAACAGCCTGCCCGCCGCACACCGCGGCGCGGGCGGCGGGATGAACCAGACCTTCCAGAACTCGGCGCAGGTCCTGTCGATCGGGATCTTCTTCACGCTGATGATCCTCGGCCTCGCAGCGACGCTGCCGCACACGATGAGCGCCGGCCTAATCGCGCACGGCGTCGACCCCGCCTCGGCCGCGCGGGCCGCGGCGCTGCCCCCGGTGTCGATCCTCTTCGCCGCCTTCCTGGGCTACAACCCGATCGAACACATCGTCGGCGCGCACGCGCTGCACGCACTGCCGGCCGCGAGCCGCGAACTGCTCACCGGCCGCGCGTTCTTCCCGCACCTGATCGAAGAGCCGTTCCGAAGCGGCCTGCACGCGACGTTCGCCTTCGCGATCGTCGCCTGCCTGATCGCCGCGGTGGCATCCGCGCTGCGCGGAGCGAGTCCCGCGCAGCAGGCGCGCAAGGCCGAAAAGGAACTGGCAGCACTGGAAAAGACGCAAAAGGAGGCGGCGCATGCAGGTTGAGTGGTACGGACAGTCGGCGTTCCGCCTTCGGGCCGACGACGGCACGACGGTCTTCATCGACCCCTTTGGCGACATGTCTGCGCTCGCCGGGCGCGGGGTCGCCTGGGAGTACCCGGCGATCGAGGGTGTCGCGGCCGACCTGCTGCTGGTCACTCACGAGCACCGCGACCACAACGCCGTCGAGGCGGTCGACGGCGAGCCGGCGCTGATCCGCTCGACGGCCGGGCGACCGGATTCACCGATCGGCCAGGTCACGGGAGTCGCGTCGGAGCACGACCCGGTCGCCGGCACCGAACGGGGGCCGAACTCGATCTACGTCTTCGAGCTCGACGGCCTGCGCGTCGCGCACTTCGGCGACTTCGGCCAAGCCGAGCTGCGGCCCGCCCAGCGGGAGGCGATCGGCGAGGTCGACATGCTGTTGGTGCCGGTCGGCGGCGGACCGACGATCGGCGGCGCCCAAGCGGCAGCGCTGGCGCGCGAACTGGGCGCGAAGTGGGCGGTCCCGATGCACTACCGCACGGAGCGCATCGGCTTCCTCGAACCGGCCGACGAGTTCCTTGCGCAGTTCGCCGAGGTGGACATGCTCACGGCGCCGGCGTTCGACACCGCCGCGCTCGCCGACGGCCCGCGCGCCGTGGTGCCCGCCGCGCCCTAGACGCTCGGAGCGTCTTCCTGCATCTGCACCGCCGCGTGCTTGGTACCCAGCACCTTCCAGCCCGCGACGGCGGCGATCACCATCAGCACTCCGAGCACGCCCATCGTCACCGCGAAGGCGTGGGCGTAGGACGGGTGCGCGGCGGACATCGCCTTGCGCGCGAGTTCGGTCGAACGTTCGTGACCGGTTTTCACGTAGAAGGCAAGCTCGTCGAGGCCTTCGCCGACCTGGTAGCGCGGCACCCCCGACTTGACCAGCCGATGCACGACGCCGCCGTTCGTGAAGCCCGTCACGATCAGCATCGAGAGCGACATCCCGAGCGCGTAGAAGAACTGGCCCATCGTGGTGCGCGATGACGTGATCGGGCCGTAGAACTCCTTGAACCGCTTGCCGATCGACTGGAGGACCAGCGTGCCGTAAGGAACGCTCGCGCCAGTCGAGCCGAAACCGATCAAAAGCAGGGCGGGAACGTAGGTCAGGTACGGCGAGAAGGCTTTGTGCGGCAGCAGCGTGAAGAACCCCGCGGCCGTCGCGAGGCCGCCGATCAGCACCGCCGTGCGCGGCTTCATCCCGCGGCCCATCAGCCGGCCGAAGACCAGGGCGCCGGCGATCGCGGCGAGGAACAGCGGGATCTCGCCGAGCGAGACCATCGACGGCTTGAAGCGGTTGACGTACTGCCAAGCATCGGAGGCCTGGAGGATGATCGAGCTCTGCGCGAGGTTGTAGATGAAGCCCGAGGCGACGGCGCCGAGGAACAGCGGCGTGATCAGCACCTCGACCGGGAAGAAGCGCTCCTTGCGCCCACGCTCGCGCAGCGCGAACAGCGCGAACACGGCGAGGCCGCCGAGCAGGCCGATCAGCGCCGCCGGGCGGGTGATTCCCTTGACTGCCTGGCTCGCGCCATAGAGCAACAGGATCACCGAGAGGCCGACGAGGATCTGTGCCGGGACGTCGCCGCCGGCGGCCTTGATTCGCGGCTGGACCGGCAGCATCCGTGGCGTCGCGACGAGCCCGATCAGGCAGCACAGCGGGACGATCAGGAACGCCAGACGCCAGTCGAGCGCCGCGAGCTGCCCGCCGAGAACGCTGAGCACGATCATCGCCGCGACCGCAACCGCACCGGCCTGGCCGACGGCCTGGGCGACGCGTTCCCGGGGAACGACCGACTCGATGAAGGCGAACGCGGCGCAGTACGCCGCACCGAGGCCGACGCCAGCGATCACCCGCCCGAGGAGATAGATCGGCCACGCGGGCGACGCCGCGACGAGCAGGTCGCCGACCATCGACGCGACCAGCGCGATCATCAGGAGTCGCCGGCGGCCGAGGCGGTCGGCGAGCGCACCGGTCGAGAGCACCGTCGCCGCGAGCGCGAGCGTCGAGATCGAAGCGGCGAGCGAGGTGATTCCCGCGCTCATCGACAGTCCGCGTGAAGCTGAGACCAGCGCGTTGGTCGAGATGATCGGGTCGACCGCCTGCGTGGCGAAGAAGAAGCCGATCAGGACGATCGCAAAGCGCGAGCCCCGGGACGCGACGGCGCCTGCCGGGAGTTCGGCTTCGTGGGCGACGGCGGCCATCGACGGCGTGCTCAGGCCGGGAGCAGCTCGGGAATCGCGTCGCTGCCCGGCAGCGCGATGTGCGCGATGCCGTTCGCGGCCGCGGTGGCCTTCGCGATGTCGATCTTCGCGAGGTTCGGGTGGTCGTAGCTGGAGACGTAATAGACGCGGTTCTTGATGTCCGCGACGCTCTGCCACTGCGTGATCTCCGGACCTGCGACGCCCCCGCCCTCACCGGTGCCGCCGGCCTCGGTCATCACGGTTCCCGGCGGGATGTCGAACTGGTTGAGGATGTGGCGTGCGATCCGCACGCCCTGCTCGCCGTCATCGAACGCAACAGCGAAGCGCGCATACCAGAAGGCCCGCACGAAGCGCGCGGCCGCGGTGAATCCGGCGGGCAGGCCCGCTGTCCCGTCGCCGGAGCTGTTGGCCTGCAGGACCAGGTCACCGGCGTGGACCGGCTCGGGTGCGTTGTTGGTCACCGTCTGGTAGAGGCCGAGGTGGTCGAGCTGGCTGCGGAAGCGCGGCTCGTTGGTCATCACGGTCGTCGGGTTCTCGTGGATTTCAGGCCCGCTGCCGGTGTACTCGATCACCAGCGCGCGGCCGCTCTCGTCGTGTACGCAGTAGTGGACGCCGGGGACCTGTCCGGCGTAGGCGCCGAACGCCACGCCCTGGACGGGCACCCGCTCCAGAGCCGCACGGACCTCGTCGACCGTCGCACACGTCGACAGCAGGAACGCGCCGACGTCCAGACAGGAGAGTGCGCTCGCCTGGTCGGCGTCGGGCACCTCCATGAACTTCGCCGAGGCCGGGAAGTTGAGCAGGCCGAAGACGAGCCCCGCGTCGTTCATGCCGTCCATCGTGACGTCGAGGCCGAGCGCATTGGTCCCCACCCAGCCGTGGCTGGACTCCCACGTCAGGCCGCCCTTGCCGACCTCGCCATCCTTGCCGGTCGCGGTCATCGATGTGCCCTTGGGAACGACCATCACCTGCGATTTGAGATCGAGCGTGAACTCCATCGTCCGGCCGTAGACGAATCCGGAATCGGCAGAGCCGATCGTGAACGACGTGCACATGTTGGGGGTGCTCCTCTCTGGTCCCGCGCGTGAGAGCCGGCGCGGCGACGCATGGATCGATGGCGCGTACCTGCGCAACCCCATTATGGGCGCGTAGTTCCGCAAGCACATTCTCACGTGCAAGACGGCGCCGGGCTATAGAACATCTGTCTGCCGTGACAATGCGCACCACTCGACCGATAAAGCCTGCCTCGCCACGCCGCTCCTTCTGCAAGGCTCTTTCACAAGTGAGCCGCCACAGTCCACACGGCACGCTTTCCTGAGCGCATGATCGAAGTCACCAACATCACCAAGCGCTACGGAGACACCGTCGCCGTCGACGACCTGAGCTTCACCGTCCAGCCAGGCGTGGTGACCGGCTTCCTCGGGCCCAACGGCGCCGGGAAGTCGACGACCATGCGCCTGATCCTCGACCTCGACGCCGCCGATTCAGGAAGCGCGATCGTCAACGGCAAGCCCTACCGTGAGCACGCGGCGCCCCTGCGTGAGGTCGGAGCCCTGCTCGAGGCTCGCTCGGTCCACACCGGCCGCTCGGCGCGCGACCACCTGCTGGCACTCGCGCAGACGCATCGGATCCCGCGTGCGCGGGTCGACGAACTGATCGACATGGTCGGCCTGCACGACGTGGCCGGCAAACGCGTTGGCGGCTTCTCGCTCGGGATGGGCCAGCGCCTCGGGATCGCCCAGGCGCTGCTCGGAGACCCGAGCACGGTGATGCTCGACGAGCCGGTCAACGGCCTGGACCCGGAGGGCATCCAATGGGTCCGCCACCTCCTGCAGGGCCTGGCGGCCGAGGGCCGCACCGTCTTCGTCTCCTCGCACCTGATGAGCGAGATGGCCCAGACCGCCGAGCACCTGGTCGTCATCGGGCGGGGCAGGATGATTGCCGACACCAGCGTCGAGCAGTTCGTCGCGGGCGCTTCGAAGCAGGTTGTCCGCGTGCGCTCCCCGGAGCTCGCGAGGCTGACCGAGGCACTCGCCGGACCGAACGTGACGATCACCGCGCTCGAGCCCTCGTCGGCGGAAGTCGCCGGCGCGAGCGCCGAGCAGATCGGGGACGCCGCCGCGGCTCGCGGCATCACGCTGCACGAGCTGACGCCCGTGCAGGCATCGCTGGAGGAGGCATTCATGGAGGTCACGCAGGACGCATCCCAGTTCCACAGCGTCGAGGACCCCGCCGCGGACTTGGGCGCCGTCGAGGGGACGCAGGCGTGAGCGCGACAAACGCCGGCGCGCCCGCGGGGGTCAGCTTCTCGGGCATCACGAACTCGGAGTGGACGAAGCTGCGCTCGGTGCGCTCGAGCCGCTGGTGCCTGTTCCTGACGGCGCTGTTCGTGATCGCCATCGGGATCCTCGTCTGCCTGATCACGGAGTCGCGCTACCCCGACATCCACCGCGCCGTCCACCCGCTCGAGTCGAGCCTTGTCGGCGTGAACCTCGCCCAGTTCGCCGTCGGCGTGCTCGGCGTGCTCACGATCACCGCCGAGTACTCCACGGGCATGATTCGCTCATCTTTCTGCGCCGTCCCGAAGCGGTTGCCGGTGCTGTGGGCCAAGGCGCTCGTCTTCGCGGTCGTGACCTTCGTGATCAGCCTGCCTTCGATCCTGATCGCGTTCTTCGTCGGACAGTCGATCCTCTCCGGCAAGCACATCGACGTGTCGATCTCGCACCCGGGCGTGCTGCGCTCGCTGATCGGCGCCGCGCTCTTCCTCGCGGTGATGGGACTCCTGGGGCTCGGCCTCGGCGCGATCATCCGCACGACGGCCGGCGGGATCTCCGCCCTGGTGGCGATGGTCTTCGTGATTCCGCCGATCCTCGAGCTTGCGTTGCCGGAAAGCGCGTACAACGCGATCAGCGGCTACCTCCCGCTGAACGCCGGGGGTGCCGTCTGGACGATCAGCCCGGCGGCCCACACGCTTTCGCCGTGGGCCGGCTTTGCGGTGTTCTGCGCATACGCCGTGGTTGCGCTGGCGATCGGCGCCGTACTGCTTCGCCAACGCGACGTTTGACCCGAGGCGCCGGGCGCCGATACTGCTTGACATAGGACGGAGAACTTCCTTGGTCTTTGCCGTAGGCGCGGCTCTCGCCGGGTGCGGCTCGTCGACGCCGACGGCGACGCGCCCGGCGCCGTTCAATGCGTACTCGGCGGCGGTGCAGAGGAATCTCGCCAGGGAGATCACCAAGGATTTCCGTGGCCAGGGCGCCGACATATCGGGCGTGACTTGCCGCCCGAAGTCTGAGACACGGATGGTCTGCAGCGGGAAACAGAACGGCCAAGAAGCGTTCTCGATAGCCGTCACGCTCAACCCGCGCACGCACCGCGCGACGTGGGCGACCATCATCGGCATTGGCGCCTAGCCGCACCTCACGGCGAAGCTGAGTCTGCCGGCGCACGAGCCGCCTGTGGAACGGCGTACTTGCGGGGACTTACGAGGGGCGAGCGACGGGACTCGAACCCGCGACCGCCTGGACCACAACCAGGAGCTCTACCAACTGAGCTACGCCCGCCACGCTGAGGGGGGAGTCTAGCGGCGCTAACCGGCCGCTAGCGCGGGTCGGTGCGCAGCGCGTGTTCGGCCAGCGCGAGCGCTTCACTGGGCTTGAGCTCCGGCGAGCGGCCCGCGACCTCGCGCCAGCGCTCGAGCAGGCGCTCACCGTCCGCGCCGAGCAACGCACCCACCGCCACCGGTTCGACGCTCGCGGGCTCGGCGGCGGCCGGCGGGGCGGGGCTGCGCACGGCGTCGAGCACGCGCTGCGTGACGTCGGTGCCCTGGCTGACCGCGACCGACCAGCCACGCCCCATCGAAAGCTGACCGAGTTCGAGCTCGACTCCTTCGAGCACGGTCAGTTCGGTCTCGGCGGGGTCCCAGCGCCGTTCGCCGATCTCTACCTTTCCCCCCTTGATCCACTCCATCAGGAAGAGCGCCATCTCGCGTTCGTCGACGTTGAACTGGGTGTAGACGTTCGGGAAGTCCTTGAGCTCGAAGTGGTACATGCCGTAAGACTGTCAGCTTGCGGGCCGCCGCAGGCCCGCGACGCGCGCGCCGGGTAGCCGCGCGGCCATCACGTCGACTGCCGCGGGGCTCTCGTCGATCAGCAGGTAGCGGCGCCCCTCCTGCTCGGCGACGGCTCCGAGCGTGCCGCTGCCGGCGAAGAAGTCCAGGCACCAGTCGCCCGGCCGGGTCGAGGCGAGCACCATCCGGCGCACGATCCCCACGGGCTTCTGGGTCGGATAGCCCGTCTTCTCGGCGCCGGTGGTCGGGACGATCGTGTGCCACCAGACGTCCGTCGGCAACTTGCCGCGCGCCGCCTTCTCGGCGCTGACGAGGCCGGGCGCCATGTAGGGCTCGCGGTCGACGGCGTCGCTGTCGAAGTGGTAGCGCTGCGCGTCACGCACGTAGACGAGGATCGTGTCGTGCTTGGCGGGCCAGCGCCGACGGCTCTTGGCGCCGTAGTCGTAGGCCCAGATCAGCTCGTTCAGAAAACACTCGCGGCCGAAGATCTCGTCTAGCAGCAGCTTGCAGTAGTGGGCCTCGCGGTAGTCGATGTGGAAATAGAGCGTCCCGGTCTCGTGCAGCAGGCGCCGCGCCTGCTGCAGCCGCGGCGCGAGGAACGCGAGGTAGTCGTCGAAGCTGTCGGCGTAGGCGGGCGACTCTTTGGAGCTGGCCGCGTATCGGCGGCCGCCGAAGCCGGTGCGCGCGCCCTGCTCGTCGGCGACGACGCGCAGCCGTCGGCGCTGCTGGCTGTGGCCGGTGTTGAACGGCGGGTCGAGGTAGATCAGCTGGAACGCACCGTCGGGCAGTGTCGGCAGCACCTCGAGGCACTCCCCAAGGATGATTTGGTCGGCGTCCTGCACGCCGGTGAGCGTACGGACCGGCGGCGATGGACGCCTAGTGAGGATGCGTCAGCTTCGCGTACGCGTCGGGCCGGCGCGTCGTGTGGAACGGGAACAGGTCCAGCCAGTCGCGCCGCTGGTCGAGATCGAGATCCGCGACGAGCACCGCCGGTTCATCGCGCGGTGCCTGCACCAGGATCCGCCCGTACGGGTCGCAGATGAAGGACGAGCCGTAGAACGTCAGCTCACCCTCGTGGCCGAAGCGGTTGACGGCGATGATGAACAACCCGTTCGCGATCGCGTGGCCGACCATCACCTTCTGCCAGAGCGGCTGCGTGTCGAACTCCGGATGCTCGGGCTCGGAGCCGATCGCCGTCGGGTAGATCAGCACCTCGGCGCCGGCGAGCCCGTAGGCGCGGGCGAGCTCGGGGAACCACTGGTCCCAGCAGGTCGGCAGGCCGATCGGGGCGTGGCCGACGTGGTAGACGGGAACCGCCTCGTCGTCCGCCGGCCCGGGCCGGAAGTACATGTCCTCGTGGTAGCCCGCGGTGATCGGGATGTGGAGCTTGCGCGTGCGCCCGGCGAGCTCGCCGTCGGGGCCGACGAGGATCGCCGTGTTGTAGCCGAGCCCGTCCTCGCCCGGGGCCTCCTCGTAGAGCGAGGCATGGACGTAAACCCCGTGCTCGCGGGCCAGGCGGGCGAACAGCTCGAACGTCGGCCCTCCCGGCAGCGCCTCGGGCAGCGCGCCGGTCGCCGCCGGGCCACCGGGGTCGACCGCGAAGTAGCGGCTCAGCGTCAGCTCCTGCGTGCAGATCAGTTCGGCGCCGGCCTGTGCAGCGACGGCGACGCTCTCCGCGAGCGCGGCCTCGTGCTCGCCGGCGTCGGGGTGCCAGCGCTGCTGGACCGCTGCGACCCGGATGAAGTCACGCTCCGGGTCACGCTTGCGCGCCGGCGAGGCAAGCCGCTCGGCGATGATCAGGTCCCCTGCGGGCATCACCCGAAATCTAACGCCGAAGCCAACCGCCGCAACCCTATGATGCGCCGACGGGGCTCGACGGCACGGCCGCGGGCCCACGTGCTCCCGAGATGACCCGCACGATCAACTCCACTCCAGCCGCGGACGGCTACCGGATGCCCGCCGAGTTCGAGCCTCACGAGGGCTGCCTCGTCGGCTGGCCCGAACGGCCGGACAACTGGCGGCGCAACGGTCGCCCGGCGCAGAGCGCCTTTGCCGAGGTCGCCGCCGCGATCGCCGTCAGCGAGCCGGTGACCGTGTGTCTCGCCGACGGCCAGTTCGACAACGCGCGGGGGGTCCTCGCATCTGACGTGCGAATCGTCGAGATGACCTCCGACGACGCGTGGATGCGCGACGTCGGGCCGACGTTCGTGACCGACGGGCGCGGCGGACGACGGGGCATCGACTGGCGCTTCAACGCCTGGGGCGGCCTCTACTCGCCGTATGACCGCGACGAACGGGTCGCCAGGAAGGTCCTCGAGCTGTGCGACGCCGACCGCTACCGCGCGCCGCTGGTGCTCGAGGGCGGCTCGATCCACGTCGATGGTGAGGGCACGTTGCTGACGACCGAACAGTGCCTGCTCAACGAGAACCGCAATCCGTCGCTCTCACAGCAGGAGATCGAGCAGCTGCTGCGCGAATACACCGGCGCCGAGCTCGTGATCTGGCTCGGCGAGGGCGTCGTGAACGACGAGACCGACGGCCATATCGACAACCTCGCCTGCTTCGCGTCGCCCGGTGTGGTCGCACTCAACTGGTGCGACGACGAGAACGACCCGCAGCACGAGGTCGCCGCCGACGCCGAGCGCCGGCTGCTGGCCGCGCGCGATGCGCAGGGCCGCAAGCTCGAGGTCGTGCGGGTCCCCTGCCCCCCGCCGATGACGATCAGCGACGCCGAGGCGCGCGGCGTCTATGAAGTGCTCGGCACACACCCGCGGCGCGCGGGCGACAGGATGGCCGCCTCATACGTGAACTTCTTCATCGGCAACTCGCGCGTCGTCTTTCCGCTGCTCGACGAGAGCACCGATGAGCAGGCACGCGAGATCCTCGCCGGCCTGTTCCCGCAACGCGAGGTGGTCGGCATCCCCTCGCGCGAGATCCTGCTCGGCGGCGGCAACATCCACTGCATCACGCAGCAGCTGCCGGCAGTCGAGCGCTAGGGCAGCGCTGTGAAGGCCGCGAAGCGCGGAAGCCAGGCGTCGGCGACGAGTTCGCCGCTCGTCACGCTGCCGAGCAGGTAGCGATCCAGGAACGCGGTGCTCGCCTGCTCGACGAGCCCGAGCTGGGGCTGCTGGTACTGGAACGGCGGCAGGTGGCCGGCGCCCAGCAGTCGCAGCAGGAACTTCGGGCGGTGGGCACGGGCGAAGTAGGCGTAGGTGTAACGCGGTTCGTTGTAGTGGTCGGCGGTTCCCTGCGCCGCGAACAGCGCGGGCGTGCCGCGGCCGAAGTAGTAGCCCCCCGTGCCGCCGATCTCGGCCCCGGAGAAGACGAGGTCCGCGCGGATCCGGCGATCGCGCAAACGGCGCGCGTAGCCCGCGGCGAGCGCTGTCTCGGCGCCGTCGCTGTGGCCCGCAACGGCGATCTCCCCCGGAAGCAGTGTCCCGGACAGCAGGTTGCCCGAACTTGCCGACAGCCCCTCCATGCCCGTGATCACCGTCGAGACGTCGCGCGGCTGGTTGACCACGTCTTCCGCGTCAAGGCCGCCGGGCGCGCCGGCGCTGGTCCGCGGGAAATAGGGCGCCGCCACGACGAAGCCCGATTGGGCCCAGAAGTTGAGCAGCGCCGCGTAGGTTTCGGGGGTGACCCCGAAACCGTGGGCGAAGACGACGAGCGGATATTGGCCTTCGAACGGTTCCGCGTTGCGCACGCCGACGGCGCCTTCCGGGGCGAGCGCCGGATAGCGCACGACGGTCTTCAGGATCCGCGGCACGAAGCGGTGTCCGGGCAGCTCGACGTAGCGGCCCGGCTCGACGAAGGTGACCGTCGTGACGCCGACCGGGTATTCCGGCTCGACGGTCAGCGCCGCCGCGCTCGCCGGCACCGCAGCAAGGCAAGCCCCAAGCGCGAGCACGGCCATCAGGAGTACCCTCCGGGCCAGCATCGCCATCACGACTGATCGTAGGGCCCGCCGAGCGGCTGCACCAGCGCCAACCGCGTGGCGCCAGCTTCCCCGCGCCGCCTGGGAGCGGTTTCCCGCCGCCGACTAGCGTCCGCGCGCGGCGAGGCGCGCGAAGAACTCGGCCTCCGCGATCACGGTCCGTTCGAATTCGTCGAGCAGCAGCCGCTCATTGGGGCCGTGGATGTTCGCGTAGTCGTCGCAGGCGCCGATCAGCAGGACCTCGGCTTCGGGAGCCGCGGCCGCGAGAGCGTTGACGAGCGGGATCGACCCACCGGTGGCTGCGAATACCGGCGGCGTCCCATATGCCGACTCCCACGCCTCGCTCGCGGCAGCGTAAGCCGGCCCGCCGGTCTGCGCCGCAAAACCAGTACCGACCATCCCCGCGCTCGCCTCGAGCTTGATCCCGAACGGCCGCTGCGCGGCGAGGAAGTCGATCACCAGCCGCTGCGCTTCCTGCGCGTCCTGCTCGGGGTGGAAGCGCACGTCGAGCGAGGCCCGCGCGCGGGCCGGGATCGCGTTGACGGCGTCGCGGACCGGGACCACATCCATTCCGGTGACGGTGATCGCCGGCCCCGACCATACGCGCGAGCCGATGTCGCCCGTTCCGACCAGCGGCTGGCCGGCGTCGACGCCGGCCAGTTCGCGGAGCTCCTGCTCGGTGTAGGACTCGCCGGACCACGGCTCGCGGCGCAGGCCGGGGACCGCGACGTCGCCATTGCTGTCGTGCAGGCTCGCGATCGCGTGGATCACGGCGAGCAGCGCGTCCGGCGCGGCGCCGCCGAACTGCCCGCTGTGTTTGGGCGAGTCGAGCGTTTCGGCTTCGATCACGATCTTCGTGGTCCCGCGTAGCGCCACGGTCAGCGTCGGCACCCCGGGGCGCACTGCGCCGGCGTCGGCGATCACGATCGCGTCGCAGGCGAACAGCTCGGGGTCCGTCGGCGGGTAGTCGACGAAGTCGCCGCCGCTCTCCTCAGAGCCCTCGATCACCACCTTGATGCCGACCGGCGGCCGGCCGGCGAAGGCGCGCAGCGCGCCCACGTGGACCATCACGTTGGACTTGGTGTCGGCCGTGCCCCGGCCGAACAGCGCTCCGCCGCGCTCGGTCGGCTCGAACGGCGGCGAGTCCCACTTTGACTCGTCACCCGCCGCGACGACGTCGTAGTGGCTGTAGAGCAGCACCGTCGGCGCGCCATCCGGCGCCGGGATCTCACCGAGCAGGATCGGGTTGCTGGCCGGCAGATCGAGCGAGCGGATCGACTGCAGTCCGGCGCCGGCGAAAAGCTCGACGAGCATCTCGTACGCCCGGCGGATCTGCGCATCGTCCTGGTCGGGCCCGGAGACGGACGGGATCCGGACGAGATCTTCGAGCTCCGTGCGCAGTCGCGGCATGTCTGCCTCGACGCGCTCGCGAATCTGGTCTCCGTTACTCACGCCGGTCGAACCGTAGCCGAAGCCGGACGCGTGCGGCGCCCGGCGGTGGGCCTTCGAACCGTGCATCCGAACGGGTTGACCGCCCTCGCTACGCGAGCGAGAAGCTGTGGTCCTCCCATTCGGCGAAACGCCGGTAGCCCAGCGCTGCGTAAATCCTGTTCGACGTCGGATTTGCAAGGTCCGTGAGAAGCATGCAGGTGTCAGCGTCGCTTTCGAGCGCGAGCTGCGAGGCCGCGGCCACCGCGGCGCTCGCGTAGCCCCGCCCCCGCCACTCGGGCGGCGTATAGACCGGACCGATCCGCGTGACACGCGCGACGGCCGCCGACCGGCCGAGCGTGCTCACCGCAGCGCCGTCCTGCCAGACGTACTGGGCGCGTTTTTCGATCCGCCTTCGCACTGCCCGCTCCTCTTCCCCGGAGGTCGCGACCCTAGCCTCGAGCCGGAACGCCACCTCCCAGGCCACAAGCAGCTCGAGGTCGGCGAGTGTCGCCAGGCGCAGCTCACCGCTCGCCGGGCGCGCCGGCGGCGTGACCCGGCTCAGCGCGTGCATCGCCTCGCGCATCAGCAGAAGCGTCGTGCCGCCGGTCGCCTCGCGCCAGGCGCCGGCGAGGGCCCGTGAACTCTCCGCGGGGCCGCCGACGCCGGGAAGCTCCGGGTCGCGCTCGAGCCACGCGGCGACGAGTGACGCGGCAAGTTGATCGTCCAGTCCGGCGACCAGTAGCGGCCACGGCGCGGTGCGCAGCCCCGCTGCCACGATCTCGCCGGCCGGCGTGCCGGCCCAGGCAAAGTGTGTCTGCCGATAGGCGCCTGCGAGGGCGTCGCCGGCAACTGTCGCGATCACGTTGCGCTCCCTCTCGGCGGCGATGAAGCGTCCCGCCTGCGCGGCGAACTCTCGTGGATCGGCTGACAGGCGCCAGGTCGCGCTCAACCGGCGGCGACCGACTCGGCGTAGCGCAGGAACGGCTCGGGATCCAGTCCCCGCCCGGTGGCGTGTTCGATTACCGGCACGGTGTCCAGACGACGTCCGAAGCGGTGAATGTTCTCGGCGAGCCAGCCCTTGATCTCGTCGGTTTCGCCTGCCCGCAGCCGCCCGTCGAGCGGCCCAAGCGCAGCGACGATCGCCTCCCAGACCTGCGCGGCGATCAGGCCGCCGAGCGCATAGCTCGGGAAGTAGCCGAACGAGCCCCCGCTCCAGTGGACGTCCTGCATGCAGCCTTCGGCATCGGATTTGACGTCGATCCCCAGCAGCCGCTTCATCCCGCTGCGCCACTCCCCGGGCAGGTCGGCGGCCGCGAGCTCGCCCTCGATCATCGCGCGCTCCAGTTCGAAGCGCAGCACGATGTGCAACGAGTAGCTCACGGGGTCGGACGAGACGCGGATCGGCGTCGCCGCGACCCGGTTGGCGGCCGCAAAGTAGTCGTCCGCGCTGACCTCGGTGCCGGCCGAGCGCAGCTCACCGGCGATCACCTCGGCGAACGCCCGGCTGCGGCCGATGTGGTTCTCCCAGAATTTGCTCTGCGACTCGTGGACCGACATCGACGTCCCGGTCGCGAGGTTCGTGCGATCGAGGGCCGGGTCGATCTGGCGCTCATAGAGCGCGTGGCCGAACTCGTGGATCGCGGCGCCGATCGCCTCTACGCCCCCATCGCTGTAGCGCGTCGTGATCCGCTGGTCCAGGCGAGCCGTGCCGGTCGAGAACGGGTGCGCCGAGACATCGACGCGCCAGCTCGAAGGCTCCACGCCGAGCCGTGCGAGGATCGCGCCAACGGCCTGCTTCTGCCCCTCAAGCGGCACCTCGAGCGCGGCGTCGCTTGCGGGGGCTTCTGCCACCAGCCCCGGGAGGACCTCGCCGAGGCGCGCGAACAGCGCCGCGATCGTCTCGCTCGTCAGGCCGAAGTCATAGTCGGCGAGCAGCGCGTCGTAGCGCGACTGCCCGGGATCGGCGACGTGGCCCGCATAATCGCGAGCGAGCTCGATGTTGCGCTCCAGGGCCGGCAGGAACTCCGTGAAGTCGTCAGCCGCGCGCGCTCGTTCCCACGTCTTCTGGCCCGCGGCCGCGCCGCTCGCGAGCTCGGCCGCGAGCTCGGCCGGTACGCGCACCGCGCGGTCGTAATCACGCCGCGCGAGGCGCGCGATGTCCGCGTCGACGGGGTCCAGTTCGGCATCCGAGAGCTCGTCGAGCAGGCGGCCGAGCTCCTCGCCTGTCGCCATTTCGTGGCGGATCCGCGCGAGCGTCCCGACCTGCGCGGCGCGCGGCTCAGCGGCCCGCACGGGCATCATCACGAGCTGGTCCCATTCGAGCAGCGCGGCCACCTGCCCCAGATCGGCGAGCCGCTCGATCCGGCTCCTCAATTCCCTCAACTCATCCACCCAGCGGGAAATATTCGCAGACGCGGGCGCCGCTGACGCCGGTTTGCGGCCATAGACTCGCCGCGTGGCCGGCGCGCCCGCGATCCATGTCGAGAATCTGCACGTTGCGCGCGGCGGACGCGAGGTCATCCACGGGCTGACCCTCGAAGTCGCATCCGGGAGCGTCACCGGCCTGCTCGGGCCGAGCGGCTGCGGCAAGACGACGCTGATGCGCTCGATCGTCGGCGTTCAGGTCCTCGGCGCCGGCACGGTCACCGTCCTCGGGCGCCCCGGCGGTTCGCGTGAGCTGCGCAGCGAGGTCGGTTACGTGACCCAGGCGCCGTCCGTCTACGGGGACTTGACGGTCGAGGAGAACCTGCGCTACTTCGCACGGCTGGTCGGTGCCGAGCGGGCCGGGATCGACGAGGCGGTGGCCACCGTCGGACTGACCGGCCACGTCCGCCAGGTCGTCGGATCGCTGTCCGGCGGCGAGCGCTCGCGCGTTTCGCTCGCAACGGCGCTGCTCGCTCGTCCGCGGCTGCTCGTGCTGGACGAGCCGACAGTCGGCCTGGATCCGGTCTTGCGCAGCGAACTGTGGGCGACCTTTCACGAGCTGGCACGCGCCGGCACGACGCTGCTGGTCTCCAGCCACGTGATGGACGAGGCCGGCGAGTGCGACACCTTGCTGCTGATGCGCGAGGGCCGGCTGCTGGAGCACCTCACGCCCGCCGAGCTGCGGGCGAAGACGGGCCAAGAGGACCTCGGCCGGGCCTTTCTCGCCGTGATCCGCGCGGCCGAAGGCTCCTCTTGAGCGCCCGCGCGACCTTCGCGACCGCCGGGCGCGTGCTCTGGCAGATCCGCCGCGACCCGCGCACTATCGCGCTGATGCTCGTCGTGCCGACCGCCCTTCTGGTGCTGCTGTATTTCCTCTTCGAAGGCGAGCCGCAGGTCTTCCAGAGAATCGGTGCCCCGTTGTGCGGGCTGTTCCCGTTCATCGTGATGTTCCTCGTGACCTCGATCGCAATGCTCCGGGAGCGCACCACGGGCACGTTGGAGCGGCTGATGACGCTGCCGATCGCAAAGGCCGACATCCTCGTCGGCTACGGCGCCGCATTCGGCGTGCTCGCGGCGATCCAGGCCGCCGTCGTGTGCACGGTCGGCTTCGCGGTGCTGGGCCTGGACGCACCACACGGTGCCTGGCTCGTCGCGCTGCTGGCGGTCGCGAACGCGATCCTCGGCATGGCGCTCGGACTGTTCGCGAGCGCGTTCGCGCAGACCGAGTTCCAAGCCGTGCAATTCATGCCCGCATTCGTTTTTCCGCAGATGCTGCTCTGCGGCCTGTTCGTCGCGCGCGACCAGATGGCGGCGTGGCTGCACACGATCTCCTGGCTGATGCCGCTGACCTACGCCTACGAAGCACTGGCGCACGCGACCAACCCGGCAGAACTGCCCCGCGCGATGGCCGGCGACGTCGCGGCGGTTCTCGCTTTCACTGTCGCCGCGCTCGGATTCGGCGCTTTGACCCTTCGGCGCAGAACGCGATAGGCGACACGTACCGCTAACACACCGCCGAAACTCGCCGCAGGCCATCGGGAGGTGAACCGGCGGTCCGGCGCTGATGCCCCCGGCAGGATTCGAACCTGCGACCGCCGGATTAGAAGTCCGATGCTCTGTCCAGCTGAGCTACGGGGGCTCAAGTGCATGGTCGCACGACGTCGGGACCAACCACACCGGAGCACTCACGTTCCCCTTAGGTAGGCTTCAGCGTCCGCGTCTAGAAGTACCCCAACTATGAGCACACCCGAGGAGCCCCAGGATCTGACCCGCAAGCAGCGCCGCGAGGCGGCGCGCACCGAACGCAAAGCCGTCGAGGAAGCTCATGCCGCCGCCGACGCGCGGCGCCGGCGGCTGACGATCGTCGGCGTAATCATCGCGGTCGTCGTGATCGCCGTCGTCGCGATCGTGATCTTCACGAACAAAAACGAATCGCACACGCCGACGAGCGCCAAAGAAACCTCCAAGGTCCAGGGCGAAGTCAACGAACTGCTCAAGGGCACTACACAGAACGCGAATGTGCTCGGCGATCCCAACGCACCGGTCACGATTCAGTACTTCGGCGACCTCGAGTGCCCGATCTGCCGTGACTTCACGCTCGGCGCGCTGCCCGAGATCATCCAGCGCTGGGTGGCCGCCGGCAAGGTCAAGGTCGAATACCGCTCGCTCTCGACGGCCACGGGCAACGCGGAATCCAGCGGCGCCGAGCCGAGCGGGACGTTCAAGACCCAGCAGTCAGCCGCGCTCGCCGCTGGCAAGCAGAACAAGATGTGGAACTACATCGAGACCTTCTACCGCGAGCAGGGCGAAGAGGACAGCGGCTACGTCACCGAATCGTTCATCGAAAACATCGCGAAACAGGTCGATGGCCTCGACATGACCGCGTGGCAGAACGAGAAAGGCAACCCCGCGTTCGCGAAGCAGATCGAAGAAGACGCCACTGTCGCGTCAAACGCCGGCTTCACCGGCACGCCCTCCTTCCTGGTCGGCAAGTCTGGCGGGACGCTGGAAAAGTTCGAACCGTCCTCGCTGAGCGAATCGGGCCCGTTCGACCAGAAGATCGAACAGCTGCTCAAGGCCTAGCGCGGTGAGCGCGACATCGCTGCGTCGCACGCTCATTGTTCTCGCCGCTATCGGCATTGCCGTCGCGGCGTATCTGACTTACATCCACTACGCCGATATCAAGCCGATCTGTACGACCGGCGGCTGCGAGCAAGTCCAGTCCTCGGCCTACGCGAAGCTCGTCGGCATCCCCGTCGCCCTGCTCGGATTGATCGGCTACATCGCGATCATGGGTTCGCTGCTGCTCGCTGAAAGCGAGAACTCGCGGCTCCTGACGATGCTCCTGGTGCTCGTCGGATGGGGCTTCAGCATGTACCTCACCTACCGCGAGATCTTCACGATCCACGCGATCTGCCAGTGGTGCGTCTCCAGCGCGACGATCCTGACGATCATGGCGATCCTCTCGGTCTGGCGGTTCCTGCGGGGAGACGTCCCGGCGCCCGCCCCGTCGACGGCCCCCGCCGCCGCAGACGACGGCGCATAGCTGCGCAGCGCTACGCAAAGCGCGCCGAGCCGGCCTGCCAAGCGGGGGACCCAGGAATCGAACCTGGCGTTGCGGTTTTGGAGACCACCGTGTTACCGATACACCAGTCCCCCCGGCGCGAGCCGATTCTAGGACCCTAGGAGCCGCAAGCTCGCCGAACGGTGGTCGCCGTGCACGGCAAACGCTAAAGATCGCGGCTGATTCGCCCGAAACATCTCCTGTATGCGAGGACCCGGGCGTATCGACCGCACCGGCCCGCCGGGCGCACCCGGACGGGCCTCCCCGCGCCTGCGCGGCGCGCGGGGAGACACGCTGGTCGAGGTCCTTGTCAGTTCGCTGATTCTCGCGGTGATCGTGCTCGGCACGCTGGCGGGACTCGATGCGCTGAACCGCTCGACGTCGCTCAGCCGCGACCGCTCGCAGGCCGACGCGCTGGCCCAGCAGGAACAGGAGGTGCTGCGCAGCGAACCGGTGACGAAACTCGCAGAACTGAACAGGTCGCGCAGCGTGACGCTCAACGGCACCACGTTCACGATCAAGACCACCTCCGAATACATCAACGACGCCAAGGCGACCTCGAGCTGCAACTCCTCGACGAGCGAAGCCGACGAGATCAAGACGCTCTCGGAAGTCAGCTGGCCGACGATGGGCGCCGCCAAGCCGATCGTCGAGTCGAGCTTGATCAGCCCGCCCCCGGGGACGCTGCTGATCGTCCAGGTCTCGGACCCGGTCGCGAAGGTCGCCGGCGCCGCGGTCACGGCCACCGGGCCGACATCCGCCAGCAACACGACATCCACCGACGGCTGCGCGTTGATGAACATCACGCCCGGCGAATACGCGATCAATGCCACGAAGGCGGGCTACGTGGACCCGAACGGGTACACGAACACGAACGAAGACAACGCAACGATCCGCCTGGACTACCTGACGGCCGGCACGACGATCCGCGTCGGCTACGCGCTCGCGCCGGCGGCGAAACTGAAGATCCGCTTCAGCGGCGCGGAAGGCGACCAGGCAACGATCTTCAACCCCGGGATGTCCGAACCCCGGACGTTCGGGACGCTCGGCACCTATGGCCAGGAACTGGCAACGCCGCAGACGATCTTCCCGTTCAACTCGGCTTACGCGGTCTACGCCGGCAACTGCCCGTCGGACCTGCCGACCGCCAACGCGCAGGAATCGAACCCCGAACTCAAGGTCGAAGAATCCGGCGGCGAAGTGACGGTGCCCGTCGTGCCGGTCCGCGTCAACGTGCAGAGCGGGACCAGCGAAAAAGCCGCCGGCGAAAAACTCAACGGCGCGAAAATCAAGATCGTCGACACCGGCTGCTCGGTCACGCGCGAATACTCGACGGCCTCGGGCGGCGTTGGAAACCGGGGCCTGCCGTTCGGCAAATTCAGCTTCTGCGTCTCGAACGCCAACAAGAAATGGTCGGGCACCTTCGAAAACAAGAGCACTGAAGGCGCGACCTGGACGACGGTGCCCAACGGCGGCGTGAATGCCAGCGGCGTCGCGCAGATCTACCTCGGGACGAATCCCAGTGGATCTCCCACGGGGGTGACCAGCGGGTCATGCTGACCGTGCTCAAGCGGCTGCGTAGCGACGCCAGCGGGTTCACGCTGATCGAGCTGCTCGTCGGCACCGCAATGGCGCTGATCGTCTGCTTCGGCGCCTACACGATCCTGGAGTTCACGACTGAAGACATCAGCCGGCAGACCTCGCGCGTCCACGTCGCCCAAGACGGGCGCATCGCTCTCGAACGGCTGATGGAGCACCTGCACTCGGCGTGCGTCGCGGCTCTCGTGACACCGGTCCTCTCGCAGAGCAGCCCGACCGTGCTGCGCTTCATCAGCGAAGCGAGCGAAGCCGCCTCCGTCGGACAGGCGACGCTGCACAAGATCACCTACACCCCGGCCTCGGGCTCCACGGAAGGCACGCTCGTCGAAAAGTCCTGGAAAAGCACCGAAGCGAGCCAGCCGCCGAACTACATCTTCAACGAAGTCGAAACGCCGAACACGACGATCCTGCTGAAAGGCATCTCTCAGGCCGAAACCTCAAAAGAAGGCAAAGGCGAACTGATCCCGATCTTCCGCTACTACCGCTATTACCGCGAAGGTGACGCGAACGCGGTGTTCGGCGAACTGAACCCGAACCCGATCGTCGGCGAACTGAACGAAGCCGAAGCCCGCCAGGTCGCCCGCGTGAGCGTCTCGTTCACGCTCTCGCCCGAAGCCGGCGACGGCGCCGGGATCAGCGGCCAGATGGCCAAGGACCGCGCGATCACCTTCGAAGACTCCGCGATCCTGCGCGTCGCGCCGTCCTCCTCCTCGGCGTCCGTGTCCAACCTCCCGTGCGAGAACCAGGTATGAAGCGCCGGCTGAACATCCGCAGCGAGCGCGGCGTGAGCATGATCGTGATGCTCGGCGTCCTGACAGTCACCTCGATCCTGATCGTCGCGGCGTACACGGCGGGTATCGGCGAGGTGCGCCTGACGTCGACCGACGTGCAGTCCAAGCGCGCCTACTACGCGGCGCAGGCCGGCGTCTCGGAATACGCCTCGCATCTCGCGCAGGACAGCAACTACCTGACCTACTGCACCTCGCCGAGCCCGGCCAACCCGGCCCTCAACCAGGAATCGGAAGGGTCGAAAAACCGCGTCAAAGTCCCCGGCACGACCGAAGAGGAATACGCGACAACCCTGATCCCGGCCGCATCGGCGCCGGCGACCGACAAGAAATGCGATCCCAACAACGTCGCGGGAACAATGATCGAAGCCAGCGGCAAAGCCGCCGGCACGTTCCGCATCAAGGTCATCGGCTACTCGGGCAACGAGAAGCGCGCGATCGTCGCGACGTTCCGCAACGCTAACTTCGTGAGCTACGTCTGGTACGACGTCTACGAAACAGCCGACCCGAGCCTCTACGGCGAAGCGTTCGAAAAGAATCCCGCCGAATACAACCGCTGCGCGGCCTTCTACGGGATTCGGCCCGCGAACGTGTGCGGGGGCTTCAACAACTACTTCATCTCCGGCGAACAGGTGCTCGGGCCGATGCACACCGAAGACCACGCCGGGATCAGCGGCAGCCCGACCTTCGGCCGCTACCCGAGCGACCGGATCGAATTCGGCCACAGCTACCAGGGCGACAACGGCTACTCGGGCGAGGAAAACGGCGGCAGCGCGACCCCCAACTTCGTCGGCAGCCACGTGCCGCCGAACGAAGTTCCGTCGATCAAGCCGCCGCCGGGCGATGAAGAACTCGAACACATCGTCGAATCGGCCTACCACTTCTATGGCAAGACCGAAATCACCCTCGAAGGCAGCTCGATGAAGGTCCGCGAACACGTCGGCGAAGCGGGCAAGGAAAAAACGACCTCGGGTCTCGCGTTCCCCGAAAACGGCGTCGTCTACGTCTCGGGCGGCTGCTCGACCGCGTACTCGCCGTTCGGGCCGAAACCCTCCTACACCGGCGACACCGGCTGCGGCAACGTCTACGTAAAAGGCGAATACTCATCGTCCCTGACGATCGGCGCGCAGAATGACGTGGTCATCAACGGCAACATCCTCTCGACGTCCCGCAACTCGGAAGGCTTCCCGACGGGCGACCAGATGCTCGGGCTGATCGCCAACAACTTCGTCCGCATCTACCACCCGCTGAACGGGACGCGAGGCGCCAACTACCGTGAATGCGGCAACTCCTCGAACGCCGCGTCGGATCTGAACACGCCGACGATCGATGCGGCGATGCTGGCCCTCAAACACGCTGTGCTCGTCGACAACTTCGACTGCGGCTCCCCGACGCTCGGCAGCCTGACGTTCTACGGCGCGATCGCGTCGACGTTCACCAACGGATTGACGGGTGTCTTCTCGGGCTCGTCGTTGATCTCCGGGTACGGCTACAACGCGAAATACGACTACCGGCTGCAGGCCCAGGAGCCGCCGCACTTCCTGAACCCGATTCAGGCTGCCTGGTACGTCCAGCGCGAGACGATCTCGCCCTGCAACACCGGCTGCGGCTAGCCCGCAGCTCAGGCGCGTCGGCGCCCGCCGGGCCGTTGCTACCGTGCCCGGGTGAGCGCCCGGGGATGGAGCCTGTTCATCGCCGTCTCGCTGATCTGGGGCATCCCGTACCTGCTGATCAAGCTCGCGCTGAACGGCGGCATGACCCCGGCGACCCTCGCCGAGGGGCGCATCGTGCTCGCGGCCGCCCTCCTGCTGGCCGTCGCCGCCCGACGCGGCACGCTGCCCGCGCTGCGCGGCCGGCTGGCTTGGATCGCGCTCTTCGGACTCGTGGAGATTGCCGCCCCGTTCCTGCTGATCGCCGCCGGCGAGAGCCGGGCGCCCTCGTCGCTGGCGGCGATCGTGATCGCGACGGTGCCGCTGATCACCGCGGTGCTCACGCTGCAGCTAGCCGGCGAGGAGCAGGTCGGCGCGCTGCGCTTCGCCGGGATGCTCGTCGGGTTCGCCGGCGTGGTCGCGCTTGTCGGCCTCGAAGCGGCCTCGGGCGGCGCGACGCTCGCCGCCTGCGGCCTGTTCCTGCTGGCCTCATGCGGCTACGCGATCGGCCCGATCGTCATCAGCCGCCGCCTGCGCGGCCAGGATGCGACGGCGACGATGGGCGCGAGCCTCGCCGTCGCGGGGGTCCTGCTCGCCCCGCTGGCGCTCCTCGACCTGCCGCCACGGACGCCGTCGGCGGGCGCGCTCGCCGCAGTCGCGGTCCTCGGGGTCCTCTGCACCGCCGTGGCGTTCGTCCTGATGGCACTGCTCGTCTTCGAGGCCGGACCGACCCGTTCGACCATCGTCACCTACGTCAACCCCCTGGTCGCCGTGCTCCTCGGGGTGCTGTTCCTCGACGAGCGCCTCACCCCCGGAGCGGCGAGCGGGCTTGTGCTGATCCTCGCCGGCTCGTGGCTCGCAACGCTCGCCCGGCGCTCCCCGGCGCGGGCCGCCGGCGATCCGGCGCCGTCCAGCGACGACGCGGGCGCGGGGACCCGAAGGGCGGAGCGTTAGGCCGCGGCCCGTCCAGCGGAGCGGGGCGCGAGCGCGGCCTGCTCCGGGGTCGCGGGCCCTCGCGTCGCGGGCAGCGAGAGCCTCGCGATCTTGCGCACCACGCTGCCGAACTGCCTGTGCAGCGGGCCCGTGTTGTACGCCAATCCGTATCGCTCGGTGATCTCCTGGACCTGGCGCGCGATCTGCGCGTAGCGATGGGCGGGAAGGTCCGGGAAGAGGTGGTGCTCGATCTGAAAGCTCAGGTTCCCGGCCAGGATGTGGAACAGCGGGCCGCCGGTCAGGTTCGCCGACCCGAGC
>Ga0182013_10001950_pt1 | contig 27508 bp, 19 predicted proteins | sample 612S2MmetaG_FD_120487 | JGI IMG/M metagenome (GOLD analysis project Ga0182013, IMG submission 120487) | Permafrost microbial communities from Stordalen Mire, Sweden - 612S2M metaG | ecosystem: Environmental > Terrestrial > Soil > Wetlands > Permafrost | place: Sweden: Stordalen | collected...
ACCTTCGTTCTCCTGTCCATCGGCCTCCCTGTCGGCTCCGCCGACAGAGTAGCCAATTAGTCGATGAAGGTGGGCCAAATCAGACGCGCACAAGTGGGCCAGATCAGAGTAGCGAAATCAGCTTTGCCAGCGCCATCGATTTCGAGCACGATAAGGGCTCTGAACTGCGGTGGCGCGAACTATTAGCCCGGCTGGCTGAGGATAGATTCAATGTCGTGGTCGCGGGACGGTTCAACCGTGGCAAATCAACGCTGATGAACGCCCTGCTTGGCATGGATCGCCTCCCCACTGGCATCGTTCCGCTCACCTCGGTCATTACTACGGTCCGTTACGGCACCAGCGAGCGTGTGCTACTTGACTACGAAGGCAGCGGATTGCGAGGCGAAGCGTCTTTAGACAATCTTGCCGATTACGTGACCGAAAAAGGGGACCCGGGCAATCTGCATGTCCCCTCGTCGGGTCGTTCTTCTGAATCATAGTGACGATGCGTCGGCGTTCACGGTAACTGAAACCCGCGGGAGCTAAGACGTGCACCTTGTAGCCGTTTTCTTCGAGGGTTTTAATGCGGAAGTCCTGCCGTGCTCGCATACTCGTTGCTACATAGACATCCAAGGACGAATGAGCGGGACATCAAGCGCGAAGGTCATCGCAACTACTGCAACAAGCCGAATACCGCCACTCCGGTCTGTGTTCCCACAAATACTTTGCCATTGGCGACCATCGGGGTGATGAACTTATTGCCCGGGCCGAACTGATCGCGCGAGCCGGCCTGATTGCTGTTGTACAACTGATTCGCCAGATTTGTCGCCTGGAAGGCATACAGAACGGCCGGATTGCTGTTGGAAACCACCCAGACGATGGCATTGGAAGTCTGATTGGCCGAGACAGTAGGCGTCGTCCCGGGATAGGGAAAGTTCATGCCGGTTTGCGAAGTTGGCGTAATGGAAAGCATCGCATTGGAGATGCTGAAAGCTTTCAGATTGTCGCCCACATCGCCGTAGTAAACCGTATTGTTCCAATAAGCGGGGCTTGACCAGACGCCGCCCGGCAGCGCGCCATCGATCTCCTGATAAATCTGATTATCGTTGTTGGGATTCCACTTGCCCATGTTGTCGCGATTCACGACGTAGATGTTGGTGTCCTTACCGGCACCGACGGCGAGATGATGCACCTGGCCGTTGTTGTCGGTGAGATCGGGCAACACGATCGCTCCGCCCGAGCCGAGGTCCTCCTCGTTATCGGATTCTTCCACCGTGTCGTACATGTTGAAGTAGTCGGCCACGGCCAGCGTGCCGCCGGAGGTCGAGACTTTCATAAAGGCGTTTCCGTAGTCGCCGTTGATGGGAAAGCCGCCTGAGTTCAGCGTGGTGTCGAAGAGGCCGTTGGCGTCCAGGAAGTAGATGTTGCCGGAGGAATCCGCCGCCAGTCCTTCGCCCGTCATCCAGACAGAGCCTGCATAGCCGTTGGGCGTCACGTCGATCACCGAGGTTTGCGCCAGGGTGCGAGAGTTATAGGCCATGATCCAGCCGGTGTAGGGACGGTTATCGCAATGGGAGGTGAAAGAGATGTAGAGCGTGCCGCCATATTCCAGAATCGCAGCGCGCTCGGCATACTGCGCCGCATTGAAGATGACATATCCGTTCTGGCTGCCATCGCCCGTGCCCGGGTACATGGCATTGATTTCGACCGGACCACCGAATAGCTCGGCGCCGGTCGAGAGGTCGAGCGCATGCAGCCGCTGATGGTAATTGCCGGAGGAATCCTTGCTCATGGCCACAAAGTAGATCGCGCCGTTGGGACCGTTGCCCTTGTCGATGACGGGAGTGTCCGTGATGCCAATCTCCGGCGAGATCGAGTCGCAGCCGCGATCGTCGCTGGGGGACTCGCCCGGTAGAAGCGCGGAGACTCGCCAGAACTGGCGGCCGGAATTGGCGCTGAAGGCAAATGCGCTGTCGTTCTCGGTGACGACATAAACCGTATCGTTCAAACCGCCGCCGATGGATTGCTTGTTGACAAACAGCGGCTGGGCATCGACTTTGCCGTCGAGGGTGAAGAAGTTGATCTTGCCGAAGGTATTTAAGTTGACGTTGCTGGGCGTCAGCGTGGTCTCCTGCAGCGTCGCGCCCTGACGAAAAGCGTTGTAGTGATAGGTGAGAACGTCGGTGGGGTACTGAATGGGCAAAGGCTGGTTCGCTGGAGTCGATGGCGATGACGCCGAGTTGGCGGCAGAGGCGTTTCCGCCGCAGCACAATGTTCCGAAGCACACAAACAGGGCGGCGCGGGCAACCCGCTGCGAAAAAATCAACGAATTTCTCCGCAGCCTGTGAAGCCGTGCCCCGATATAAAGCATTGATGCGATGGTTTCGAGTTTCAAAGTTTCGTGCAACAAATCTATCATCGTAAGCACCAGGAAGCGCCCTCCCTCAATTCAGTTCTTATGCGGAGCACCTGCGCCCGCGATCTCCCACACCACGCCGCAGTTGGGGCCGCCGTTGCAGGTCCCCGTACCTCCAAAATACGTTGTGCCGTAGAGATTGCCGTTCGCGTCGAGCACCGGGCCCCCGTAAGGGTTTGCGCCGTCACTGACGCTGAAGTCGTGGAGATCGATCACGCTACAACCTTGGCTGCAATTCGTCAGCTCGAATATCCAGCCGTCATTATGGGCGCCGCCAGCAGAACAGACCCCAAAAAAATTACCGGCTGTGTCTATGGCGACGCCTCCGTAGGAGTCGCAGTACTCGCTAAAGGTGTAAAGCGCAGAGTAGGTGAACCCTCCGTCTGAGGGCACCAGTTTGTAGACTACGCCGCCCCCATTTTGTCCACCGCCATACGTTGTGCCATAGAGCGTACCGGAAGCATCGATGATTAGGTTACTGTACGGGTCATCCCCATCCGCCCCGCCGAAGTCAAAGAGAACATTCTCCAGCCAGCCTCCGTTGGAAGGCATGAGCTGGTAAACCGTTCCGGCTGCTCCGGTTCCTCCGGCATAGGTGGTTCCGTACACATTTCCGGCGGTATCGATGACCACACCCGAATATGGGTACAGGCCGTCACTCCCGCCGCCGAAGTTATGAAGGATGCTCTCCGCGTATCCTCCGCCTGAGGGGGTTAGTTCGAACACTGTCCCGTCGTCATACATACCTCCCTCCTCCGTCGTGCCGTAGATGTTTCCCGCCTGATCGAAGACTAAATTCTCGACTTGCGGTCCGGCACCGTCCGCCGGATATCCCGTAAAACCTTGAAGTACGATTTCGCTCCAATAGCACAGTATTTCCTTGCACACTGTGAGCGAAGGTCTCAGTTCAAACACTGTCCCGTCGCTTCTTACACCGCCGGTTTCGGCCGTGCCATACAAAGCACCATTTAGGCCGATCGCTACCCCGCCGTATGGGACGCCTCCATCGAAGCCCCCGATGAATTCGTACAAGGGACTGAAAACCCAACTTGAATTAACCTGGCTTAGCTTGAAAACTGTCCCATAGTTGTTGTGGGTCCCGCCGTAGGCCGCCGTTCCATACAGAACTCCTGAGGGTCCGACGGTAACCCCAGCTTCAGGATTTGCCCCGCCCGCTCCTCCCGTGAAGTTGTGAAGCACGCTGAACGTCTGCGCCTGCATGGGGTGGGTTGTAAGGAGTGTGAGCGCGAAAACCATCGCGAGGGCCATCGTGAACGTGCTCACGCGCGAGCTGACCTTGCAGCGAAATTTGCCAAGAGATACTGTTTGCCCGTTCATAGCTTTCCTTGGCTGGAATCTAGCCGGGGAACGGCCCCGATGCGGCGCATTATACCCCGCCCGCATCGCTGTTAACAGGGATCTCGGAAAACGGCTAACATTTTGTGCCATTTCGCTCGCTCCGCGACGTTGTGAAACAATTTTCATCTGGAGCGCCTTGAAGCGATATGCGATCAGTGGCACGATGGCCTCCGAAGCTCATCGTGCGAAGTTCATACTCGTTTGGACATGAGTCGGGGAGCAGTCCATCACCTCGCCGATTGGAGTCAGGAAGTCAAGTCGGCTTTCGCGTTACGTTCGGATTGTGATCGCCAAACATTCGCCGTTTGCGATTCTTGAAAGCGGACTGTGAATCTGCGCTCTGGAGAAAATCGGTGGATTGGGAGCAAGGTGCTCCGGCGGCGCTTTTTCTCTGGTCCGGTTTGCGTAGCAAATGTCGCGAAAGTCCGGCCTTTTTCGCGTATTTCACGGACAAGGTAGCAAAATTTCTCTGCACTTGAGACTACGTGGCGGAGGGAAGTAATTCGAACTCTGGATACTGCGTAGCGCCGCAACCTCGCCCACAGTCCGACTCAAGAGATCCGAGCCAATCTCATATTCAGTGAAAGCGGGCGCTCACGCAGCCGTTTGTTGCTCTAGATAAGCCCTCGCCAACACGGGGGCTTATCTATCTAATCAGATCATGAACAACCAACTTCAAGCGCCATCATGAACCGAGAACATCCACACGATTATTACGACAGGTTGCGGCGAGAGGACGAGGAACGTCAGCAAAATCGGCACCGCCACCATACTGAAAATCAGTCGAGAGACTGCGTTCACGATATGCAGTATTCGAGCACTACTGGCGTAGTGGGTGGTATTTGCCGAAAGTGCGGATATAGAACTTGCTAGGCCGATTCCTGAAATCAAACTTCTGATATGAGCATTTTCAATTAGCTGTTCTAATTGAAAACGAGTACATCCGAGGTACACGGGTATTCAAGAAAACGCACCTAAATGATGCGTAATCAGTAGCTTACATTGGTGGAGGCGGCGGGAGTTGAACCCGCGTCCGAAAATGTTGTCAGCAAAGAGCCTACATACTTAGTCACGTTCATGCGCCGGGGTTAGACGGCACTCTCGCCGGCCACGCTCAGAGCGGACAAGAAACGCGGCCTGCCAACCTGATGATCTCGCCGTCAACTCACAGGTGGAGAGTTGGTAGCCAGCTCACTGTGCGACGCCCTTTCCCAGCCCATGAGCAAAGCCGAGGAGGACGGCAACTTAATTAATTAAGCTGCGTATGCCAGGTTTTGATTGGCAATTGTGTTTTTGCACACGATTACGGATGCGTGCACTCCGGTATGCCTCTTTACCGCAATCACTTCCGTCGAAGCCGTGACGCCCCCGTTAGTGAAGCGCGATCAACTTCAACTCTACCAGTCAGGGCAGGGAAGTCAACCGCTTCTGATATATAGATGTTGCGGAGACGCAACGCGACTCTGCGCCTCCTTCACCGTTGAGTCGCGCAAGGCAACCTTGGTGGCATGGTGACGATAAGCGTTCAAGAACAGTTCGGGCAGATCGATATTTATGTGTTCGACCAGATCCTGCGGGGGAACATCGCCGCTGGTATGCGGGTGCTTGACGCGGGATGTGGGTATGGTCGCAACCTGGTCCATCTGCTGCGCGAAGGGTGCGAAGTATTTGCGCTGGACGAGGATGCGGATGGAATTCAGCACGTCCGCCTGTTGTCTGAGTCGTTGCAGACCGGATTGCCGGCAGACAACTTCCAGGTCGGATCCATTGAGCGGATGCCGTTTCCCGACGATTTTGCGGATGTCGTGATCTGTAGTTCCGTGCTTCATTTTGCGCGTGACTATGGGCATTTCCGCACGATGTTGACGGAGCTCTGGCGGATGGTAAAGCCAGGCGGAATGCTTTTCTGCCGGTTGGGATCGAGGATCGGGATGGACTTCGAACGAGTGCGGGATAACGTGTTCAGGATTGGAGACGGTTCCGAGTGGTTTCTCGTAGATCAACCAATGCTGCTGGGATTGACTGAGGAGATGAACGCAATATTGGTAGATCCACTGAAAACAACGATCGTGCAGGATTATCGCTGCATGACGACTTGGGTCGCAAGAAAGCGAAGATCCAGGAACGGGTAGGTTCGAGAACAACCTCCCGGCTGTGGCGGCGATTGGGCCAGCGGGACTTCGTACCGCGCAGATGCGGATTCGTGCATCCCACGGCCTGCGGAATCATCCAAACCTCTTGCCTGCCTGTTAGTCTGATACCCGTGGCACGAATGGCCGAATTCATGAAAAGATTGGCTGCGATTGACCGCATTGTTTTTTTCGGGGTTGACCTAATGTGCCGGGTTGGCCGGCGCAATTGTCGGGAGACCGTCTCGTGATTCCCGATTGCATCTCCTTCAACGCCATTCCCCACACCACCCGCATCTTCAGCGATTTCCTTTCGTACTCTCCCGATGTCCGCAAATTTTTTCCGACCCAACCGGATGCCGCGCATATAGCTGCGTGGGCAAAATCCGTTCCCCGCGATCTGACCCGCCAGGCCCGTGTAGCGGATGCGTTGGTGAAACAGAATCGCGCCTGGGGGGCCTCGGAGGCGACGCTGCGCAACCTTCGGCGGCTTCGCGACGGCGCATTCGCCGTGGTCACCGGCCAGCAGGTGGGACTGTTCGGCGGTCCGTTGCTCTCGCTGTTGAAAGCGGCGTCGGTACTTGCGCTGGCGAAGCAGGTTGAAGAGCTGGGTGTGGAATGCGTGCCGGTGTTCTGGCTGGCCACGGAAGATCACGACCTCGCCGAGGTCAACCAAGCACTGCTGCTGATCCACGATTTTCAACTCGCTGCCTTCACTGCCCAGACTAACGGGGCCGCAGGCGCTCCCGTTTCGACCATCCGATTCGCCGCAGGCACCAACGACTTGGTCGCGCAGGCCGCGCAGTTACTGGGCGAATCGCTGGCTGCTGACTACCTGCGCGAAAGCTACGTCGAGGGCGAAACCTTCTCTAACGCCTACGCAAGGCTTTACACTCGCATCTTTAATGGACGCGATCACGGCCTTATTTTTTTCGATCCTGCTGACCCCGAGCTCCACCGTATTGCCACTCCGCTATTCGTGGAAGCCGTCAGCCGCTCGGCCGAGCTGGATGACGCTCTGCTGGCCCGCAATCGCGAGTTGCACGCAGCTCAATATCACGAGCAGGTGAAAGTCACTCCGCAATCGACTCCTCTGTTCGCGCTGGCCGAAGGGGTGCGCGTCCCCATCCATCGCGCCAATGGTCAGTTCGCCGTCGCCCGCGAGCGCCTTTCGAGCGCCCAATTGCAGCGTCGCATCGAAGTCGCTCCGGAGAACTTCAGCGCCAACGTGCTGCTGCGTCCGGTGCTGCAGGACTACTGGCTCCCCACGCTGGGCTACATCGGCGGGCCGGCCGAAATCGCCTACTTCGCGCAAGCCGGCGTGGTTTATGAAAAGTTGCTCGGCCGGATTACGCCCATTCTTCCGCGATTGAGTGCGACGCTGATCGAGCCGCGCATCGAGCGCCTGCTCACCAAGTATGAAATCGAGCTGCCGGAACTCTTCCACGGCGAATGCCAGCTACGCGAGTGCCTAGCAGCGCGTTCGCTGCCGGCCGATCTCAGACAAAATTTCGAAAACGCGAGGCGAAGTGTGGACGACGTCATGCAACACGTCAGCAGCTCTCTGCAAACCCTTGATCCCACGCTGGTCGAAGCCGCTGGACGCGCCGCCGGCAAGATGCAATACCAGGTCAATCGCCTGCAGAAACGCGCTGCCCAGGCTGAGCTCCGCCGCACTGAGATCCTGACGCGGCACGCCATGCAGATCGAGAACGCTTTGTATCCCAAGAAATCGTTGCCGGAGCGCGAGCTCGCGGGACTGTATTTCTACGCGAACCATGGGCCGGAGTTGATCGACCGCCTCATCGAGTTAGCTGCTGCCCGTTGCCCCGAACACAAAGTGCTGTTGCTAGGCGCTTAGGGAAGTTCTGAAGCACCGGAGTTCTGGTGGATCACTCGCACGATTACAGCTGGTCAATCTTTGTCGCTGCCCCCAGCTTCCGTATGGGCCCTGATCTTCATGGTCCAGGACGGGTCCCGATTCGTTAGACTAAGAGCATGTATAGCTCGGCTCCTGAACCCGGCGTCCAATCGAGCAAGCACGCCATCCCCGCCATCGACCTGCGCAGCGATACGGTTACCAAGCCGTCACCCGAGATGCGGCGCGCTATGTTTGAAGCTGAGGTCGGTGACGATGTTTACGCCGAAGATCCGACCATCAATCGCCTGGAGAAACGAGCAGCGGAGATTTTCGGCCGCGAGGCAGCGCTTTTCCTGCCCAGCGGAACCATGGGCAACCAGATCGCGATCAAGCTGCATACCCATCACGGTCAAGAGGTCATCTGCGAAGAGCGCGGTCACGTCTTCAATTACGAAATGGCGATGATGGCGCACTTCTCTGGCGTGGTGCCGCGCACCGTCTGGGCCGAGGACGGCATTGTCACCTGGGAGCACGTCAAGTCGAAGCTTAGAACCAAGAGCTACCACGCCGCCAAGACCGGCTTGGTTTCGCTGGAAAACACTCACAACATGGCCGGCGGCACCATCACGCCACCTGCGGTATTCAACGAAGTCTGCGACAACCTACACGCCGCCGGACTGCCGGTGCACCTCGACGGGGCCCGCGTGTTCAACGCCGCCGTCGCGCTTGGAGTTCCGGTCGGGCAACTGACCGCCAAAGCCGACACTGTGATGTTCTGCTTGTCGAAGGGACTGGGGGCGCCGGTGGGTTCGCTTCTAGTCGGCAGCGCAGAGCTCATGGATCGCGGGCGCATTTATCGCAAAGCCCTCGGCGGAGGTATGCGCCAAGCTGGGATTCTGGCAGCCGCAGGACTCATTGCTTTGGAGCAGGGCCCGCGAAAGCTGACCGAAGACCACGCCAACGCAAGGTTTCTCGCCCAAGGCTTGGCGCAAGTCCCCGCCATCAAGATCGACCCGGCCAAGGTCCAAACTAACATTTTGATTTGCGACATCTCCGGCACGGGCCTGAGTTCGTCCGAGTTGTCCTGCGAACTTAGCCGGCGCAACGTTCTGGCCAACGGAGTAGGCCCGCAGTTGATCCGCTTCGTCACTCACCTCGACGTAAGTCGCGATCAATGCGCCCAAGCTATAGAGGCCCTGACCTCGATCTGCGCGAGCAACGTGCGGTACTTCTACAGGGCTGATGACAAATGAACCAACCAGGCAATTTCGATCATTTCGGCCAACTGAAGATTCGCTGGCAAACGCCTCCGGTCCGAAATGAGCGTCAAGAGTACTTTTCCAGCAGCCTGCTAAAGCAAGACATTCGGCCTCAGAGGGTGCGGGCTGAAAGCCCAGGGTTGACTGCTGACGGTACAGTTTCTGCTCAATGCTGTAATCCGCCAATAGCCTGCGAAGATTGCAGTTAGCTGGTAGCGACTTCGCAATGCCGCGCATACCTGCGATACTTATTAATTAAGCTGCGCGTTTCCTTCTCTCCCGTCCGCATCTGTTGTTGTTCGATCGGGTGCCCCTAAAGGCGGTCCAGGCCGACACTATAGGAGAGGATTTTCCAGCGCGCGCTAAAAGGCAAATGAGCGATTTTCTAAAAGCCGTGCAGGAACGCGTCGTCATCTATGACGGTGCGATGGGCACCAGCGTCCAGGCCTACGACCTTGGGGTCGACGAGTTCTGGGGCAAAGAAGGCTACAACGATGTGCTGGTGCTGAGCCGTCCCGATATCGTGAAGGAAATCCACGCCGCCTACTTCGACGCCGGCTGCGACGTGGTGGAGACCAACACCTTCAGCTCCACCCGGATCGTGATGGCCGAGTACGACATGCAGCACCAAGTCCACGAGGTCAACCTGGCCGCGGCCAAGCTGGCGCGCGAGGTTGCCGCGAGCTACTCCTCCAACGGACGCAAGCGCTTTGTGTCGGGATCGATGGGTCCGACCACTAAGCTGCCTTCGCTGGGACACATTGGTTTCGACGACATGGCTGCCACCTACACCGAGCAGGCGGTCGCGCTGATCGACGGCGGTGTCGATGTTCTGCTGCTCGAGACCTGTCAGGACATCCTGCAGGCGAAGGCCGGACTGGTCGGCATCTTCGACGCGCTGAAGAAAACCGGCAAGAACATCCCCGTGCAGGTGCAGGTCACGCTGGAAGCGACTGGCACCATGCTGCTCGGCACCGAGATTGGCGCCGCGCTGACCACGCTAGAGATGTTCGATGTCGCCATTATCGGCATGAACTGCGCCACCGGTCCCAAGGAGATGAACGACGGGGTTCGCTACCTGGGAGCGAATTCTCCGAAGCCGGTTTCGGTTCTGCCCAATGCCGGACTGCCACAGAACGTCGGCGGCCGCGCGGTGTATGGCTTGCAGCCGCAGGAGTTGGCGGACTACCAGAAACAGTTCATCACCGAGTACGGTGTGCGCGTGGTGGGCGGCTGCTGTGGCACGACGCCGCAGCATATCAAGGCAGTTGCCGAGACCTGCGCCAATCTTGAGCCGGCCAAGCGTGACGTGAAAGTCACTGCAGCCGCCGCCAGTGCGTACTCCATGGTGCCGCTCGATCTCGATCCCAAGCCGCTGGTCGTGGCCGAGGAGATGAACACCACCACGCGCGTCGAGCATTTCAAGAACATGGTCCGCAGCCAGGACTATGACGGCATCCTCACCCTGGCCAAGAAGCTGGTGAACGAGGGCTCGCACATGCTCGACCTATGCTGCGCCATCGTGGGCGAAGACGAGAAGGCCTACATCAGCAATATCCTCGAGAAGATTGCCACGCGAGTGCCCGCGCCCATCACCGTCGACTCGACCGAAGCCGACGTTATCGAAGAGGCTCTGAAGCGCATTCCGGGTAAGGCGATCATTAACTCCATCAATCTGGAGGACGGCGAGACGCGCACCTCGAAGGTCCTGCCGATGGCCAAGCGTTATGGCGCGGCGGTCATCGCGCTCACCATTGACGAAGACGGCATGGCGCTGACCTGGCAGAAAAAGCTGGCGATTGCCCAACGCATCTTCGATCTGGCGGTGAACAAGTACGGCATCCGTCCCTGCGACTTGATTTTCGACGCGCTGACCCTGCCCATCTCTACCGGCCAGGACGACTATCGCACCGCCGGCATCGAAACGCTGAAAGCGGTGAGGGCGATCAAGACCGAGCTGCCCGAGGTGAAGACCATCCTCGGCGTCAGCAACATTTCCTTCGGACTGAATGTCTACTCGCGTCGCGTTCTGAACAGTGTCTTCATGCACGAAGCGGTCGACCACGGCCTCGACATGGCCATCGTTAACTACAGCAAAATCTACCCGTTGTACAAGATTCCTGAAGCTGAAGTTGATCTTGCGCGCAAGCTGATATATCACGATACGTCGAATGGCGATCCGCTGCAGATTTACATGGCGCACTTCGCCGGGACCAAGGGCAAGGAAGAGACGACCACGGCCCACGTCGATACGCTGTCGATCGAAGACAAGCTGAAGTGGGCGATTATCAACGGCGAAAAGTCCGTAGGCGACGGCGCGAATAAGAAGTCGTTACACGAACTGCTGGAAGAGGCGCTGGTCAACTACACGCCACTTGACCTGATCAATAACATTCTGCTCGATGGCATGAGGACGGTCGGCGATTTGTTTGGCGCGCGCAAGATGCAGTTGCCTTCGGTGCTCGACTCAGCCGGCGTGATGAAGGCCGCGGTCGCCTATCTCGAGCCCAAGATGGAGAAGAAAGCGGGCAGCCAGAAGGCGACCATCGTGCTCGCTACCGTGAAGGGCGATGTCCACGATATTGGCAAGAACCTGGTGGACATCATCCTCACCAACAACGGCTACCGCGTGGTGAACCTGGGCATCAAGCAGCCGTCGGACGTGATTATTAATTCGGCGATTGCCGAGAAGGCCGACGCGATCGGCCTTAGCGGTTTGCTGGTGAAGTCCACGCTGGAGATGAAATATGTGGTGCAGGATTTGCATCACCAGAAGCTCGACTTCCCGGTGATCTGCGGCGGCGCCGCACTGACCCGCAAGTACGTGGAAGACGATCTACGCCGCGAGTACAACGGAGGCATCTTCTACGCCGACGACGCTTTTGCAGGCCTGCACATCATGGAGGACCTTGCCTCGCCGAATGGTGCACGCCAGAAGCGCATCGCCGAAGGCAAGGTGGTGAAGGAATTCGTGAAGCCGGCGCACACCCTCGGAGGCGTCGACGGCGCGACCAAGCCGAACATCGAAATACCCGCTGCGCCCAACATTCCGCAGCCGCCGTTCTGGGGCGTGCGCGTGCTGAAGGCCGAAGACTTCGACCTCCGCGAGATCTTCCAGTACATCAACGAAACTGCTCTCTTCAAGAATCAGTGGCAGTTGAAGACGGCTTCGCAGGAAGATTACGGCCGGCTGGTCGAAACCAAGTATCGCCCGATCCTGAAAGACCTGGAAGGAGAGGTGATCGCGGCCGGCTGGTTCGAGCCGAAAGTGGTCTACGGCTATTTTGGAGCGCAAGGTGACGGCAACGATGTCGTGATCTACAACTTGCCCGCAGACTGGAAACAGGGCGATGCGGTTCCGCAAGAAGCTTTGCGCTTCACCTTCCCACGCCAGCGCGAAGGCCGCGGCCTGTGCATCTCCGACTTCCTTCTGCCCAAGAGCGGTGGCAAGATGGACATCCTCGCCATGTCTTGTGTGACCATCGGCGACAAGGCCTCACACGAAACTCAGAAGCTGTTCGAAGGCGGCGAGTACACCAAGTATCTCTACCTTCATGGACTCAGTGTGGAATCGGCCGAAGCCTTGGCCGAGCTGTCACACAAGATGGTTCGCCAGGAGTTGGGAATTTCCGGTGAAGACTCGCCGCACATCCGCGACCTCTTCCACCAGAAGTATCGCGGATCGCGCTACTCGTTCGGCTATCCGGCGTGCCCCAATCTGGAAGACCAGACCAAACTGTTCGCCCTGCTGCATCCCGACGAGAACATTGGGGTGCACCTCACGACCGGCTTCCTGTTGGAGCCGGAGCAGAGCACCACAGCCATCATCGTGCATCATCCGGCGGCAAAGTATTTCGTAGCTTAGGGCAGCAGGCCGCCCAATAAGAACCTGGCCCTCCAACCCAATGTGCGCCATGTCCGCCTGTAATGTGACGTACGCCACAGACTCTCGGTACCTGCCCCAGCAGAATCAAGGCGGAGGGTAATGTGTTCGAAATCGTGGAAGCACGCACCTTGGCGCGAGGTATCAAGCTTTTTGTGATTGAGGCTCCCCGGATTGCCCGCAAACAGAAGCCGGGGCAGTTTGTCATCTTGCGGTTGGACGACCGTGGCGAGCGAATCCCCCTCACCATTGCCGACGCCGACGCCACCGCTGGCACCGTCACCATTGTCGTGCAGGCCATCGGCAAGACCACCATGCTGCTCAGCATGCTGGAGGCGGGCGACTCCATCCTCGACATGGTCGGTCCTCTCGGCAAGCCCTCTGAAATCGAAAACTTCGGCACCGCGGTGGTCGTCAGCGGCAGCGTCGGCACGGCGATGGCTTATCCCACGGCTCGCGAGCTGAAGCGCGCCGGGAACAAGGTCATCTCCATCGTTGGGGCGCGCAGCAAGGACCTGCTGGTGCTGGAAGAGGAGGTCCGCGCGGTCAGCGACGAGACCTACGTGGTGACTGACGACGGCAGCTATGGCGACAAGGGCCTGGTCACCGACAAGCTGAAAGAACTGGTCGCCGCCGGCCAGGTCAATTATGTGCTTGCCGTCGGCCCGGTGCCCATGATGCGTGCCGTGGCGAACCTCACTGCCCCTAGCAAAATCAAGACCATGGTCAGCTTGAATTCCATCATGGTCGACGGCACCGGAATGTGCGGCGGTTGCCGCGTGCTGGTCAATGACAGCAGCCAATTCGCCTGCGTGGACGGTCCCGAATTCGATGCCACCCAGGTCAACTTCGAGGTCCTGATGCAGCGTAACAACATGTACCGCGAGCAAGAGCGTGCCAGCATCGAGCGGTTGCAAGCCGATCCTGAAGCCGAGCTAAAACGGATACGCGACAGTGTTCACAGCCACGAGTGCGCGGCGGAAGCAGCGGCGGTGAGCCATGAGTAATCCTCCAACCAAAGTCCCTAGCCACAATCCTCTCCCGAACAAAGAGCGCGTCAAACTGCCGCGCCAGCGCGTTCCCGAGCAGGAGCCGCAGGTCCGTGCCCACAACTTCCAGGAAGTGAATCTCGGCTTTCCCGAGGAGCAGGCCCGGCAGGAATCGCTGCGTTGTATCGAGTGCAGCAAGCCGGGATGCATCGAGAAGTGCCCCGTCTCGGTCGACATCCGCGCAGTCATCTATCTCATCCTGGCCGGGGACTACCTGGGCGCAGCGTCGAAAGTCCGTGAAGACAATGCGCTGCCCGCGATCACCGGCCGCGTCTGTCCGGTCGACGATCAGTGCGAGTCAGGTTGCGTGCTGGGTAAGAAGGGCGAACCGGTTGGAATTGCCTACCTGGAGCGGTTTGTCGCCGACTGGGAGCGCGAAACGGGACAATTCGGATCTCCTGTATCCGCGCCCGCTACCGGCAAGAAGGTCGGCCTTGTTGGCAGCGGCCCTGCGAGTTTGGCTTGCGCCGGCGATCTCATCCAGATGGGTCACCAGGTGCATGTTTTTGAAGCTCTCCATGAGCTGGGCGGCGTTCTGGTCTATGGCATTCCAGAGTTTCGCTTGCCGAAGGAGATCGTCCGCCACGAAATTCACGTGCTGCAGCGTCGCGGGGTGGTCTTCGAGACCAACGTCGTGGTGGGCAAGACAGTCACCATCGACGAACTGATGCAGGACGAAGGCTTCGACGCCATGTTCATCGCTACCGGCGCCGGCCTGCCGCGCTTCCTGAAAGTCCCCGGTGAGCATTTCAACGGCGTCTATTCCGCCAATGAATTCCTTACCCGGGTGAACCTGATGCGGGCTTACCGCTTCCCCGAATTCGACGAGCCCCTTTACCCCTGCACAGACCGCGATGTAATCGTGGTCGGCGGCGGCAATACCGCCATGGATTCGGTGCGTAGCGCGTTGCGCCTGGGCGCGCGCAGTGCCAGCATCTTCTACCGTCGGACCTTGGTAGAGATGCCTGCCCGCAAGGAAGAAGTACACCATGCCAAAGATGAGGGTGTTCACTTTGAAATGCTGGTGAACCCGGTGGAGTTTCTCGGCGACGAGAAGGGTAATCTTACCGCCGTGAAGTGCATCCGCCAGGAACTGGGTGAGCCCGACGACTCCGGCCGTCGCAGTCCCGTCCCGGTCAATGGATCGGAGTTCGTCACGCCGTGTTCAGTTGCGATTATCGCGGCGGGCACGTCGGCGAATCCTCTCATCCAGTCGACGACGCCGGGATTGGCTACCACCAAGCGCGGCTACATTTCCGCCAACGAAGAAACGCTCGCGACATCGAAGCCGGGCGTCTTCGCCGGCGGCGACATCGTAACTGGCGGCGCGACGGTAATTCTCGCCATGGGCGCCGGCCGAAAAGCAGCAAAGTCGATCAATGCCTATTTGACTGGGCTGGTAGTGGTTCCGAACTGAGGAAAGCAGTCAGCGATCAGCATTCAGCGATCAGCATTCAGCATTCGACCCGTACGGCCTTATTCGTAGCTGGTTTCTGAAGACGTGATAGTCCGCCCGCATTCGCGGGACGGGAGTTTGCCTGGAATCGCGACAGCGTGACACACAGCGCTTGCGATTGTTGTTAAGCGCTGCCCCAGAGCGGAATTCCACACGAGTTTGAAACGGCCGCCAGACTCGCGCCCTCCCAGGCCAGGCTGGGGATTCATCCTGGTTGGTTCTGGGCTAGATGATCGGGTCCCGTGGCGGGACGGGATCGATCACTCCCACAGCGCCGCCGAGCCGCCTACCCATTCCAGGTTCTTGTTGTGATCGACGCCCATCATGATGCCGCGTCCCATGCGCACCAGCGGTAGCACTGGCGTTAGCTCGCCGCCTTCGGGCCACACAAACATCATGCGAATTTCCATCTGTGTCGCCCCGTGCGGAGTCTGGATCACCGGCTCGAACTGCACCCGCTCCTGCAAGATGTAATTGTGGCGTTGCTCGACCGGGATCGCATCGATGTCGGCTTGCGTCGGCGTAAACTTGATCCCCACTCCAGCAAACGAATACAGCGGCTTGAGCAGGTAGTTTTCGTTATCTTTCGGAAGCTCGCGAACCTCATCGAGGAACCACGTCTTGGGCACGCATCGGTGCTTCAAATACGGAATCGAAAACTTGCTGATGCGGAAATACCAGTTGGGGTGTCCGGCCCACTCGACGTCAAGCTCGTCGCGCAAATCAAACGGCAGCGTCACTCCCTTGCGCTCCAGTTCATCCACGATGCAGCGGTTATAAATGCGCCTCACCTCGATCTCGCGACCATCCTTGCTGTAAACAAGCTGTTTCCCACGCTTCTTCAGCGACAAAATATCAACCACTGCGATCCCCAGTTCGCGCTGCATGACCAGGAAATCGGGCAGCGTCTTCTGCTGTTCCGGATCAATCTCCATCAGGATCACGTTTTCGGGATCGTGATCGGCAACGATGAGCTGTCGCATCAGCTTCCAATATGAGTGGTGATCGTGACCGCTGAGGTAGATGCCCAGATCAGGCGACAAACCGTATGACTCAACATACTGATGTGCGGCTCTTGGCTGGTATCCATAAAGAGAAGGGAAAGCTTGCAACTCGACGAGCTTCGGCTCCAGTTCTCCACTGGCACTGCGCACTAACCCGAAATCTATCTGCACGAACATCGGCAGCGGAGATTCTTTCGGGACGTTATATTGTGGGGGGACAGACGCATCGGAGGCGCGCCGGTATTCGGGATTGTCTACCAGTTGCGCAACGAGTTCACGCCCATCCTGCGCCATCAGGTCGAGCAGGCTCCTGGGGACGAAACACGGCGTCTCCGACACGCGAAATCCGATGTGGGTACCGCAGGCTTTATCCAGGCTCTGCAGGAGTTGCTGGTACTTCCCTGGCGTGTAATTACGGTTGAATTCCTCGCGGAGGGCGGGAATCATGGTCAGGCCTCGATGAGGAAGCGCCCTTTCTCCATGATCTGCCGGCCGTCAACCCAGATGTCGAACTTCGTTCCCACCACGTCGATGTGCGTGCTGGAATACCACTTCGCCCCGGTATGCTCGCCGTAGGGATTGCCAAAGGCAATGTGGATGCCGGGGAACTTTTCGTCCTGAAGAATCTGTCCGATCACGTGCGTCAGCTCGATGTTGGTTCCGATAGCAAACTCGCCCACTTGGTCACTATTTTCGTCGGTGTGCGTGTAGGCCCAGAATTCCTGCTCCAACTCTTTGTTGTCGCTGGAAACTTCGGTGATGCGGTTGTTGCGCATGTGAATCGTCAGCGGCTGCCGCGCCAGGTCCTGATATTTCTCGCACAAGTAGTCGCCCACCACACCGTCGACGACGCACACGCCATTCACTTCTCCCGGCGCGGTGAAGATTTCGCCGCCGGGAAGATTGCCCCACTTGTCGCGACTGATAATGCCGCTGGTCTTGATCCAGTGGTAGTTCGGGTTCAGCGTAGCCGTGAAATCGCTGCCCGCGGGATTGGTGGCGCGAATCTCTTTTGCCTGGGCGACGATGTCCATCACTTTACGACTGAGCGCATCGACCTTGTTGTAGTCGGCGCGCATACCTTCCAGCATGATCTGCTTATCGATATTGACCATGTGAGCGTGCCGCATCTTGCGCCGATTCACGATGTCGGTCATCTGCATCCGCGACTTCAGCTCATTGCGCTGCACGCGCACGGCGAAGACGCTGACCTGACTGGTCTCCATGTCCTCGGCAATCTCGGGTGGCAGATCGGTCAGTGGGCGTGGCGCCAGGTCTTCCAACACGAAGGCCTTAAACGGCGACCCCAGCTCGGTCAGTTCCTGCGCCAGGCTGGCCGCGATCTCCCGGCAGGCGTTGTCGGTAATCAGCGTGACCTTTTCCCCCGGCTGAATGCGCAGACAGGTTTGCACTGCGTTACGAGCGCCCGGAGAAAGTTCGGGATCGAATGTTGTATGAGTGAGATCGGTGAGAACTGGTTGAATCAAGAACAATCCTTTCTTGCCACTCTTTTTATAATGCTGGCGCTACTTGCTCGGCGCCGTCTTACTCGAATACTCCGACGCGCGTCTCATTCACCATATAATCGACAACTTTCTTCAGATCGCCGGTTTCCTCGAAGACCTTCAGCTGCCGGTCGGCGCCGGTGCCCATCTTTAACATCTGGTGAATGTAATTGATTTCGTTGCGCGAGCCAAGTTCCTCCGCCGCATCGTCAATCAGTTCCAGGTATTCCAGCATCAGGTCGCGGACCGGGACCTCTTCCTCTGTTCCGAAATCGATAAGCTTGCCCTGGATCCCGTATCGCGATGCGCGAAACTTGTTCTCCATGAGGAGCGAACGGCCATAGATGCGATAGCTCTTGTTGGACGCATGCAGCTTATACAGCATGGCGATGGTCGCCTGAATCAGCGCCGCGATTGCCACGGTTTCATCCAGCCGCATCGGGATATCGCACACCCGCACCTCCAGCGTGTGAAAAAATGGATGCGGCCGGATGTCCCACCATATCTTCTTGCCGTTGTCGATGCAATTGGTCTTCACCAGCAGGGCAACAAAGTTCTCATAGTCGGACCAGTTGGCGAAGGTGTCGGGAATTCCGGTGCGGGGAAAGCGCTCAAATACTTTGCAGCGGTATGACTTAAATCCGGAATTCATGCCCATCCAAAAGGGCGAGTTGGTGGAGAGCGCCAGGATGTGCGGCAGAAAATACCGCATGGAATTCATGATGTGGATGGCAGTATTGCGGTCTTCAATGCCGATGTGCACGTGCAGTCCGAAAACTAGGTTGGCGCGCGCAATCAGCTGCATGTCCTCAACCACCCGCGCATAGCGCTCGTCGGGATAGATCTCCTGCAACTTCCAGTCGGAGAATGGATGGGTACTACCTGCCGCCAGCAACATACCGTGCTCGCTGGCCAAGCTAATCATTTCGCGGCGCAAAGACTGTATGTTCTCCCGCGCTTCCTTGATGTCCTTGCAAACCCGGGTGCCTACCTCGATGACGGACTGGTGCATCTCCGGCTTCACCGCTTCATGCAGTGCCAGCTTGGCCTTGGGAAGAATCTCCGATTGAATGTGCGAACGGAGATCGCGCGTCTCCGGATCAATCGTCTGATATTCCTCTTCAATCCCGATGCTCAGGCTTGGCCGGTCCATCTGGTTTACTCCTTGCCTACGCGCTTCCTAACCTGCTTGGATACCACCGCAGGCTTCGATGCTGGGTCCTTCGTCTTGGAATCCGCTTCCGCCGTGTAGCCGCTTAGAAATGCGCTCCAGCGATACTCTGGAGCCACGCCAGCCTGTTGCTTGGCTTTACGAATCGCTAGTTCCGCCACGGCATTCACGATCCAGTCAAAACTTTCCTGACCGACTGAGTTTACATCAGCATCGGGCGCAGGATTCATGAAGTCGATGGCATACGGAATCCCATCCTCGCAGGCGAACTCCACGGTGTTCAGATCGTAACCCAGAGCGCGACACAGAGTGAGCGAATCGCGCTCCACCCGCGCGATCAGCTTGGGATCGGTTGGCGGCGGGTCCTTCACGTAGCGTTCGTGAAACGGCAGCGACGGATCGTAGTGCATAATATGCACCTTCTGCTGGCCGACGACGTAGCAGCGGAAATATTCCTTGAACTTCACACCGCGCTGCAGCGTCATGCACAGATCGCGCGACTGATCATAGGCATTGAAGAACTCTTCCGGCGAATTGACCTTGTACACGTTCTTCCAGCCGCCGCCGTCGAAGGGCTTCAGGAACGCGGGAAAGCCAACGTAGCTGAAGATGCTGTCCCAAGGCATGGGGTATTGCAGGTTGCGCATGGAGCGGTCCGTCGTACCTGCCGGATGCTCCTTGTGCGGGATCAAGACGGTGGGCGGAATCGCCACGCCCAGCTTTTCGCCAAGTGCATAGTTGAAGAACTTGTCGTCGGCGCTCCACCAGAAAGGATTGTTGATGACGATGGTGCCTGACAGCGCTGCGTTCTTCAGATAGGCGCGGTAAAACGGAATGTCGTGCGAGATACGATCGATAATCACCTGGTAGGGAGAAGGCTCGGCCATCCGCACCTCGCCGACGGTAGCCAGCTCGGCCTGGATGTCAGGCTCGCCCATGGAGTTGATCTTGTCGACCAACGCCGGCGGAAACGTGGTCTCCATACCAAATATGATTCCGATTTTCTTCACGACTGCTCCTTGGCGAGCGACACGAGTCCTGTCTTGCCGGTTCGCTGCTTTATGTGGGAAGGCCCGGGAAACGTGCGAGGGGCGCACTACAACTCCAAATATTGTAGGCGAAACAGCCCGAAATGAGTAGGGGACACGCGCCCTTCGGCTATCCCAGGTAAGCCCGCGCCATGGGCCGCCACCACGGCCAATCGTGATAGCTCTGGTCGCCCCACACGTACATTTCATGCCGGATGCCGCGCGAGCCCAGGATCGCTGCCATTCGACTATTGTCGTTCCAGCACATGTCCCATTCGCCGGTCGACAGCACGGTGCGCATATGGTTATAGCGCCAGCCATCGGTGCAGTTCGCCAGGTAGTCCGGCGGGTTGTTGAAGTACGCATCCTCGCTGTACCAGCCGTCGAGAAATTTCTTGATGTCAAAAGCTCCGGCCATGCTAACGCAATCGGTCACTTTGTCGGGATGGCGGAAGGCGAAGTTCAAGGCGTGGTAGGCGCCAAAACTGCAGCCGGTAACGATGGTCCGTGGGTTCCAGTTCTTGCGCCACATCAGTGGAATCACGTCGTTCAGAATGTAGCGTTCGTATTGCAGATGCCGCTGCACCCGCCAGTAAGGATGCGCCCTTTTGTTGTACCAGCTTTCGCTGTCAACGCTATCGACGCAGTAAATCTGCAGTTGCCCGGCATCCAGCCGGTCAGCCACTGCGGCAACCATCTTGTTGTCTTCGTACTCGTAGAATCTACCTTGAGAAGTGGGGAAGACGATGACCTTCGGACCATCGTGGCCGAAGACCAGCATGTCCATGTCGCGTTGCAGGTCATTGGACCACCAACGATGATATTCACGATTCACTTTGTTTAAGCCCCTGACGGAGAGATTGGTTGCAAGCACACCAGCGTTTGGTAATCTGGGAATCCAACATTCTACAGGATGCCACGCGAGGCGATCATAACGAACCCCACGACCGACATGAACGATACCCCGGTTGCCGAGCCCGGCAATCTGAAATCCCGTCTACGTCTGCACCAGCAATTCGCCTCCCAGGTCGAAGACGAGAAACACGACTTCGTCGTCTATCTGCCGCCCCGGTACGATGCCGAGCCCGACCGCCGCTTCCCCGTGCTCTGTATGCAGGACGGGCAAAACCTGTTTGACCCGGATACTTGTTTTATCCACGGCAATTATTGGCGCATGGGCGAGACCGCCGACGAGTTGATCGGCACCGGCGAGATTGAGCCGCTGATTATCGTCGGCATCTACAACACCGGGGAACACCGCATCGACGAGTACACCCCGGTCGAGGACAAGCGCCTCGGGGGTGGCCAGGCCGATGCCTACGGCCAGATGCTGGTAGAGGAGCTGAAACCGTTCGTCGATCAGACCTATCGCACGTTGCCTGGAGAAGCGAACTGCGCCCTGGGCGGATCGTCGCTGGGGGGGCTGGTTACTCTTTACCTGGGTCTGCGTTACACCTGGGTCTTCAGCAAACTGGTGGTCATGTCGCCGTCGGTTTGGTGGCGCAACCGCGCCATCCTCAAAACTGTGGCGCAGATCAAACGCAAGCCCGAGCTCAAGATCTGGCTCGACATCGGGACCAAAGAGGGCCAGCGCGCTCTGCCCGATGCACGCGAACTGGAGCTGGCTTTGGTCAAGAAAGGCTGGGTGCTCGGCCATGATCTTTCCTACCTGGAAGTCCCGGACGCTGAGCACAATGAAGTCGCTTGGGCGCAGCGCGTCGCCCCCATGCTGAAGTTCCTGTTCCCGCCGCAGGAATAGCTGCTATATGGTAGTGAGTGACGGATTCCGTCTTTGCACTGGTCATCCCGACTGTAACGAGGTTGGCATTGTCAAGACACATTGCTGCGATGACGCAGGATCTTCTTGTCATGCTTTTCCCGGCCAGGAGGTGCCACCAATTGATACACTCAGCAGAGCATCTCATTACCAAACATGACTCCTAGACTTAAGCTTTTCCTGCTAATGTCGGCGACCGTTTCGCTGATCCTGCTCTCTGCCTCTTTATTCGCCCAGGAGCACCCGCTGGTCCCGGCGTCATTAACGGTTCTTCCCAATGCGCCAAGTGAGGCCGTGGCTCAGCAACAATCGTCCTCGACACAGCAGCCGTCATCTTCTGCGCAGAGCGGCGCGCAAAAGCAGCAGGAGCCGGGCCCGGATACCAAGCTTCCCGAAACCTCTAAGCTGGAGCAAAGCTCTGCGCAAACCCCGGTCTCGCTGGAGCAGCCTAAACGCATTCTCTGGGTCATTCCCAACTATCGTGCGGTAAGTGCCGACGCCAAGGTTCCTCCGCTCGATGCGAAGGGCAAGTTCAAGCTCTTTTTCGATGACAGCTTCGACTATTCAACGTTCATCTACGTAGGCGCGCTTGCGGGGATTGGCCTGGCAGAGAACAGCACTCCGGAATTTCACCAGGGGGCAGCCGGTTATGGGCGCTACTACTGGCACGTGTTTGCCGATCAGGCCGTGGGGAACGCCTTTACGGAGTGGATGGTGCCCGTCGTCCTCAAACAAGACCCGCGATACTTTACCAAAGGACACGGCGGCTTATTCAATCGCACCGGTTACGCCATTAGCCGACTGGTGGTGACGCGGACCGACAGCGGTGGAACTGCGCCCAACTTCTCCGAGATTGTCGGTAACGGCGCTGCCGCTGGAATCTCCTCATTTTATTACCCGTCGCAGGAGCGCACCTGGACCAAGATTGGCCAACGCTGGCTGGATCAAATCGCGCTCGACGGCGTCTTCAATGTGGTGAAAGAGTTCTGGCCCGACATAGCCCACAGCGTCTTTCACCAAAATTAGCAGCGACCTCTCCGCCTACAAATAGGGGACCTGCGAGCCGATCTCTAATCCTCCGGCAGTGACTCTGCCAGCACAAGCATGGCTTCGGCTGCCGATTCATCCGAAGCCGCATGCGCGTGCTTCGGCTTCTTTGACTCTTCCGGTTCCGGCTCGGCGAGGGCAAGCACCGGTTCGGCGGGCGGTCCATCGGGCGCGGCCTGCGCAGGTTCAGGAACTTCCGTCGCCCCGGCATTGGCCCGCTTCGACTCTTCCGCCGCGAGTTCGCGCAGCAGCACTACCGAGCGTCCAGCCACATCGAGAGCTTCATCCATCGGGATATCACGGAAGGGCTGCTCCAGATCATGGGTATTCATCGCCAGCTTCCAACCGCGGTTTAGGGGAGAGAGCGGCAGGGTGAATGAAACACCTTGGGCGGAGGAGTTCATCAGGATAAGGAATGAATCGTCCACCACGGGTTCCCCTAGCTCGTCGGTTTCATTGAGGGTGTTGCCATTGAATAGTAGTGCCAGGCTTCGCATCCATCCCGTGTTCCACTGTTCCTGAATCATCTCCTGTCCATCCGGCTGGTACCAGGCAATATCTTTCAGCGAAGAGTGATACACCTCGCGGTCCTGATAAAACTTGCGCCGCCGCAGGTTAGGGTGCGCCCGGCGAAACTCAATGAGCCTGCGGGTAAACTCCAGCAGCTTGGTCTTGCGCTCGTCGAGTTTCCAGTCGTACCAGCTGATCTCGTTGTCCTGACAATAGGAGTTGTTATTGCCTTTCTGGGTGCGTCCAATCTCGTCACCCCCGCACACCATCGGCACCCCTTGCGATAAGAACAGCGTTGCCAGCAGATTGCGCTTTTGCCGCTCGCGGGCGGCGACGATCTCCGGATCGTCGGTCGGTCCATCGGCCCCCATATTCCACGAGTAGTTGTCATTGGCGCCGTCTTGGTTGTTCTCGCCATTGGCTTCATTATGCTTTTCGTTATAGCTGACCAGATCTTGCAGCGTGAAGCCGTCGTGCGCGGTTGCGAAATTAATGCTGGCGTAAGGCCGGCGGCCGTCATGTTGGTAGAGATCGCTGCTGCCTGCCAGGCGATAGCCGAGATCAGAAAGCTGGCCTTCGTCACCCTTCCAATAACGTCGGACCGTGTCGCGATATTTTCCGTTCCACTCCGCCCACAGCACCGGAAAATTGCCGACCTGATAGCCGCCGGTACCAACGTCCCAAGGTTCGGCGATCAGTTTCGTCCGCGAAATAATCGGGTCCTGGTGGATGATGTCAAAGAATGCTGCGAGCCGGTCCACATCGTGCAGTTCGCGCGCCAGGGCTGCCGCCAGGTCGAAGCGGAAGCCGTCCACGTGCATTTCAGTGACCCAGTAGCGCAGGCTGTCCATAATGAGCTTGAGCACTTGCGGATGACGCACATTCAAGCTGTTGCCGGTCCCCGTGTAATCCATGTAGTAGCGCTGATTGTCCGGAACCAGTTTGTAATACGTCGGGTTGTCGATGCCGCGAAAGCTCAGCATCGGGCCCAGCTGATTGCCTTCGGCGGTATGGTTGTAGACCACGTCGAGGATGACCTCGATGCCCTCGCGATGCAGGGCCTTCACCATGGCCTTGAATTCCGGGACTTGGGCACCGGTGGCGCCCGATGAGGAGTATTCGGAATGAGGGCTGAAGTAGTTCAACGTATTGTAGCCCCAATAATTACGCAGTCCCCGGTCTACCAGGGCCTTGTCGTGGATAAAATGGTGGACCGGCATCAACTCGACGGCCGTGATGCCGAGCTTCTTCAAATACTTCAGCGCCGGTGGCGACGCCAACCCGGCATAAGTCCCGCGCAGGTCTTGCGGGATGTGCTCGTTCAGCATGCTGAAGCCGCGCACATGCATCTCGTAAATGACCGAGTCGCTAAGCGGAATCTGAGGCGGTCGATCATGCGCCCAGTCGAAGTACGGGCTCACCACTACTCCCTTGGGCATGCCGGAGGCGCTATCGCGCCGATCGATGTTGAGGTCGGCATTGTCGCCCCCGAATCTGTAGGGATAGATTGGCCGCTCCCAGTCGATCTGTCCGCTGACCGCCCGCGCGTAGGGATCGATCAATAGCTTCGCGGGATTAAATCGCAGACCGCGTGCCGGGTCCCAGGGACCATGCACGCGATAGCCGTAAAGCTGGCCGGGCTGCAGGCCGGCAACATAGCAATGCCACACGAATGCAGTCTGTTCGTGGAGTTGAATGCGCTCAGTCTCACGCCGGCTGCGGTTATCGTAGAGGCACAACTCCACCTTGGCCGCGTGTTCTGAATAAAGCGCGAAGTTGACGCCCGTCCCATCCCATGTAGCGCCCAAAGGGTACGGTTTACCTGGCAGACAGCGATGTTCCATCCCGCCTCCAAATCCAGTTTACGTTGGATGCAAATCCTGGCCTGCGGATCGCTTATTTAGATGCTGGGTAAACAGTTTCTTGGATGCTCGATGAGCCTGTCAATGCCGAGTACGAACTGTACGTTTGTGCTCAACTTGGCATCCAAGCCATCAGACATGCGACCGCCGCACATTGGAAAGTGCGCGCGGGCACGTCCACGATCACGATGACCGAATTGCTGGTTCAACCGTATCGTGACATCGACCGACACCGTGTCAATAAGTTCTGCGCGTTGCTCTCCACATATCAGGAGATGTTTGAAACTCTCGTCTTGGATGAGGCGCGCTGAACAGCTTCGACCCGGGATTTTGAACTTTCACCAAGTCCCGAACAGAGCAGTTATACTTCTGCAACGCCCCTTTAGAGCCGGCATCGAACACCCATGGCTGCGCGACCCCAACCCATCCGCGAGCAGGACCTGCGCGATCTCGGCTTTGGCGCGGTCGTCTCCCGCGAGAGCCACCAGCGCCTGCTGAATCGCGATGGTAGCTTCAACGTGGAGCGCCGCGGTTTGGGCTTTTTCACTTCCTTGAACTTGTACCACGTGCTGCTCACCATGCCTTGGTGGCAGTTTTTCCTGATCGGTCTTGGCTCGTACATCCTAGCCAATACGATGTTTGCGGCCGCTTACCTGGCCTGCGGTGCCAATGCCCTCGTCAGCAGCGCTCCCGGTATGGAGCAGCACCCGTTTCTGCGCGCTTTCTTCTTTAGTGTGGAGACCATCTCCACCATTGGATACGGCAACGTCGTACCCATCGGCATTGCCGCGAACCTGGTCGTCACCGTCGAAGCGCTGGCCGGGCTGACGGGTTTTGCCATCGTGACTGGCCTGCTGTTTGCGCGCTTCTCGCGGCCGACAGCCAAGGTCGTATTCAGCAGCCATGCGGTGATTGCGCCTTACCAGAACGTCACGGCATTGGAATTTCGCGTCGCCAACGCGCGCTCCAACGAGCTGATCGAGGTTTCCGCTAAGGTCATGTTTAGTCGCTTCGAGCAAGTGGACGGCGTGCGCACCCGGCGATACTACCCACTTTCCCTGGAGCGCGACGGGGTTGTATTCCTTCCTTTGACCTGGACGGTGGTGCATCCCATTGACGAGAACAGCCCTCTGCACGGGGAGACCCTGGAATCGATGCACAATTCGCGGACCGAGGTCCTGGTGTTACTGAAAGCTTTCGACGAGACCTTCTCCACCCAGGTCCAGACTCGCACCTCGTACACCCCGGACGAGATGATCTGGGGAGCGCGCTTCGCCAATGCCTTTATGTCGGACGCCGTCGAGCGATTCGTTAATAATTCTGGAACGGATAAAAAGGTCGCGATAGATATGCGGCTGTTCGATAAGATCGAGCGTGCTGGCGACTTATTAATTCATTGAATATCCCCCGCCGCTCGCGCACAATGTCCTTAGATCGTTTACCCTATTCGTTACGAGCGCTCTGTTTCCCGATGTTGTTGTTTCACTGCAATGCCGGCAGTTTTGAGTCTGCCTGCGCCCACACACCAATGGAGGAACTATGGCTGAAGCAATTCTTGGCGGCATGAAACGGGCTTCTGGCTGGTCCATCGTGCTCGGCATCTTGATGATTATTGTTGGCATCATTGCCATGCTGGCGCCTTGGGAATCTGGACTGCTGATTACGTTAGTCGTGGGATGGTGCGCCATCTTCAACGGGGTTGCACAGATCATCTATGGCGTTCGTACCCACGGTGGCTGGCACGTTCTCCTGGAAGTTGTCCTCGGGGTCATTTACATCATCGCCGGAATTTACCTGCTGGTACATCCGCGGGCCGGATTGCTGGCGCTGACCATACTGCTCGCTTCATTCCTACTGGTGTATGGGATTTTCGCGCTTGTGTTGGCGTTTAAGATGCGTCCGCACAACGGTTGGGGGTGGGTGCTCTTCGATGCCATCGTTACCCTTCTGCTGGGTATTCTGATTTGGGCCCATTGGCCGTGGAATTCCGCCTGGGTGGTGGGAACGCTGTTTGGCATCAGCATCTTCGTCTCGGGCATAACCCGTCTCATGATGTCTTTGGCCATCCGGCGAGTGTCCACGCAGGCGGCCTAATACTACTGTGTTATAAACTAGGTACCTTTATCCTGAGTTTTCTGGCGCTGATGAATACGGGGCAGTACGTTGAGGTGATGAACAATCGCCAACCGGATTTCTCCCGCCAGTTGGGGCGC
>Ga0182013_10001952_pt1 | contig 27488 bp, 25 predicted proteins | sample 612S2MmetaG_FD_120487 | JGI IMG/M metagenome (GOLD analysis project Ga0182013, IMG submission 120487) | Permafrost microbial communities from Stordalen Mire, Sweden - 612S2M metaG | ecosystem: Environmental > Terrestrial > Soil > Wetlands > Permafrost | place: Sweden: Stordalen | collected...
CGACCACTTTGCAGGTGCGGCTATTGACCCGATAGTAAAGTAATTGCTGAATTATGATTTTTGAATTATGAACAAATACATAGTTGTAATTCATAATTCAGAAATCATAATTCAGCATTCCTAATACTTAAACCCTAAATTCCCCCGCTTGCCTTCCTGAATTTTAAATTCTTTCAGGTCTTCGATGGTCATGGTTTCAAGCATTTCTTTGGTGCGTTCGTCTTTGGGTAATGAGGCCAGGCGCAGGTTTTGGTTCTGCACCGCATCAACAACCAGTTTTCTTATCTCGCGCCCATTGCCGAAAAACTTATCGCGGTAGGTGTAAATGGAATCAATGTACTTCTGCAGATAGTCGTATGCCTCATTATCCAGCCTGATATTCTCTTGTTTTAATAAGGCAAGCGCTATGCGGAAAAGTTCAGTCGAGGTATAATCCTGGAAAATAAAGGTACGGTCGAAACGCGATTTCAATCCGGGATTTGATTCCAGGAAACGGTTCATGGGTTCAGTATAGCCGGCGGCAATTACAGCAAACTCACCACGGCTGTCTTCCATCCGTTTCAGCAATGTTTCAATGGCTTCGCGCCCAAAATCGTTGCCTTCGCCCAAAGCATAAGCTTCGTCAATAAACAACACGCCCCCTTTAGCTTCTTTTATGCGTTCCTCGGTTTTCAATGCCGTTTGGCCTATAAATCCTGCCACTAAGCCTTGCCGGTCTAACTCAACCAAATGGCCGCGTTCAACCAGGCCCAGGGCCTTGAATATTTTACCCATAATACGGGCAACAGTAGTTTTACCGGTGCCGGGGTTTCCTAAAAATACCGTATGCAGCGAGAATTTATTTAAAACATCTTTTCCAATATCGTGATAGAAACGGACCAGTTTAATAAGTTCGTTTACTTCGTTCTTAATATTGGTGATGCCTACCAGGGCATTCAGTTCATCGAGCGCACTTTGTAACAATCGTTCGTTTACACTAATGTTAAACTTACGTTTGCCCCTTTGTTTAAATACGGTTTCAATATCCTCTTGCTCGATAGTTGAAAGAATTTCTGAATCCAGCTCGCGAAGGTCTACGCGTTTCATCAGGCGGAGGCCAAGGTCCATTTTGGCTTCGTCTATAATTGAAATAGCATAGCGGGCATTACCAAAAGATTTATCACGATTGCGAAAACCCTCCATTAACTGCTCACCTAAATAAGCATTGGCAGTTTCGGTCAGTTTTACGTTCTTCTGGATTGCGTAACTAACTGCAATGGCATGTAACTCATCAGGCAAATAGTCTTCAAAATGGAAGTAATTAGCAAAACGCGACCGCAGGCCTGGATTTGATTTCAGGAACACCTCCATCTCATGCGGATAGCCGGCCACCATTATAGCCATATCCCTGGTGCCATCGCTCATTTCCTTTATCAGCACTTCAATGGCTTCTTTTCCGAAATCTTTGCTGTCGTCAGCTTCGCGGGCCAAAGAATAGGCTTCGTCAATAAAAAGGATGCCGCCTTTTGCTTCTTCAATTGCCTTTTTAACCTTAGGTGCGGTTTGGCCAATGTATTCCCCTATTAACTGGGCCCTGTCAACTTCCTTTACGTGGCCTTTGCTTAGCAGGCCCATGCTCTTGTAAATCTGGCCCAGAAGCTTAACCACAGTGGTTTTACCAGTACCGGGGTTACCAGTGAACACCGAGTGCAGGTTAATGCGCTCAGAGTCTTTAAAGCCCCTCTCCTGCCTTAACTTCAAAAAGTTGAGGTAATCAATGTGGTTCCTGACTTCCTTCTTCAGTTCTTCCAAACCTACAAGGCTATCCAGTTTCTTTAAATTGACATCAAGCGATTCATCGGGGGCCGTTGGTTGCGATGGGCTAAGGGTGGCTACGTTACCACCACTGTAGTTAATTTCTACTTCGCCTTCTTCGTCTTCATCGGCGGTTTCGAGGTGTAACACCGCAATAACCGTATCCATAAATACAATTTCGAGGCGGTAGCGGCTGTCTTTCCAGGTACCGGGTATGTCGTTACCCCAACCTTCGTTAAACGAAATTATTTCGCTCACTTTTCCCGCTTCAACTTTTCTGAACCTTTCAATACGGGCTTTTAACAGGCCCGATGCATTATACCAGTTAAAAAAAACTTCGCAATTCCATTCGGTTGCAAGCTTGTTCTTTAATTTAAATTCGGTGTATAAGTATTGGGTTTCATTGCGGCTTATCTTTTTGAGGTAAACCTTGTTCTCGTTATTTACCGCGTTATAATCGCCGGTATAAAACCTGACAGATTCAATATTAAAAAACGGATTGCCCTCTGCGGCCACTTTGCCTACGTCTTCTATATAAAAGCGCTTGGTGCCTATTAGTTCGCCATCTATAAATGCCTCCCAGCTATACTCGCCCTGGATCCAGAACGCGCCGGGGGTGGCCATACCCCAACCCTTATTGATGTAAACCACATTCTCATCTAACCTTATTTTCCTTTTTTCATCCTGGCTGCTCAGTTCTTTCTTTTTGCCGTCAACATGAGAAAAGGCTTTGAGGTTAATGGTAGTTTCCCAATCCTGCTCGTCGAAAAGCTTGTTGTAAAAGGCTATTTCGGCCGATATGTAAGTGGTTTCACTACGGTCGAAAACAGAGCGGTACTCGCGGGTACGATTGGCAAGCCATTCATCGGAGGCAAACACGCGCAGTGTCTTAAACTTATAATTTTTGTATGCCATGTTCTTGCGCTTTAGTCTGATATCAATCTTTCCCTTCCCTTTTCCATTGAATATACGGTTATACCGAAAACAGATAGGTTTGCGAATCCATCCGGTATATACCATCGGAAGGGTTTTATTGATTATCCGCAAACCTGTCCGCCAATGGTATACTTACAAAATCCGGCCTAAAAAACAGCCTGAATAAAGCAAAGCAAACCAAATACCAAAACCAATTGACTAAGAAACATTCAACTATCTAAAGTATAGACGAATAATAATTGAAAAAGAATACTGAACAGTTGTGAAAAATTCAGAAAAACTAAATATAGTGGTCATTGCGAGTGATTGAAAATAAAAAACTTCTCTGCAGAGTCTCCCCTTTCCGGCTTTGCGGAATGGGGGACTCTGCGTATGGACGAACCACCCTAACGCAGAGTCCCCAACCTTCGGAAAGGAGACTCTGCGAGGAAGGTCTTTTTTCTGCGTCACCCCGATTTTTCCTTTTCCACAAGGGTGGTTACCCGCAATGACGGGAGCTTTATTTCAGCTTCTCCAAAGCGGCTTTTAAAGCTTCGAAGTTTACCTGGTCGCCGGGAGAAGGTGTTTGCTCCGCATATTGTATAACGCCATCTTTATCTATCAGAACAACCCCTCTTTTGGCCACTCCTTTCATACCTAACGCAAAATTCTCTAAATACATATCATATGCCTTTATAAAATCTTTATTGAAGTCGGATAGGAGGTCAAAATTAATACCGTTTTTAGCTTTAAACTCGCCTAAAGAAAAGGGCATATCAACAGATACTCCCACTACCGATGCGTTCATACCATTATAAAGCGAAAGTTCATCGCGGCTGCTGCACATCTGGGCTGTACAAACGCCTGTAAAAGCAGCAGGAAAGAACTGGATAATGAGGTTCTTGCCCTTAAAATCGCTCAACGAAACTTCTTTTTTGTCTGAATTAAACAGTTTAAAATCAGGTGCCTTGGTTCCAGGTGATAATGCCATAGATATTGTGTTTTTTAATTAAAATGAAAGATGAACAATATTAAAACAAGTAAGTTGAGGATGCAATCATTTTTTTCAACACTATACCGAAAACAGCCAGGCCTGCCGGCAAAGGCAGGTTTGCGAACCCATCCGGTACATATCCTAGGAAGGGTTTTATTGATTATCCGCAAACCTGTCTGCAGATGGTATAAAATCAGGCAATAGCAGGGTGTTTACTAACTAGCCGCAGGACAGAACCTAATGCCTTAATAATCTTTGGTAAAGATGTATTAAGCTTAAAGTGCAAATTGGCTTATTCTGTTCTCTCTATCACTGGCGTTCTTCAAGAAGTTGCAGGCGCGCCTTCCAGGTGTGTTGCAGGCCAACCTGGAAGAACGAGTGTCGAAAAAACTGAAATAATCAAGCAAGCTATTTCTCTGTAAGTTTATCCTTCAGTAACTCTCTTAAAAATAAAATCTCCTCTTTATATACCTTCCTTTCTTCCTCAAAATCTGAATTAAGTTTATCTTTTGAATTGAGGATTATTTGTCCCCCCCCCATCAAAAGATCAGTAGGCATTACGTCCAATAATTGGGCAATTTCAATTAACCTATTTACAGTAAGTTCCGCACGATTGCTTTCTATATTCTGGTAGGCCCTGGTTCCTATTTGCAAGGAAGCAGCCAGATATTCCTGTGTGTAATTTTTTTCAAGCCGTGCTCTCCGGATTTTAGAACCTATTTTACCCATAATTTCACATTTTATTCAAGGTTAGGCACATGAAGCCAAACTTCACCTTCATTTCATTCAAACTTCGCTTATTGGTGTAACTAAAAATATCTTTATTACAAAAATATACAGTTCTTTGAAATAGCAAATATTTCTTGCAAGAATATTGACATCTATTTTAAATTTTATTTTTTCTTAACAGTTTAAATTTTTAACATTATGAAAAATGCATCTTTTATAGTGGTGCTTTGCATCGCTGTTTTCTCTGCCACTTCATGCACAAAGGATACTGCCGTGCCCAAAACCCTGATAGCATCTTATAACGGGGTAAAATCCAATAAAGAATTATTAGCTTTGCTAAATACGAATGTGGCACCTTTTAATAAGTTATCCACAACTACAGTTAACGCTTTAGTGCAGAATGCCATTTTTGATAAAAATCAAATGTTTCATGGGTTCGCCGGGGCATCCGATTTTGGGAAATTGTTAACCCCATCTGAAATTGTTGATTTTTATACAAAAGTTTGCGGACAGAATGCAACAGTTGTAGATGAAAACGGGAATAGTATTATAGGCACATCCGATATGAAAACGCTAACAATAACACCCGATAATCAAAAACCACCGGTTACACACGTAGGCTTTATTTGGAATGGAGTTGATTGCTCTACCCCTAATTACAGTGCCACGTGTATTACCTACTAATTAACATTTAACGGGAGATGAGGGACTTTCCTCATCTCCCAACCTTTTAACAGTCAGGCAATGAAATACTTTTTGCTTTTAATTTACGCTTTCTTTTGCCACGCCCTTCATTCACAGGATTATGAGTTTAGATACCAGTTAAAAGATAACGATACAGGCGGAGTATTATCTATTTGGAACGATGCCGGCGACTCTCTGTATCAAAATTTGATAAAAGCAACGCGCGGAAAAATAGCGCTGCACCTAAACGAGCCAACACGATTAACAGTAACTGTAAATAATGCGGATTCAAGCATAAAGGATTTCTTTATAGATGAGCATGGCATTGATTCAAAAATGGATTTTATTGCAAACTCCATAACTATAGAACCTACAAAGCTTAATGCCGAATTTGACAATATTATTTCTATCAGAAAGAACATAGAAGCATTTGAGCGTAAAGTATACCTCATACTGCCGGTGGCAGACTCACTAAAAATAGCGCGTGATAGTATTTTAAAGAATATATTTTACATTGAAAAAGCATGTACGGAATATCAATATATAGAGGCAATCAGTAACCCGACCTCATATTTGTCTTTGCTTACTATGAATGACCTGGTTTTAGGCAACATGATTGATAAAACACGGCAAATGCAACTATTCAACAAGCTGGATCCCAGCTTACAAAAGTATCCGAAGTATAAATTTTGCCAAATGGTGTTGGAAAACAAACTGGCGAAAAAGCAATTGGGCGATACGCTTACCTCTTACCTGTTAATGGATACCGGAAACATTTATAAAGATATTAAGGAATTGGTAAAAGGTAGGTTAACCTACATTGATTTATGGAGTTTTGGCTGTGGGCCTTGCCGAAAAGCGCATCCTAAACTGACCCTGTTATATCAAAAATATAAAGATAAAATACAGTTTATCAGTATTTCGATTGCGGGCGCTATCGAAGTTGTAAAGCAGGCTACTATTGAAGATAAAATTGCGTGGCTCAGTTTATCTGATACCAGGGCAGAAACCAGCCCCTTCCTTTATCAGGTTAGTCCTGGTTATATCCCTTATGGAATAATGGTTGGAAAGGATGGCAAAATCATTGCCAAAGATGTGAGGGCCGATACTTTAGAAAATGAAATAGAACACGCATTAGGGGCCGCTAAATGAAATCAGGTTAGCATTATCTTTCTGCAATACCCAACTGCTTCCCCGTTGTCTCAACTCCTGCTAAACAACCTACGGAAATTAAAAAACCCTGTTTTTGAAGCAAATTAATAGGTATACCGAAAACAGATGGGTTTGCGAATCCATCCGGTATATACCATAGGAAGGGTTAAATGATTATTCGCAAACCCGTCTGCCGATGGTTTACATGCAACCTTTTGCCAAAACGGAGGTCTATGAAGTATGTTTAGTTATTAAGGGTTAAACAAAGAAGCCCTCCATTCAGGTGGGGGGCTTTTCTTTTTGAAATCCCAGGCCCCTTCCGTCCCCGAAGGGGAAACTAAAGACAAACAGCCAGCCTCTTCCACTGCACAGACAGAGTATCAAAACCGATATCGTCTTAAATTTATTATCTCCTATATCCTAATTAAACTCTGCGAATCTTAAAACAAGAACTCATTCCGCTTGACATGGCCCTTGTTTTAGTTTCCCCATCGGGGACAGAAGGGGCCGTATTTACTGATTGGCATAAACCGAAACCGGCACAGTATGCAGCCAGTTGTAAATATCTTCAGCTTTACCTGATTTGATGGAAGTTAACCTGGATTTGAGCTTGTTTGAAATTTCGCGGCCTTCAACCGGTGGTAATTCATAGTTCTCGCCTTTATAATGGAACTCGCCAATGTGCGATACTACTGCTGCCGTTCCCGTGCCAAACATATCTTCAAGTTTACCTTCGTGGTAAGCATGTATAACCTCGTCAATTGAAATATCACGCTCCTGGATAACGTAGCCTTCACTTTCGGCCAGGCGTACCATACTATCGCGGGTAACGCCATCCAGGATAGTGCCCTGGTCTAAGGCGGGCGTAATAATAACGCCATCAATAATGGCAAAAACGTTCATGGTGCCAATTTCCTGTAAATAGCGGTGATGGATACCATCTAACCAAAGTATCTGGTCGTATCCCATTTTTTGAACTTCGCGGGTTGGCATCATCACTGCACCGTAATTACCTGCGCATTTGGCATAGCCAACACCGCCCGGAAATGCCCTTACATATTTGTCGTGTATAAAAACCTTTACCGGCCGGCTGTAATAAGCACCTACAGGGCCTGTAAAAATTACAAAGCGGAAATGCTCTGCCGGTTTAATACCAACAAATTTTTCGGTGGCAAACATGTACGGCCTGATGTATAAAGAGGAATCTTTAGTAGTAGGAATCCACTCTTTATCAAGCGATATTAATTTGTCAACCGCGTTCATAAAAAGTTCCTGAGGAACTTCCGGCATGGCCATCCTGTCGGCCGAAATATTAAAGCGGTTTACGTTTTTGAGCGGACGGAAAATAATGGGGTTTCCTTCAGCATCTTTCTCAGCTTTCAAACCTTCAAAAATTGCTTGTCCATAATGTAAAGAAGACAATGCAGGATGAATGCTGAATTCGCCAAAAGGCATAATGCGGCAATCATGCCAATCGCCATCATAATAGTCGGCAACAAACATGTGATCGGAAAAGTGTTTACCGAAAGGAAGGTTGTTAAAATCAATCTCCCCGATTTTTGACCCCTTTGCCCTTTCGACGGTTATTTTGTAGCCCATATTGGTTAGTTTTGTGTACCCGTTAAGGAACAAAATTAGTATAACTTTTCATTTTCACTTTAGTTCAGAATTTTATTTTTGAACATTCAATAAAACGCGCAAATGCTTGAACTTTTATCGCCAAATCTGTTGTTTAATAAACAAAAGGTATTCCATTTAAATGCTAGTGTCAATAAGAGGGCAAGTAACAACACGGGGCGAAAAGCAGTTGTGCTGTACGACCAGCCTTTAGAAGAATTGCCCATTGGCATGAAGGAAATGCTGGACAAATTAATACAGGCCTGCCAGTTTAAACCCGAAGAAACATTGTATTTGAACGCCCGGTTTATACCGGGCATTTCGCTGGGAAATTTGCAGAACGAATATAAGCCACAGGCGGTACTTATTTTTGGTGATGTGAATATCAGCCGCAATATATCCAAGCTTAAAAAGAACTTCGTTTATGAACTGAGCGGAGTAAAAATTATCAGCACCGATAGTTTGGATACCCTGATGAAAAATGATGCTGCAAAAAAGGCATTGTGGATTGCTTTGAAAAAGATGTTGGGGATTTGAGATAGTTGTTGTTGCAAATGTGTCAGCCCCTTCCGTCCCCTAAAGGGGAAACCAAAGCCGAATATAAATACAAGGACAGTCGTTAAGAGCTGAGGCCAGTGCAAAATATACACATTTATGAAGCATAAATTACCTATGTATTATGGGGCAGCAATGGAACTGTTTAAATTTTCAGAAAAAATGTGCTTTGCGCCAACGAGAGGAGAAAAGGCGATGTGGCTCTTATTGCAAAGTGAATTATTGTGCAATTATAAATTCAGGAGGCAACATCCAATATCAACTTTTATAGCAGACTTTTATTCGCATAAATTAAAACTGGTAGTGGAAATAGATGGCGGTTATCATCTTGAACCTTTTCAAAGAGAATATGACGAATTCAGAGATGAGGATATGATTGCTATGGGTATTGCAGTAATCCGTTTTACCAACGAAGATGCTATTCATAATGGGAAAATAGTTACGCAAAAGCTTTTAGAAAAAATCCGAATTTTAGAAACTCAGCAGTTAAATACAGTTTAAATCCAAATAAGCGAAGGCCATGCGGCTCTGGTTTCCCCTTTAGGGGACGGAAGGGGCTGGCTGTTGAGCCTTTACAATTAAATAATCAGTATGAAACTAATCTTCGCCACGGGCAACCAGCATAAACTAAAAGAAATTCTTTCCATTGCCCCGGCAGGTTTTGAAATCCTTGGTTTAAAAGACATAGGCTTTACAGAAGAATTGCCCGAAACGCAAAACACCATTGAAGGCAACAGCCTGCAAAAGGCCGAATACCTGGCCAATAAATTCGGTATTGCATGTTTTTCGGAGGATACTGGGCTGGAGATTAATGCTTTAGATGGCGAACCCGGCGTTTATTCGGCGCGGTATGCAGGGGCAAAAGCCACATATGATGATAATACCGATATGGTATTGCAAAAAATGAAGGGAGAGGCCGACCGAAGCGCCCGTTTTAAAACCGTAATTACATACTACGCCGATGGAAAATACGTTCAATTTGAAGGAATTACAGAGGGTATGATTCTAAATGAGCGCAAAGGCAGCCAGGGTTTTGGCTATGACCCCATATTTATGCCAATGGGAGCAGATAAAACCTACGCCGAAATGACTTTGGACGAAAAAAACGGTTTTAGCCACCGAAAAAAAAGTTTTGAGCTGTTTGCCAACCATTTAGCAACTATTGCCGTCTTAAAATAGAATACGGAATATTTTTAGTAAATTTGGTTAACCTGAAAAGCAAATTATGACACCAAATCAAAATTACACCGAAACGCAAATCATACAGGGCTGCATGGCCGGTGACCGGAAATTTCAGCAGGTTCTGTACAATCAATTTGCGGGTAAAATGTTTTCTGTTTGCCTGAGGTATGCCAATGAGTATAACTCAGCGCAGGATCTTTTACAGGAAGGTTTTGTAAAAGTGTTTAAGAACATTGACAAATTCAGAAGCGAGGGCGCTTTTGAAGGCTGGGTGCGCAGGATATTTGTAAATACTGCCATTGAGCATTACAGGAAACATGTTAACCTGTATGCACTACATGATTCGGAAGTAAATTATTACGAGTGTTATGAAGACAATGCTTTGGAGACTTTAAAGCATGAGGATATTTTAAAAATGATACAGACTTTAAGCGATGGTTACAGAACGGTTTTTAACCTGTATGTAATTGAAGGTTACAGCCACAAGGAAATAGGTGAGATGATGAACATTTCAGAAGGGACATCAAAATCGCAACTGGCAAGGGCCAGGTATTTACTGCAAAAAATGATTATAGAGGGTATAGACAGAGACAGGAGAACATCTACAGCTAACTAATCGTAAAAGATACACAAAGGGAACTAATATTAATTGGAAAGAAAAGAGCAAGTTATGGAGCACAATACAAAAAATTTCGACCGGAAGATAGAGCAGATGATGAACGAGCACCAGGTTGCACCGCCCTTTGGAGCGTGGAACAGAATATCGTCTGAGTTGGATGCAATGCCTGCGGCAGTTGCGGCCGGTGTAGCGCCGGTAGTTACCTCGCTTATACCTAAACGCGCAATGGCAGGAATTATTGCAGCAGCGTTGGTAATCGGCTCTTCGCTTATTACAGCTTACCTGATTAATAATTCGCACAATAATAATCAGGCTAACAGCGCCGTTGCTAACACCACAGTTGCCAGTACCGTTACAACCAGGCCGCCAACTGTTCAACAAACTGAGCCGGTTAAAAGTACTTTAGCCCCGGCTGGTATTGCTTTAACCAGGGTTAAGGTAAGGCACATTGCGGCTACCAACCCGGTTCAATCAACTATTATAGCCGCGCAGCAGGTTCAACCGGCTATAAACCAACCGGTGGCATTAACACCTGCACCAATTATTAATAACGAAAACACAGATGTTCCTACACCACTTGAACCGGTAGCACAAAAGGCAGAAGATACCCAGACTTACTTCTTCCCTCCTATTGATGTAAGCACGCCTGAAAAAACAACTACACCGCCTAAAAACACGATAAGCAATAAAGCACATACCGGCGACGGAACAACTGCCAGCAGCAATGATGATGATAAACCAGTTCGCAAAAGGTTCCATCCCGGAAGGAAACATAATTTCAATTACGGAAATATTAACCGCCAATAATTTTACAAACTTCTTTCAGAATGAGGGGCGCTTCTGTGAAGCGTCCCTTTTTTTATGCCCGGCGGTCGTTACCGGGAGGAGATTTGACAACTTTTTAAAAGTTGTCAAATCTGGCAGATATTACCTTATACTTTATTGCCAAGTATAATTTAAATTTGAGGCTATGAAGGCAGCGCTTTTTCTGGCTTTTATTCTTTCTAATTCATTTCTTTCCGCACATACCGCTGATACCACTCAAATTATAGATAAGCACGATACCATTCACCTTAATAAAACCTGCTATCTGGCTTTGGAATGGAAAGAAATAAAGGGAAGCGACACTGCCGTTAACCGGAAAATAAATGATGAGATTTCAGGCACCGTATTTGAATTCAGCCGGTGGGAAAATGATGACTCCGCCAACATCTGCGATAATGGGATAACAACTGTTGCCGGATTTTCTAATTACAGAACCCTTTTTGGCAAGCATAACTTTGTAAGTTGCACGATAAGTGCAAGCCCCCCTCTGCCGCGAGATGAGGATGGCAACGTATCGGGGCAACCCTATACCGAATTCACTACCCTTAACTTTAATCTTAAAACCGGGCAGCCGGTAAAGTTTAACGAGCTGTTTGATGCGCAAAAATTAGTGGTAGTTGATACCTTGGTAATGAAGGGCCTGATGGACAGATTAAAGGATTTTAATCCTGATCCAGAGGAATGGGAGGCGCAATTAGACGACCTTGATTTTACCATGAACGAAAACGGGGTAGATGTTTACTTTAGAGGAAGCACTTATATTTTGAGCATAGTTGATTTTGTAATCCCTTACGATAAGCTTAGACCATTTATGGGCAAAAAGGGGCTGCTTAATTTATATTATCAGGACATTAAATAATCAGGCAAACCGAATCTAAAGCAATAAACTACAATCATTTTTTTTTATTTTCATACCGCATGCGGTTGCCTATCCTCTATTTTATTTTGTTTTTGCTGCTAACAGTAAATGGCTTTGGTTTTACCATACACGGAACCGTATATGATACCAAGGGCGAAAAACTTGGTTACAGCAACATTTATGTAAAGGGCACCAGCAACGGAACCTCGGCTAATGGAGATGGCCAATACCATTTAGACCTGGCTTCCGGAACCTATGATATTGTGTTTCAACACCTGGGTTATAAGCAACAAATACAAACTATCAATCTGCAAAAAGATATGGAGATTGATGTGAAGCTGGAAGAGACCCAATACCAGATAAGAGATGTGGTAGTAAACGGAAACAAAGATGCCGCTATTGAAGTAATTAAAAAGGCAATTGAAAAACGGAAGTACTTTTTAAGCGTGGTAGAAAATTACCAGTGCGATGCTTATGTAAAAGGCATGCAGCGCATACTTGAAGCGCCCGATAAAATACTGGGCCGTAAAATTAACCGCACCGGTATACTGACCGGGCCTAATAATTCAGGCATCCTGTACCTGAGTGAGTCGCAATCGAAACTGTATTACAAAAAGCCCAACAAGTTTCATGAGGTTATTTTATCATCTAAAGTGAGCGGCAAATCAAACGGCTTTACCTTTAATGCGGCGCAGGATTTTTACTTTAACTTTTACGAGCGCAGTATTACCATCCCTTTTATTGCACAGCGTCCATTTATCTCTCCTCTTTCTGAAAACGCATTTTTTTACTACAACTATAAAATGCTGGGGGCTTTTAAAGAAGGTGATTATCTGGTAAACAAAATACTGGTTACCCCAAAACGCAAAGCAGACCCCTGCTTTACAGGGGTTCTCAGCATTATAGAGGACAACTGGAATATACACTCACTGGAATTGTACCTCACTAAAGAGAACGGGATACAATACATAGATACATTGAAGGTAACGCAGTATTTTATACCGGTAAAAGATAACATCTGGCTGCCATCGCAACAGCGTTATGATGCCAAGGCAAGTTTTTTGGGTGTAAAAGGCGATGGCTATTACCTGGGTATTTTTAAGAATTATATAGTGAATAACGGATTCGCCAATATGAATGCGATTGCAAAAACGGATTCTACAAAAAACAAACTGATAAAAAAGACAGAAAAACAGAAACAGAAGGCAGCGGCGAAAGCTGAGAAAAAGGCTGAGAAACAAATTTTTACGCCAGAGGTTGTGAAAATTGAAAACGGCGCCAATAAACGTGATACGATCTATTGGGATAGCATAAGGCCCGTTCCGCTTACCGCAATCGAAACGCAGGATTACGAATTAAAAGACAGCATACAGGTAATCCGCGACTCGAAAAAATTCCAGGACTCAACAGATAAAAAGAATAATGCCACCGGGGTAAGCTCTATAATACTGGGTTATGTTTTTAAAAAGCAGTATAAAAAAATTGAAATTGATTTCCCTTCGCTGTTAAGTATAGTCAACTTTAATACGGTTGAGGGCGCGAATCTTCAATTTCATTTCGTTATCAGAAAACAATTTAATACACAACGAAGAATTTCGTTTGATCCTGTTATCCGGTACGGTTTTTCGGATAAACAGATAAATGCCAAGGGGACGCTTAGTTATAACAATAGTGAAATACATAACGAATATATATCCATAAGCGGAGGCAGGTATGTAGGCCAGATAGATGCGTCAGAGCCTCAAACCGAGCTTGGGAACACCTTTCAAAGCCTTGTTTTTAAGAATAATTTTATGAAGTTTTACGAACAATACTTTGCAAGGGCACTTTACTCGCGCGAGTTGTTCAATGGTTTTCAAGGTACCCTGGCAGTCAATTATTTTCAACGGTCGCCGCTGGATAATACAAATACATTCTCCTTCTTCTCTACGGTCAAAAATGCATATACCCCCAACGGCGTTGAAATACCGGCTGTGGCTGACTCGAATATAAGCAGGCACAACAGTATCAGGATAGACCTTAACTTTCATATCGTATTTGGGCAACAATACATAACACGGCCGGATATGAGATTCAGGACCGGTTCAAAATACCCGGAGTTATATATTACTTACAGGGAGGCCGTACCAATAAAAGGGGTAAGCGATCAGAATTTTATTATGCTTGAAGCGCAGTTGAAAGGCGATATACCATTAAAAATACTGGGCACCACTTTTTACAGGTTTGGCGGCGGCGGTTTCCCTTTAGCTAAAGCAATTGACTACCCCGATTATAAGAGCTTTAGCGGAAACTTTTTAAATTTGGGAGGAACCGATTTATTAGGATTTTACCTGATTCAATATTACAGAAATACTACCGACCAGTATTTTGCCGAGGCGCATATTGAACATCACTTTGGCGGTTTTTTATTCAATAAAATACCGGGCATCAGAAAACTAAAACTGGATGAAGTAGTGGGCTTCCATTTCTTATATACGCCGGTAAGAGGAGCATACTACCAGGTAAATGCAGGGCTTGCCAATATTTTAAAAATCATCAGGGTTGATTTTGTAGCCGGGTTTGATGATAACCTGATACATCAGTTTGGAGGCAGGGTGGCTTGTGTGCTGGATTTCAGGAGGTAAATGAATCAAAGGCATTTTTTACCGCAAAGGTGAAAAGAACGCAAAGATGAATACACAAATTCAGGCGGTAGTAATAATATCCAACGATTCCTCTATCATTTTATCAATTACCTTTTGAGGGTTAGCACTAAATGCCTGACTTCCACGGTCAGCCAGGATGGCGTTGACAGAGAGGCATTGGTGACCTAACATTTTTCCAAACCCATAAATAGCGGCGGTTTCCATTTCGAGGTTAGTTATACGAAAATGCTTGTGCCTGAACAGGCTAATGACCTCAGTAAAATTTTTGAATTCATTTTTAGTGCGCAGGCTGCGACCTTGCGGTCCGTAAAATCCACAGGCAGTTATGGTGGTGCCTTTGTGATATTTCTTTTCGAACTTATCAAGCAACACCGCGTCGGCGCTGGCAATGTAGGGTTTCACTTCCTTAAAATAAGGCTTAATGTGGCTGGTGAAGGCTTCAAGATAGACTGTTTCCCAGATTGAGTTTTCGAGCTCGTAAAAGTTCATTAGTCCATCCATACCAATGGCTACTTCCGATATTACAATGGAATCCATAGGCACTTCACCACTTACGGTGCCGGATGTGCCCATACGGATAACCTGAAGTGACGTCAGTTCGTCTTTAACGGTTCGGGTTTCAAAATCAATATTTACCAGTGCATCCAGTTCGTTCATTACAATATCAATATTATCGGTGCCGATACCTGTTGAAATTACGGTTAGCCTTTTGTTGTTTAAATAACCAGTATGCGTCAAAAATTCGCGGTGCTTTGCTTTGTGTTGAATATTATCAAAGTGCCGGCTTACTTCCTCTACCCGGCCGGGGTCGCCAACAGTGATAATGGTATCAGCCACTTCTCCGGGGCGAAGTTCTAAATGATAAATAGTTCCTGTTGGGTTTATGATTAATTCTGATTCGGGAATTCGTCTTTTAGTTGTCATGCTTGGTTTATTTTTTCCATAGTTACAGCAATGCCCAATACAGGCCTCTCCCGACCGGCACTTCGTGCGGTCACCCTCTCCATGCTATGCATAGAGAGGGCAATACTACCTTACCCGTGTATATCCCCTCTCTATCGCTTGCGATGGAGAGGGTCGACAAGCGAAGCGATGTCGGGGAGAGGCCTGTATTTGGCGGTTCCATTTAGCTGGATAAAACTATTAAAATAATTGCAGCCGCAGCAAATGCCAGGCCGGTAAGATTTATCCTTGAAATACGCTCCTTAAATAATACAAAGCTCACCAGCGTGGCAACAGCCACCGTTCCCAGATTAGCGATAGGAAATATAACCGAGCTTCCCCAGCTTAAAGTGGCCAGTGCCTTTAATAAAAACAGAAACGAAAGATAATTGGGAATACCCAGGGCAATACCACCGATAATACTTTTTATATGCAAAGTTGCCCGGCGTGTAATAAGCATAAAGAACAGGATAGTTAGGCCCACTGTTCCGGCTGAGACAAAAATGAACATGGCAAATTCTGCAATGCCCTGGTGCATTAAAAAGTGTTTGTTGGCAAACTGGGTAACGCTATCGCAGGCGCCGTTGCCGAAGAAAACTGCGAAGGGCAAAAATTTGAGCGCCGTGCCTGCCGCCGAATGTACAGCAGGTTTATCTTTTATACTTGACAGCACCACGGCAACGAAAGCCAGCAGTATACCAACCAATTTCATAGCATTAAAGCTCTCGTGATATATACCGAAGGCCAGCAACACCGGAAACACCAACCCCAGCTTAGATGCCACAGAGGCAGTTGAAACCCCAAAATTGACAGCAGTTAAGCTGGTTAAATTGAAAACCATTATAAACATAGCCCCCAATACAACAGAAACGGGAAACCAACCCTGGCTCAAAAAAGCGCCGCTGGTAACCGTGCTATGGTCAGGCAGAAAAATGAAACCGCAGGTGGCCGCAGTACAATAATTAAAAACGATAGCCTGAAATATGGGCACGCCGTTCCTTTCAAAAACTTTAAAAAGTAAAATGAGGATAGCCGAACAAATAAATGAAAGGATTAAAAACAGCATACCTGCGAATTAAGGGAGTTTCCCTCATTAAAGAGAAATAGAACGCTGATTTATTATGATTTTTATGATCAATAACGGTATTTGAATGCAAATCAAACTGACGTATTTGATATATACTTTAGCTTATCATCTCCTATCCACTCCTCCTTCAATAACTTCCCCGTTATTTTCGGAGATGCCTTTCCTACCCCCAATTTAACCGATGCAGTAAATACCCTCGCCTCATCCCATAAATTTTCGTCAATAAAATGTTGCAGTGTGGCAGGGCCGCCTTCTACAATAACCGATTGAATATTCTTCACGGCCATATTTTTTAATACCTGCTGAAGAACCGGTTGTTCAAAATCTATCTGTATAAAATGGGTATGGCCGTCAACCTGTTCTTTCAAGTCGTTGTATACAAAAACCGATGCATTGTCGTGGAATATTTTTTTTGAGGCAGGCAATGACAAGCTTCTGTCTATTATAACTCTGGCAGGGTTCCTCCCTTCTATCAAACGAACAGTTAGCTCAGGGTCGTCAATTTCTACGGTTCTTTTACCAACCATAATAGCTTGTTCCTCGCGGCGCCATTGATGCACCAGTTTTTTTGAAAAATCGTTGGTTAGCCAAACTTGTTCAGGCTCGTTGGGGGCCATATAGCCGTCTGAAGATTCGGCCCATTTCAAAATAACGTATGGGCGGTGTTTTAAATGGGCTGTCATAAACCGTCGGTTCAAAAAATCAGCCTCATTTTTCAATACACCGGCAACTACTTCAACACCGGCATCCAGTAATTTTTTAATGCCCTTACCTGCCACCAGCGGATTAGGGTCGTTACTGGCAATAACCACTTTGGGTATCTTCTTACTAATAATTAAATCGGCACAGGGAGGTGTTTTGCCGTGGTGCGAGCACGGCTCCAGGCTGACATAAATGGTGGATTCAGTAAGAAGATAAACAAGTTCAGCAGCGACTGAGTTAATGGCATTTACCTCAGCGTGGGCCTTTCCATATTGCTGGTGGTAACCCTCACCAATAATTTGATTATTGTGGACAATTACACAACCCACTATCGGATTAGGCGCAACATGGCCTATTGCTTTAATAGCAAGATCGAGGCAGCGCTGCATGTAAAATTCGTGAATATCCACGGGAGTGCATTTCTTAAAAGTACCAAATACATTTCGCACGGAGGCACGGAGAAAAATGCAGAGGAATACAATGGATCCTCACCCAAACCCTCTCCGAAGGAGAGGGCTTTAAGTCCTTCTCCCTCTGAGAAGGATTTAGGATGAGGAGGCTGTTTAACTCCCTGCCTCCGTGCGAAACAATTATCAGCGAAAATATTTAAAACTTATTAGTGCATGGGCTGACTGTAAGTTTTATTTTTGATATAATGACAATCAGCGAAATTCAGAAAGACTTTTGGGATGCCTTATCGCCTTTGTACGGAGATAGAGAGGCAAAATCTATTACCAAAATTGTTTTGGAAAAGGAGCTGGAGCTAAGCTCCACCAAATTATCATTTGAGCGCTTTCGGCTGGTAACTCAACCTCAGCAGCAAAATTTACAAGTAATGCTGAAGCGCCTGGTAAAACACGAGCCTGTGCAATATGTACTGGGCGAAGCGTATTTCTTCGGCTTGTGGTTTAAAGTAAATGAGCATGTTTTAATACCCCGGCCCGAAACCGAAGAATTGGTTGAATGGGCCGTTGCCTTAGCCCGCGAGAATAAAAACGAAAGCCTGCATATACTGGACATTGGCACAGGGACAGGTTGTATCCCCATTACACTTTCTAAATCGTTGCCAATGGCGCATGTAGAAGCCTGTGATATAAGCGAAAATGCCTTAGTAGTAGCCAATGAAAATAATGAGCGCCTTAAAACTGAGGTGAGATTCTTTAAACTGGATATTCTGAATGACCCTTTGCGCGGTAATAGCTACGACCTGGTAGTGAGTAACCCACCTTATATTGCCCAAAGCGAAAAGGAAAGCCTTGCACCCAATGTGCTTAATTTTGAGCCTCACCTGGCGTTATTTGCACCCGGGGACGATGCCCTGATATTTTATAAAACAATAGCTCAAAAGGCGCGCGCGGCTCTTAACCCAAACGGCATATTGCTTTTTGAAATACACGCAAATAAAGGACCGGAAGTTGTTGCTTTGTTGACAGAATTGGGCTACCGGCATGTTGAAATAAGGAAAGATATAAATGGCAACAACCGGATGGTTAAGGGTATAAAATAAAAATGCCCTCTAACAGCTTTCAACTATTAAAGGGCATGGATTATTTCGCAAACAGGAAGGAGTCTACATACTTTTTGCAACCGCAGTGCTATCAGCAGCGGGGGCCTGTGCTGCCGGCATTGGCATTGCTTCAACAGCTGTTTTTAATGCCTGCAAGCCATCGGTTTGCGCTTTACCATACATTTTATTTACAAACAAGCCGAAAATGCGCCCACCGGGAAAAGGCAGACCACCTCTGTTAGTCCAGGTTATTTTTGTTTTATCGCCTTCTGCCTCCAGCTTCAACATATCCTTACCGCTTGATTTCACGGGCTTAACCATTTCAAGGTCGCTGTAAATAAAATCGTTAAAACCGGCAGATACAACTGTTATGTTGCCTACACCGCTCTTTTTGCCTTGCCAACTCATTTTTTGCCCGGCGGTTCCCGGTGTGCCTTCTATCGTAACTTTTGCCTCGGGATCCATTTTCATCCATGGGTCCCAGGTGCCCCACTTGTTGTAATCTGATATTTGTGCATAAACCATACCGGCTGGCCTGTTTATTTCAATACTATTGGAAACTGTAAATTCTTTCGGCAGAAAATATAGAACTATGCCTGCTACTACAACAATCACTGCAAGGGCAATTAAAAGGTTCTTTAAGATTTTCATACAATTGGTTTTTTTATGATTAATGTCAGAAAGGTAGGATTTCTTTGATAGAAAACCGAATTTTTGTCAATAAGCACTACGATTAGCCCGTTTTGAATTAACTTCGCATCGAATTACCACGAAGATGAAAAAGATTCACATAGTTGTATTGCTTTTGCTGGCCGTTGCGGTTGGGGTTATACTTGCCATGACGGGCGATTATACCACTTATGCCAATTTTGCCCAGGCTCGTGCCAAAATCAATAAATCAGTAAACGTAGTAGGTTATTTAGCCAAAGATAAACCCCTGAATTATGACCCGCAGAAAGACCCTAACTTCTTCTCTTTTACCATGTTAGATAAGGAAGGAAATGAGCAAAAAGTAGTTTATAAGGGCTCAAAACCACAGGATTTTGAAAGAAGTGAACAACTGGTGGTAAAAGGAAGAGTTTCGGGCGATGTTTTTGCTGCTTCAGAGATTTCTATGAAATGCCCCAGTAAATATGTCAACGACGAAATAACATTAAAGGAAACTACGGTAAGCATTAAATCAGGCTCCTAGTTCATGTCAAACCCCACGGTGGAATAAAATAAACGCATGCTTCAATTTTTTAGTGAAAGGTTTGGCGCCAATGGTTTTCAGGGAGAAAAACTTTGGCTGGGCCATTTAGGCCAGTTTTTTATAGTTCTTAGTTTCTGCGCTGCCCTGCTCTCGTTTATCTCATACTTCACTGCTGAGTTTTCAAAAGACGCTTTGAAAGAAAAATCGTGGAGAAAACTGGCCCGCGCGGGGTTCATAACCCACGGTGCTTCAGTGCTTGGCATTTTTGTTTTACTGTTTATAATGATACTGAAACACATGTTCGAGTATCATTATGCATGGCGGCATTCTTCTACCGAGTTACCTGTTAAATACATTATCTCCAGTTTTTGGGAGGGGCAGGAAGGCAGCTTTTTACTTTGGCAGTTTTGGCTGGTAGTACAGGGTTTTGTAGGTATTTGGGTATTGAAAAAATATGAGAACCCTGTCATGGGCATTGTAGCCTTAACGCAGGTTTTTCTGGGCTCCATGATAATTGGTATCTACATCGGGCACTATCATGTGGGTAGCAGCCCGTTTACTTTGCTGCGCACTGAAATGGCTAATGCCCCGATATTTCAACGCCCGGATTATCTGACTTTCATAAAAGACGGAAACGGCCTGAACCCCCTGCTGCAGAATTACTGGATGACCATTCACCCACCGGTGCTGTTTTGCGGCTTTGCTTCGGTAACCATTCCGTTTGCTTTTGTTATTACCAGTTTATTAAGGAAAGACTGGAACGATTGGGTAAAACCCGCTTTTCCGTGGATACTTTTTTCAGTAGCTGTTTTAGGCACCGGTATTTTAATGGGGGGCGCATGGGCTTATGAGTCGCTTAGTTTTGGTGGTTTTTGGGCCTGGGACCCGGTTGAGAATATGAGCTTTGTTCCCTGGTTGATGGTAGTTGCAGGATTGCATATGCTGCTCGTTTACCGTTATACCAAACAATCGCTGATAAGCACTTATGTATTTTTTATTCTTGCTTTCGGCCTGGTATTATATTCCACTTACCTTACCCGCAGCGGGCGTTTAGGAGATACCTCAGTCCACTCATTTACAGATGAAGGGTTGGAGCCTCAGCTTTTAGCTTATCTGGCTTTCTTTCTTGTAACCGGATTTACTCTTTTAGGCATCAGGGTGTTTAAAGGCCAGATCCCCTCTGTTGAGAAAGAAGAAGATTTAGGTAGCCGTGAATTCTGGATGTTCATTGGCTCTCTGGTTCTGCTGCTTTCAGTTGTGCAGATGACCTTTACCACTTCTATACCTGTATGGAATTTAATTTTTCACGACCAGCTGCACATCCTGAAAGATAAGATAGCGCCGCCTGAAAATGTAGTGGCGCACTATAACGCCATACAGGTTTGGTTAGGTATGTTGGCCGGTTTGCTAACCGGTTTGGTTCAATTTCTTGCATACAAAACCGGTAGGGCGCCCAAAGGGGCAGCGTGGGCTGTTTATTCATTTCTTATCTCGGTAGTGATTGCGTCTGTTGTTGCCTGGGCCATGCATGTTGACTTTACCCAACAGCATATTATTGACCTTACTTCTATTTCAAGCAGTATCTATTTTAAGTTTCCATTTATCTCCTCGTATTTTATGTTTTTGGTTGCAGGGTTTTATGCTGTGTTGGGCAACCTGGCCTACTTTATTTTTGTAGTGAAAGGGAATTCCAGGTTATTGGGTGGCACTATTAGCCATTTCGGTTTCGGTGTGTTTTTAATCGGGGTTTTAATATCACAGAACAAACGTGAGATTATTTCCATCAACCGCCAGGGTGTAAATTTTGGAAAAGAGTTTAAGCCTGATGAGAAACTGGAGAACATACTTTTATTGCGCGACAGCACCCTGATAATGGGCGATTATGAAGTTACTTATACAGGTAATGAAGAGCAGAAACCCAATCACTTTTACCTGGTTAATTACATAAGGCGCGATTCAGTCACCCATGAAATACTGGAGCAGTTTACGCTAAAGCCTAACGCGCAAATAAACCCGAGAATGGGACTTATTGCCAACCCCGATACCAAGCATTACTTAACCAAGGATGTGTTTACCCACGTTTCTTCCGTACCTAACAACACCGATTTAAAAGACACTATGTATGGTGGCGAACTGGCTGTGAAGGATTCTTTAAGAACCAGAACTTCATACCTGGTTGTTGAAGCGCTTGATGCCAGGCCACCCCTGCCTGCTAATTTTGATGCAAATCAAAAGCTGATGGTGGGTATAAAACTGGAGGCGCATGGCTTTGATAAGAAAATTTATAGCGCCGAACCTATTTTTGTAATTGATATGGCTAACGGCAATTCTGTAAGCTCAATACCCGGGGAGATTAGTGACCTGGGACTAACCGCCAACGTAGATAAAATTGACCCGGTTTCGAAAAAGGTAACCCTTTCAATCCGGGAGGTTGAAAAACCGCTGGACTTTATCATCATGAAGGCCATTGTGTTCCCGTATATCAACCTTGTTTGGCTGGGCGGTATTATTACGTTCTTAGGAGCACTTTTCAGTATGTATCGCAGAATACGGGATAATAAATAGTCCATTTAAACCTTATTTTTAGGATATGAAAATAACAATACTGGGGGCCGGTAATGTAGCTACGCAACTTGCACTGGTCTTGAAAAAATCAGGACATCAGATTGTGCAGATATACAACCGCAGTAATGAAGCAGGCGTTGAACTTGCTAAAACAGTAGGGGCTGAGTTTTCGTCGGACCTTAGTAATTTAGTCGAAGCAGATGTTTACCTGGTTGCTGTAAAGGACGATGCTATCGGCGAGATAGGCACCCAGTTCAAAACGCCTGATAAAATTATAGCACATACCAGCGGCACAAAATCAAAAGACCTGTTGCAAAATGCATCGCCCAACTTTGGCATTTTCTATCCTTTGCAAACCATGACCAAAACCAGTAAAATTGATTTTAAAACGGTGCCGGTATTGATTGAAGGCAGTAATAAACAAACCACCGCTAAACTTGAAGAACTGGCAAAATCAATTTCGAAAAATGTGCATAGGGTAGATGAGCAGCAACGGCAGTGGATACATGTAGCGGCAGTGTTTGCAAATAATTTCACCAACCATTTGTTCGGCATCTCGGAACAACTGCTTTTGGCACAGGGTTTACATTTTGAAATATTAAAGCCCCTGATTTTTAATTTCATTCAAAGCCTGGAAACCCATTCCCCTTCCGAAATTCAAACCGGGCCAGCCATAAGGGGTGATTTTCAAACTATTGAAAAGCATATGATGCTGTTAGGGGATGATATTCGTTTGCAAAAGGTATATCAGGTATTAACAGAAAGTATCATTGAGCAGGCTTCGAAACATATTCCAACTAACGGCGATTTTTAATTTTAAAAAAGTTAACCACTAAGGCCCTAAGAACACTAAGGTTCACTAAGAACCTTCTAATACAAAGAATACAAAATATTTAATAAAGCATTTGGGGAATGACTTGTGCCGATAACCGGAGAGATATCCGAATTTCAGAATTAAGGTTTTGATATTTTATCATCTTAGTGTTTCTTCGTGCCCTTAGTGTCCTTAGTGGTAAATTTCTATTCATGCAAAAACTATCTGGCTTCTTAAAATTAGTACGCGCAGGCAACCTGTTTATTATTGCGCTAGGCCTTTCACTTTTCTATTATCTCGTTGTCCTTCCTGTGCATCGGAATATTCTTCAAACCACGCTGGTTCCGTTTAGCAATAAAGAGTTTGTGCTGTTTGTATTATCGGTAGTACTGCTGGCAGCCGGTGGTAATGTAATAAACGATTATTTCGACTTTGAACTGGATAAGGAATTTAAACCCGGCCGTCCATTGGCGCAAGGCTTAATGTCGCTGGATACTGCTATGTACCTGCACATGTTTTTTGTGTTTACAGGCATAGGGTTGGGCTTTTACCTGGGCTGGAATAACGGCAACCTCCACCTGGGATATTTATATGTTGTAACGGCCTTACTGCTATATGTTTATTCAGCCTTTCTAAAAAAAATACCGCTGGCAGGTAATCTTGTTGTTGCCGGATTAAGCGCATTCGTATTTGTGTTGCTGCTTCTTTTTGAAGCAGACTATTTAAGGTTAATACACGCCAGCCATTTATTTGAATCTACACCGTATGCATTTGCAGTACTATTGGAACAAATGAAGTTTTACGCGGGTTTTGCCTTTGCCACCAGCCTGGCGCGCGAACTAATAAAGGATATTGAAGACCATGAAGGCGATGCCGCTTATAAGATAGATACCTTTGCTGTGCAATACGGAGATATAGCAGCTAAATGGCTCAGCGTTATTATTATGGCAGCACTGGTATCCGGGCTTGGTTATTACATGTTTATTTTTTACAACTCAGGCGCTATAAAAGATATGTTATACCTGGCCTTTGTAGTGACGGTGCCGGTTATCATTACCATAGTAATGACCGTTATTGCCAAACAGCCAAAAGATTACGCCCGTATCAGCAACATGCTTAAATTAATTATGCTGCTGGGCATATTGTCTATTCCTGCATTTTATTTGTTCCATCAAACTGCTGCGTAAATGAACCGCAAAATTATACTTGCATCCAAATCGCCCCGGCGTTTTGAACTGATGAAAATGGCCGGATTTGAATTTACGGTTGATTCGAAAAATGTGGAAGAGAATCATCCCAAAGGAATGGCCCCACAATTAATACCGGCTTCTTTAGCCACAAAAAAAGCGAAAGCCTTCTTAGGAGAACTAGACGATGACACCGTTGTTATTGGGGCTGATACCATCGTAATTTTAGATGGAGTGATATATGAAAAACCAAACGACCGCGAACATGCTATTGAAATGCTGGCAGCCCTCAGCGGCAAAATGCATGAGGTTGTAACCGGGGTTTGTATTCTATCCAACAAAAAAGAAGTGGTTTTTTCCGAGACAACAAAGGTTTACTTCAATCCGTTTACCAGGGCGGAAATTGAATATTACGTAGATAACTACAAACCGTTCGATAAGGCCGGCTCGTATGCCTGCCAGGAGTGGATAGGCGCCATTGGCATCAAAAAGTTTGACGGCGATTATTTTAACGTAGTGGGTTTGCCCATTAATCGGGTTTACCATGAAATGAAAAATTTCTGAACCATTCGCCCGATTAAGTGTTGTCTTATTTGTCCATATAGAAGATGCTGACAGCAAAGGCTGTCTATATGGCACCTATTCGGCATTTTATTACCTGCAATGGCTGTTTTTGATATTTGTATGCCCAAATGTCAGGAAATATTTAGTTGCCCGTCCAACAGATATGGCAGCCAATGTTATCTATAGTTCCTTCTTCTATTTAGTAAGCAAAAGATTATCAGCCCATTATGAAGCTTGCATCAATTTTGTTAATGTTTTAACTTTATTTATTGCAGAAAAAACTTGCTTCGGTAAAAAGTGGCTCTACCTTTGTATATACAATTGAGGAATGATTCAGTATAAGCTGATTGCAGTAAACATATTTTTTAAAGTTCAAAAACGGGAGATTTATGATACCTACAAGCGAATTCGGAGTTGAGATTATGCAATATGAGAGAATGTTGCGTCCTTTTGCTTTTAACCTTACCAAGAACAGGGAAGAATGTGAAGATCTGGTTCAGGATACATTTTTCCGGGCTCTTTCAAACAAAGAGAAATTTGAGGAAGGAACAAACATAAAGGCTTGGTTGTTTACTATCATGCGCAACATCTTTATCAATAATTACCGGAAGAATCAAAAACGCAACACAGTTACTGATACTTCCGATAACCAGTACCTGCTAAACAGTACCAGGGAGATTGAGAAAAATGGCTCTGAAAGGGCTTTCCTGGCACAGGATATTGAGAAGGCTATGGCCGGGGTAAGTAAAGATTTTACCGAGCCCTTTATGATGTATTACACTGGCTTCAAGTATCAGGAAATTGCAGATAAACTGAACCTCCCTTTGGGTACGGTTAAAAGCCGGATATTTTTTGCCCGTAAGGAACTCCAGGAAAAGCTGATTGATTTGGGTATCAACACCAACTCATTTCAAAACTAGATAAAAGCCCTGCAAAGAAATTTGCGGGGCTTTTTCTTTATCACTTATTGCTGCTGATAATTATCAAATCATGCGTCGTGTGGTAAACGTATTTAAGCCTTAATTTAGCGCTATGGTAAATCCGTTTAAACCGTCTCCTTTACAGAAGCTGGAAGATGAGTTTCTGAGAGAAAAGGGCATTGAACTATACGTTAAGCGTGACGACCTGATACATCCTGAAATTCAAGGGAATAAGTGGAGGAAACTAAAGTATAATTTATTTGAGGCCAGGTTAAATGGAATACACACGCTTTTAACCTTCGGCGGTCCCTATTCAAACCATATTTATGCCACTGCGGCGGCGGCACGGCTTTTTCATTTTAAAGCTATTGGCATTATCAGGGGGGAAGAGCATGAGGTACTGAGTCCCACCTTAAAATTTGCGGCATCGCAGGGAATGGAGTTGTATTATATGGACCGGGAAAGTTATCGCGAAAAGGACGATCCCACCAATATTGAAAGCCTGCGTACCCAGATTGGCAACTTTTACCTGGTGCCTGAAGGAGGAACCAACGCCCTGGCAGTTGAAGGTGCATCAGAAATTATTGAAGAAATTGATATTCCTTTTGATTTCATCTGCACCGCCTGCGGAACGGGAGGAACACTTGCAGGATTAGTTTCAGGACTAAAGGGTAAGAATCAGGTTATCGGGTTCTCCGCATTAAAAGGTGCTGATACCCTTACGCCCAAAGTGAGCGAACTGGTAAACTATGTAACCGGTTTCGGCTATACAAACTTCAATATCAACTTTGATTACCATTTTGGGGGCTATGCAAAAGTTAACCCCGAACTAATTGCCTTTATTAAGGATTTCAAATTGAAATATAAAATACAGCTGGAACCGGTTTATACCGGTAAGATGTTTTACGGGCTATTTGATATGATAAAAAAAGACAGATTCCCCGGTGGCAGTAAAATTGTTGCGCTGCACACGGGCGGCCTCCAGGGATTGAGCGGATATATGAATTACTTTAGCGAGGCTGAAATAGCCTAGGCGATTACGTTAAAGCCCTCCTACCCTATTCTGTATCTCCTTTTATTGATGAGGGGTCCTCCGTATTATTTTTAATTACCTGGCCGTTTCCATATGGGCAATGGCGGCATCCGTTGTGGCAGCAATAGCCCCTGTCTAAATGGTATTTCTCAGTAAATACCACCAGGCCATTGTTATCTATATAATAGTGTTCGTTGGGGGTTGATGCCATAATAAAACAGGTAACTGTCGGGGGTTACAAGGTGCCAAAAGTAATACGTTGATCGGATTAAAGGGTGCATATCAAATTGTCGCTGATTATTTTTCCCTTATTGCCGTTGGCTTCAGCCAACGGAGCATAAATCAAATCCCTGTCGGCTTTAGCCAAAAGAGTCTTTTGGCTAAAGCCGTATTTTTTTGTCATTA
>Ga0182013_10001953_pt1 | contig 27487 bp, 26 predicted proteins | sample 612S2MmetaG_FD_120487 | JGI IMG/M metagenome (GOLD analysis project Ga0182013, IMG submission 120487) | Permafrost microbial communities from Stordalen Mire, Sweden - 612S2M metaG | ecosystem: Environmental > Terrestrial > Soil > Wetlands > Permafrost | place: Sweden: Stordalen | collected...
CCCCGCCAGCTCCGGCCCATCCTCTGCCAGCCGCATCGACCACCCCGGCGCCGGCAACGCGCGCGCCGCCTGCAACGCGGCATCGAGCGGCGCCTCGAGCGCCGGCCGCTCGGCCACCAGTTCGTCCAGCCGCCGCTTCAACCCCCGTGCGCGCGACCGCCCCCCCTCGGCGCCCAGCAGCCAGCGCCGCAGCTCCGCGGTCTCCATCCCCGACAGTTCGGCCGAGAACGCCCCGTCCGCCGCGTCAAACACATGATGGCCCTCGTCGAACACGTAGCGCGTCGGCACCTGGGCATCATCCAGCCCGCCCCACGCCGCCTGCGCCATCACCAGCGCATGGTTCGCCACCACCAACTGCGCCGTGCGCGCCCGCCGGATCGTGTGCTCGACGAAGCAGCGCTTCCAGTGCGGGCATGCGGCGTGGATGCACTCGCCCCGCCGGTCGGCGAGCGTCGCGATCAGCGCGGACCCATGAAGTTCGCTCAGCCATCCGGGCAGGTCGCCGCCGTGGATGTCGCCATCCTCCGACACCGAAGCCCACCGCGCGATCAGGCCAAGCGGGATCATCTGATTTTGCAAAAATCCGGACGAGGCGTTGTTGACCGCCTCCTCCAGGTTCAACAGGCAAAGATAGTTTTCCCGGCCTTTGCGCACCACGACGTTACTTCGCCGTTCGGTCGGATCGGGCCAGATCCGCGCCACCTCGGCCTCGATCTGGCGTTGCAGGTGCCGCGTGAACGTGCTGATCCACACCGGACCTTTGTTCTTTTCAGCCCAGACGCTGGCCGGCGCGAGGTAGCCCAGAGTCTTGCCCGTCCCGGTGCCGGCCTCCGCCAGCACCAGATGCGGATCGCCCTTGGTCTCCCGCGGCAGGAACGCGGCGGTGGCGGCGCCCGCGTAATCGGCCTGGCCGGGCCGCTGCTCGGCGTGCGCGCCCAGAATGCGCGCCAGGCGGGTACGTGCCTCCGCCTCCGACACAGCGTGCGAGGATGGGGGCGGCGGCACGGCGGCTTCCTCGAATTCCGGCAGCCTGCGCCAGACCTTCAGACCATCGATCGACGCGGCGGCGTCAGGTTGCCCCAGCGCCTCCATGATGAATGCGCCCCACCCCCAGCCAACGCGGCTCATCCTTGCCGCCAGACCGGCGGCGTCGCGATTGACCGGCGTATCGCGGCCGCGCGCGAGGTGGTTCAGCAGTTGCAGCGCCAGATCGGGCAGGAACGCCGCCTGTTCCTCCAACGCGGCGGGCGGATCGTCATAATCCAACGCCTGCGCCAACCCCCTCGGTGTTGGCGCCGCGCTCTCTCCTGGTCTGGCGAACGCGAACAGTTCCAGCAGATCGAAGGCCGGCCCAGGCCGCAGGGCGAGGCGGCGGAAGGTGGCCGGGGCGTGGATCAGGATCGGCGGCGGCAGGGTCCGCAGGAGGGCGGCGGCTTCCTCGGTGGGCAAGGTCAACAGTTCGCCATCCGGCGTCAGGATGGCCGCGCGGCCAAAGCCGGCGACCACCGCGGGGGAGTCGGGCAGGGCGAGAGTACGCTTCACCGGATGGACCTAAACGGATTTGCCCCGCGCCGCCACCGGATTAACCGGATATTCGCCTGGGTGGGGTTTGGTATGGGGCGTTGACAACCGTAGTGAGTGTGTATAAACATGGCCATCGGCAGCCGGGAGATCATTCGCCTCATCCAACTGGCGGGCTGGGTTCATCTGGAGACGCGTGGCAGTCACTGGCAATTTGTCCACGCCTCCCGCCCTGGCCGGGTCAGCGTGCCGCACCCAAAGAAGGACGTGCCGATCGGCACGGTCCGGAGCATCGAAAAACAATCCGGTGTCATTTTGAGGTATTAACGATGGCGAGCTACGTCGCACTGTTACATAAAGACCCCGACAGCGACTACGGCGTTTCGTTTCCCGATTTTCCTGGTTGCATCACCGCCGGCTCGACACTGGAAGAAGCGTGGCGCCTCGCGGAGGAGGTTCTGGCCTTCCATATGGACGGCATGCGCTCCGGCGGTGAGCCGATCCCACAGCCCAGTACGATCGACGCAATCATGGCGGACCCGGAGAACATCGGCGGGCTGCCTTTTCTGGTCGCGGTCCCCGACCCGCCTGGCCGGTCGCAGCGCATCAACGTCACCCTCCCCGAGGACCTGATCGCCGCCATCGACCGCACCACGAAGAACCGCTCCCGCTTCCTGGCCGAAGCCGGCCGCGAACGCCTCGCCCGCGTGAAGGCGTAACGAGCCGTCCCTGACCCTCTCGTCTGGACGAGGCGGCATTTCCGCGCCATCACTCCGCCGCGAACGTCCAAAGGGAGCAAACCCATGCGCAGCGCCGTCATCGTTTCCACCGCCCGCACGCCGATCGGCCGTGCCTACCGCGGCGCCTTCAACGACACCCAGTCGCAGGCTTTGGGCGGCCACGTGATCGCTCAGGCGGTGAAGCGCGCCGGCGTCGCCCCCGCCGAGATCGACGACGTGATCATGGGCTCCGCGCTGCAACAGGGCGCGCAGGGCTTCAACATCGCGCGTCAGGCGGCCCTGCGAGCGGGACTGCCGGAAACCGTCGCCGGCATGTCGGTGGATCGTCAGTGCGCCTCCGGCATGATGGCGATCGCCACGGCCGCGAAACAGATCCTGCACGACGACATGCAAATCACCGTCGGCGGCGGGCTGGAATCCATTTCTCTGGTGCAAACCAACGCGATCAATCGCAGCCGAGCCCAGGATCCGGAGTTGATGGCGCATGTGCCGGGATTGTACATGACGATGATCGAGACGGCGGAACTCGTCGCCGATCGGTACGGAATCTCCCGGGACGCGCAGGACGAATACGCGTTACGCTCGCAGCAGCGCACCGCCGCGGGCCAGCAGTCGGGCGCGTTCGACGATGAGATCGTGCCGATGCCCTCCGTCATGCTGGTCACCGACCGCGCCACCGGCGAGACCTCCGGCAAATCCGTCGCCCTGGGCAAGGACGAGGGCAACCGTCCCGAAACCAACCTCGATGGCCTGGCGTCGCTGAAGCCGGTGTTCAAGGATGGCCAGATCGTCAAAGAGGGAAAATTCATTACCGCCGGCAACGCGTCGCAACTATCCGACGGCGCGTCCGCCGCGGTGCTGATGGAGGAAGCCGAAGCGTCCCGTCGCGGCCTGCATCCGTTGGGCATTTACCGCGGCATGGCGGTGGCGGGTTGCGCGCCGGATGAGATGGGGATCGGCCCGGTCTTCGCGGTGCCGAAATTGTTGCAAAAGCATGGACTGACGGTCGACGACATCGATCTGTGGGAACTCAACGAGGCGTTCGCCTGTCAGGTACTCTACTGCCGCGATCGTCTGGGCATTCCGCACGACAAACTCAACGTCAATGGCGGCGCCATTTCGATCGGGCATCCTTACGGCATGTCCGGCGCCCGCATGGTCGGCCACGCGTTGATCGAGGGCAAGCGCCGCGGCGCCAAACTCGTGGTGGTGACGATGTGCGTTGGCGGCGGCATGGGCGCGGCGGGGTTGTTCGAGGTGGCGTAGGGGAAACGGCGAGCGAAGCCACGCCGAGAATGATTCGTCAGGCGGAACAAACCCTTGGCGTCAGCCGATCCCATCGTCTGATGTTCGTTCGGTTTCGGCTCATTTGACAATCCCCGATCGCATCATACACATCGAAGTCAGGAAACGAGGAGATGACCGTGAGCGACAACCCGATCCGGGATTCCTGGCTCTGTTTGGTCGAGCCAGAGGTTCGCTTTCTGGAAGCCGCCGTCGAGCATCTGATTCCCACCGATGAACTGGGCCCAGGGGCTCGGGATGCCGGTGTGGTGGTCTATATCGACCGCCAATTGGCTGGCTCCTGGGGCGTTCACGGCCGAATGTATCGCGGCGGCCCGTGGATGGAGGGCACACCGCGGCAAGGCTACCAATCGCGCTTCACGCCACAAGAAGTTTATCGCATCGCGATTCGCGAGATCGACCAGCACTGCAAAGCCGCGTTCGGCCGGAATTTCGCGCAGCTTCCCAATGACCGGCAATCGCACCTGCTCGAGCAGTTGGAGAAGGACGAGATCGCGTTGCCGTCGCTGTCGTCGAAATTCTTCTTCGATCTGCTGTGGCGCAACACTGAAGAAGGTTATTTCGCGGACCCGCTTTACGGCGGCAACCGCGACAAAGTGGGTTGGAAGCTGGTCGGATTTCCCGGTCTGCCCAGTGGCGAATACCGCCATCTGGTCACCAGCGAAGAGCCGTACCACGCCGAACCGGTCAGCGTGCTCGACGTCCAAACAGGCAGGGTTCCGGTCGACGCGGAAGGCTTTCCGAAGCATGTGATCATCCGGCGCGACAGGCGGAACTGAGATGTCGAACACGAAACTGAAATCCGTCGATGTCGTTGTCGTGGGCAGCGGCGTCGTGGGCTCGATCATGTCGATGGAACTGGCCAGCGCCGGAATGAGCGTCGTGTGCCTGGAGCGCGGCAAATCGTTCGACGTGAACACCGATTTTAAAATGCCCAACGTGTACGATGAACTGAAGTTCGATCGCCATAGCGACATCTTTCAGAACCTGGCGCGCGACACCATCACATTTCGTAACAACGGCGCGGAAACGGCGCTGCCGATGCGCGAGATGGGCGCGTTCAAACCTGGCGAGATGGTCGGCGGCACGGCGGCACACTGGGGCGGCAACGCGCGCCGCTTTTTACCGCATGATTTCGAAATGCGCTCGCGCATCGAACAACGTTACGGTAAATCGTTCATTCCCGAGGATTGCCATCTGCAGGACTGGGGCGTCACCTGGGACGAGGTCGAACCCTACTACGATCAGTTCGAGCATATCTTCGGCGTGGGCGGCAAAGCCGGCAATTTGAACGGCGAGATCCTGGCGGGCGGCAATCCGCACGAAGGGCCGCGCTCCCGCGAGTATCCGAACCCGCCGACACGGCCATCGTATGAAGGCAGGCTGTTCGCCGACGCGGTGAGTTCCCTGGGTTATGTGCCGTTCCAGGGCCCAACCGCGGCGATGACGCAGGATTTTCGAAATCTGTACCGCGTTCAGATGCTGGAATGCGCGCGCGGCGGCTTCTGCTCGAGCCACGTCTGCGCGCAAGGCGCCAAGGCCAATCCGCTGACGTCCGTGCACCCCGCGCTGGCCCGGCAGCCTACGTTCGAAATGCGCCCGTTGTGCAATGTGCTGCGCGTCAACACGGATTCCACCGGCAAGCAGGCCACTGGCGTCACCTATATCGACGCGCGCGGCAACGAGGTCGAGCAGCCGGCCAGCATCGTGATTCTGGGCGCGTATTGCTTCAGCAACACGCGGCTGCTGCTGTTGTCGGGCATCGGCACGCCGTACGATCCGCGCACCGGCAAAGGCGTGGTCGGCCGCAACTACGCGTACCAGCAAGGCGGCTCGGTGCACGTGTTCTTCGACGATCGCGAGTTCAATCCGTTCATCGGCGGCGGCCAGTTGAACACGTCGATCGACGAACTCAACGGCGACGTGATCGACCGCGGCCCGCTGGGGTTCATCGGGGGTGCTTATGTCAACACCTCGGCGCGCGGCGCGGCGCCGATCAAGGGCAAGGTGGTGCCGCCCGGCACGCCGCGTTGGGGCGGCGAATGGAAGAAAGCCGTGGCGTATAATTACCGCCGCAACATGGCGATCACCAGTCACGGCACCTGCCTGAGCTATCGGCACAATTATCTCGATCTGGATCCGACCTACAAAGACGCTTACGGATTGCCGCTGCTGCGCATGACGTTCGACTGGAACGACAACGAGTTGCGGATGATGAAGTACATCGACGAGCGCTGCGCCGAAATCGGCCGCGCGCTCAACGGTTCGGACCTGGGCGGCAAAAGCAAGGGCACGCATTTCGGTCTCGTGGGGTACCAGAGCACGCACAACGTCGGCGGCGCCGTGATGGGCAGCGATCCATCGACCAGCGTCGTCAATAAATATCTGCAGTCGTGGGACGTTTCGAATCTGTTCGTGGTGGGCGGCAGCGCGTTCCCGCAGAACCCCGCGAACGGCCCGACCGAGACGATCGGCATGCTGGCCTGTTGGGCGGCCGATGCGATCAAGGAGAATTACGTTCGGAATCCGGGGGCTTTGGTGTGAGAATGGCAGATCTTGAACATGCCGTGACCAAGGCAATGACGGGACTCAGCACACCAGCCGCGACTTAAATCAGTATTTGTGCAACGTCGGCACCGCAACGTGGTCACATACAGCCTTCAGGCACTCAGTCGTGCAAGAGGGCACTCAGCAGTTCGTGCGATGGCACGGCGAATGGATTGACGACAGTAACGCCAGCCCAGGTGAAGCCGTCCTGCAGGTCCTCCGTCAGCAGCAACTGACAGCCAGCGTCGGCCGCCGTGGCAAGCACGATGGCATCCCATATCCGCAATTGACGATCCGCGGACAGGCCAGTGGCCTGTCGCAAAACGGCGGCGGTGGTGTCCGCGACCTCGTACGCCTCCTGCCAGCGCTCGATTGTGCGCCGAGCCAGTTGGCGCGACATGCCCTTACGCGTCAGGACGCCGTAGCACTCCCCCAGAACCTGCACCGGCAGGATCAGATTTTCCGGCGGGATGGCCTCAATGAAGTACAAAGCCCCGGCCTGGCGCTGTTCATCGTCGAGGCCGGACGCATAAACCAGGATGTTGGTATCGAGCGCCGCCTTCACTCATAAGCCTCGTCGCGATCGAACGGGCCGGCGTGCATGGCCGGCAGGCTCCGGAGGTGATCCAGCAGGCGCTGCCGCGCGGCTTCCCGCTCCGGCGCGACGGCGGGCACGATGCGCGCGACGGCACGCCCATGCGATGTCACCACGAAGCTGTCGCCGCCAGCGACCTCCCTCAAAATGCGAGAGAACGCTCGGTTTGCCTCCGACGCGGGGATGGTCTTTTCCATGGGTTGAACCGGTGTAGTGATATTCACTAATTTAGGTGAATTTCCCACGCCTGCCAAGCCGCCCCGGCGAACCCCGCCGCGCGCGATCACGCAATCGCCCGCCCCGTAACCCGACGCAACCAACTCCAACCCGCCCGTCACGCCCGCCGCACCCCCCAGAACAGCGGGAACGCCGCCTTCACGATGTCCGTGATATCAGACCGGAACGCCGTCGGCTGAAACAGTTGCCCCAACGGAATGCACGGCACGGTCTCCAGCGCACGCACCTGAACCTGCTCGGCGATCGCCTTCTGCGACGGCAGGTCTGGCGCGTCGAACCAGGCGGTGCGCAGGCGTTCCAGTTCCGGATCGTCCGGCCAGCCATACCAGGCTTTGGCGCCATTGCCCCGCAACTCGAAACTGCCGCCCGGCGTGCAAGCCGCCACCCCCTCGATCTGGGTAATCAAGCAACTCCAGCCGCCCTGGGCCAAAGGCTCGCGGCCGGTGCGCCGAGCGACAACCGAACCCCAGTCCATTTGCTGGAAATCCACGTTCAGCCCAAGCCTGACGAACACATCCCGCGCGACCTGCATCATCGCGCTGTAAACGTTCCGATCGGTCGCCGCCAACATGACAACCTTTTCGCCGGCGTAACCGGATTCCGCCACCAGCCGCTTCGCCAGCGCCTCGTCGCGCGGCCCGGACAAGACCTCCATACCGGCACGGCTCGACATCGGCTGACCCTCGACGAAATATCCGGCCGGTGCACGGCCGAGTTCGGTCTGGTCCCCGATCACCGACGCCAGGAACGTCTTTTGGTCGATCGCCGGCAGCAGCGCCCGCCGCAGCTTCGGGTTGTCGAACGGCGGCTGCAGATGATTGAGTGCCAGGACCAGCGGCCAGCCAAACGGATCGTTCACCTCGACCCGCACGCCAGGCGACTGGCGCAGCATCGGGCAGAGATCGATCAACGGCACCTCGAGCCAGTCGACCTCGCCTGTTCGAAGCGCCGCCGCCGCGGTCGCCGCGTCCGGCTGCACGACCCATTCGACCCGTTGGATATTCACCGCCTTGCCGCCCGCCAGAAAGCTCGGGGGTTCCTGGCGCGGCACGTATCCGTCGAACTTCGCGTAAGCCGCGCTGACGCCCGAGACCCACGCGTCGGGCAGGAAACGGAACGGTCCCGAACCGACGGCCTCCTTGATTTGCTCGGTGCCGGGCGTTTTCGCCATCCGCTCCGGCATCATGAAGCATCCGCGCGCCGCGAGCCCGTACAGCATCTGGCTGAATGGCTTCTTCAGCCGGATGCGGAAGCGCCGGTCGTCGATCGTTTCGATCTCGTTGGTCGCCGCCAGCAACGGCTGCCCGAACGAGTCTCGAGAACCCCAGCGCCGCACCGACAGCGCGCAGTCTTTGGCCAGGACCTTTTCGCCGTCATGGAACGTCAACCCGTCGCGCAAGGTGAACGTCCAGGTCAGCCCATCGGCCGATACATCGTGTCCCTCGCACATTTGCGGACGCGCCTGGCCCATGGCGTCGAGGCCGTACAGCGTGTCGAACACCATGTACCCGTGGATCCCCGCGATCAGAGCGGTCGTCCAGATCGGATCGATCGTCGAAAGGCCCGAGTTCGGAATGTAACGCAGCGCCCGGCCCTCGGCACGTGCCAGTGCCGGAGCCATCAGCGCGGGTGCTGCCTTCAATAAGTCGCGCCGCCGCATGGTCGATCCTCCCGTTTATTATGCGATCCATATTCACGCGTCGCGCGACCGGCACAACTCCCTCGATTTGGATTCGGCCAGTAAAGACACTTTCGGCCCGCCGCCGCCGCGCATGACGTTCGACCGGGAACGATAACCAACCGCGGATGTTTTTTCGGTATGGTTTTCACCATGCCCACTCGGCAGGCTCAGTTTTCGTCCTGGGGACCGTTCCGCGAGGCATTGCTTTCAGCTGCCTTCCGGATCGCCGCCGCATCCGCGAGATCTTGCGGTCGTCCCGCCGCGAGCTTCGCGCTTAAGAGATCTTCGCTGGAAATGAAGTTTGCCTTGAGCCCGGTCGCCGTATCGATAAGACCCTCAACCCGATGTTCCCATGCGGCATCGAAATCCACGCCAGGAATTTCGGAGAGAATATCCACGGCAACGGGCTCTCGGCCCATGCGAAAAAACGACCCACGATCAGCAAAATCATCTGGAGCAAGATCCTCAAGCGGCGCGCCGAACCCCGCTAAAGCCGCATAGACCGCTTTCGCATTCTCGGCGTCGGGCTTTACCAGAATGTCGATGTCCTTGGTGGCGCGAGGCTGCGCGTGAAGCGATACCGCGTAGCCTCCCACGATAAGATACTTAACGTTGTGGGTGTTGAAGGCGGACAAGAGTTCTTTGAAGTCGGGGTACATCTGGTGGCGCACCCTTCATCGTATATGTGGCAAGGGTAAGTTCAGATACGGCGTCCATTCGCTCCTGGACGGATCGGCCCTGCCAGTAGCGGTATTCGTCAGTCTTCATCGCATCGAGGCTGGCAAATCTTCGGATCGTCTTGTCCATGCGATTGCTTGTAGCACTCGATGGCTCGTCGCTCAACGTGCAAGCCGGCACATGCACCCCACCCCCACACTTGCCCCCCACGCCACCCTTCTCCACACTCCCCATTCCATAATTCGGGAGAAAACCAATGGAAGTCCGCCTCGACGGCCGCAGCGCGATCATCACAGGTGCCAGCAAGGGACTTGGTCTCGCCATGGCGAAGGAGTTCGCCGCCTCGGGCGCCGACGTCGCCATTCTGGCGCGCGATCCGGCCGGCCTCGCGGAAGCGAAAGCCATCGTGGCCGAAGGCGCGAAAGCCAAGGTCGAAACGTTTCAGTGCGACGTGTCCAAGGACGAGGACATCAAAGCGGCCGTCGCCGGCGTGATGAGCGCGTTCGGCAAAGTCGATATCCTGATCAACAACGCCGGCACCTCGCGCGCCATGACCTTCGACAAGATCACCGACGAGATCTGGCAGGAAGACCTCGACCTGAAATTGTTCGGCGCCATCCGCCTGACCCGCCTCGTCTGGCCGGGCATGCAAGAGCGCAAATGGGGCCGCATCATCAACGTCCTCAATCTCGGCGCCAAGGCTCCAAAAGCGGGCGGCGCGCCAACCGCCGTGTCCCGCGCCGCCGGCATGGCGCTGATGAAAATCCTATCGAATGAGGGCGCGCCGCACGGCATCCTGGTCAACGGCATGCTGGTCGGCCTGATCGACTCCGATCAGCACGTCCGACGGCACCGGACCACCGCCTCGAACGTGCCGTATGACGAGTTCAAGGCCAAGATGGGCGCCAACGTTCCGATCGGCCGCATCGGCAAGGCGGAAGAATTCGCCGCGATGGCGTGCTTCCTGTGCTCCGACCTCGCCGGCTTCACCACCGGCGCGGCGATCAACATGGACGGCGGCGCCTCGCCGGTCGTCTGACGGGATCCGGCGGAGCCCGCTCATCCCGGGCTCCGCTTCCCGCATCCGCTTCCCCCTGGCCCATTGCCACCGGACGGAATTCCTTTGACGCGATTTCGGCGATGCGCGACATGACCACCCTCCTGCCTTAGTCTTTTCTTCTCAGGAGAGCGGTGTTCATGGACGACTCTTTCGACTCCTCCCTCGAATTCACCCTGGCCGAGGAAGGTGGATTCATCGACAACCCGGCCGATGCCAGATTCGCCACCAATCACGGCATCACCCTTGTTCGCCTCCGCCGTTTCCTCCGCGATCCTGGGCTTCGCCGCGAGGACATGAAAAACATCCCGTGCATCACCGTCCGCGCGCTGTATCTGGCGGATTTCTGGAACCGCACACGCTGCGACGCATTGCCGGTTGGCATCGACCTCATGGTGTTCGACCACGCCGTCAACGCCGGCCCCGACCGGGCCGGCCGCGCCTTGCAACTGGCCGTCGGCCACAAGCGAGCCGAAATCGACGGCGCCGTCGGCCCCGACACGCTGGAAGCCGCCGAAATGATCGATACCTTGACCCTGCTGGACGCCCTGGCCGCGATGCAGCGCACCGGCTACCGGCAGATGGCCGCGTTCGGCCTGTTCGGCGATGGCTGGCTCACGCGCCTCGACCGCCGGCGCCAGAAAGCGCTCGAGATGATGGCGCTGTCGGAACCGCTCAGCCGGCGTTGATTTCCTGCACCACGTCGAACCCCTCGAACTCCGGGTGGCCAAGGTAAAGCGGCTTGTTGCCACCCGCGTTGCGATGCGCGAGCCGAAACGCCTCGGACGTCGTCCAGGCCTCGAAATCCGCCCGCGAAGCCCAGATGGTGTGGGAGGCGAACAGCGTGTGATCCTCCCGCTCCGGTCCGCGCAGCAAATGGAAGCTGGTGAACCCCGGCACGTCGCGCAGGTGCGTGTCGCGGGAGGTCCAGACCGTCTGGAAATCGGTCTCCGATCCTTTGATGACCTTGAAGCGATTCATGGCGATGAACATGGTCGCGCCTTTGTGTTTGACAGCCTACAGACTAAGGCGAAACCCACGTTTGGTCGAGCCGCCGGATGCGCTATCCTGAGTGCTCGCTGTAATTGGAGGACGCCATGGCTCTCGATGCGACCCGCCCCTTTCTGGCCGTGACCGTCGCCGTGCTGACGGTGTCCGACACGCGAACGCTGGAGACCGACACCTCCGGCGCGACCTTGGCGGAGCGGATCGTCAAAGCCGGTCACACCGTCGCCGTGCGCGTGGTCGAAAAAGACGATGCGGGCGCGATCGAGGTTCTGTTGCGCCGCTGGATCGCCGATCCCTCGATCGACGTCGTGATCACCACCGGCGGCACCGGCATCACCGGCCGCGACGTCACGCCCGAGGCGTTCGACCGCGTGCTGGAAAAGAAGATCGAAGGTTTTGGGGAATTGTTCCGGATGTTGAGTTACCAGAAGATCGGTACGTCAACGATCCAGTCTCGCGCGATGGGCGGCGTGGCCGGCGGAACCTACTTGTTCGCGTTGCCGGGCAGCACCGGCGCGGTGAAGGACGGTTGGGACGATATTCTGGTCAATCAGTTGGATAACCGGTTCCGTCCGTGCAACCTGGTCGAACTGATGCCCAGGTTGCAGGAGCACCTCAAACCGGCGGCGGAATAACCCCAACCGTGGGTCGGTGCCCCTCCCGTCGTCATCCCCTCCAGTCGTCACGCTCCCTCCCCCGTCATGCTCGGCCTCGAGCCGAGCATCAGCCGATGGCGCACTCCTGCTCAACGATCGAGCCATGAAGCCGATCCCACGACACGTGCCGCACGGAATTCTTCACATCGCCCGCAACCGCGGCCGAACCTCCTGCAACAACAATTGCAACGACCGCATCATCTGATCCGGCGGAATCATCGCGCCAAAATTAAGTTCCGCCAGAATGCCGTCGATCCCAAGCTGATCCTGCAAATCCGACAACCGCGCCGCCACCGTCTCCGGCGATCCAATCACAACCTTATCCCGCATCACCGCGTCATACGTCAGCGACTTTACATCCGCCAGCTCCGCGCGGCGCCGCGCGTTCGGCGATCCTTCCAATTGCGAAACCAATTTCTCATACCCCGCCATCGTGCTATCATGCGCCTGGGCCTGCGCTTCCTTGTCCGTCTCCGCGACATGCAGAGTCAGGCGCAAATGCACCTCGCCCTTCCCCTTATGGCCGGCCGCCACGTACGCCTCTCGATACGCATGCAGATCGGGCGCCAACCCGGCCAGCGACCCGCTGCGGACCGCCACGAACAGCGGATAGCCCAGAGCGCCCAACACCGGAAACGTGTCCTCCGACGCGCCGGCGATGCGGATCGGCGGGTGCGGCGTTTGAAACGGCCGCGGCACCGAACGAGCATGATCGAAATGATGGAACGCGCCGTGAAACGAAAAAACCTCCTGTGTCCAGGCGAGTTTCAGCACGTCCAGCGTTTCGAAAAATCGCTCCCGACTTTCAGAATATGGCACGCCGTACGCCGCGTAAGCCCGCGGATTGCCGCTGCGGCCAACCCCCATCAACAACCTTCCGCCGCTGATCTGATCGACCGTCGCGGTTTCCTCCGCCAACCGTAACGGATGCGTCAGCGGCAGCACCTGCACGCCGGTGCCAAGCTTCACCCGCGACGTGCATGTCGCGAGCGCGGCCAGCACCGTCAACGGCGCGCTCATCACCGAACGCGACGCCTGCTGATGGATTTCCGCCAGCCACACCGCGTCGAGACCCCATTCGTCCGCCGCGCGGACCTGGTCGAGGCCCATGGCGAATGCTTCAGTGTCCGATTGGTTCGGCACCTGGCGATGAAACTCGTGATACCAGCCAATTTCCATGATCATCTTCCGTATAAGGCCGCGCAACTTAGGAGTGACCGCCGCGTTTGGCGAGTCGGCCGATCCCGCCTACCATGGCCCAAAGCGACTCAGGAGGAAGACACCGATGCGGTTCGGTCTGTTCGGTAGCGCCGCGGCGCGCAGGGGCAGCGGCGAGTTCGACAGCGCCGAGGGCTTTCGCGATTTCATCGACTATAACGTCGAGGCCGAAGCGCTCGGCTTCCATGGCACCTTCGTCGTCGAGCACCATTTTACGGGATTCGGCCAGGTCTCGGCGACCCTCAATTTGTTGACCTGGCTGGGCGCCCGCACAAGCACACTGCGGCTCGGCACCGCCGTGATGGTGTTGCCATGGCACAATCCGGTGTTGCTGGCGGAACAAGCGGCAACCTTGGATCTGTTGTCCGGCGGCCGGCTCGATTTCGGCATCGGAACGGGCTACCGCTATAACGAATTCGCCGGCTTTGATGTGGGCATGGAGGAGGCGCGGGAAAAATTCGAGGAATCCATCGATGTGATCCTGAAGGCCTGGACATCCGATCAACGCTTCTCGCACAAAGGCAAATACTGGACCTTCAACGACATCATCGTCGAACCGCCACCGCATCGAAAACCCCATCCGGTGGTCTGGATGGGCGCCGGCAGCGACCGCTCGATCCGAGACGTCGCGCGCCGCGGGTTCAATCTGTTGCTCGGCCAATACGCGTCGCCCGCCGACGTCGCGCATAACATCGCGGTGTTCCGCGAGGCGGTCGAGGCGAACGGCGAAACCTGGGACCCCATGCGCGTCGGCGTCACCCGCGCGTTCTTCGTATCGGAGTCAGAACAGGAACGCGAGGCAGCATTGGAACGCCGGTTCGCGAACCGGATGCGTCAGTTGAAACTGGCGACGGCACCTGACGGTACCGTGCTTGGCGGCCCCGACCGCGCGACGGGTGACCCGGTCGAGATCAACCTGAAAAGCGCGATCTACGGCACGCCGGACCAGATCACCCGAAAGTTGCACGATTTGCACGACGCCGGTGTCGGCTATGTGCTGATCAACGGCGGCGGCTCCGGCGGTGGCGCGCGCGGACTGCGCAGTCTGAGACGTTTCGCGCGCGAAGTGATGCCGGCGTTCTCGGCGGAGACCAGAGCGGACGCGGCGGATTAAACAGCACGCCGCCCTCGGTTCATTTCTCGCTTTGAGACTTCCGCCGGGGGGCGAACGATCCGGTCTGGACACAAACCCCGATCCTGACCGATTCACGCGACCTGTTCGAGCGCGGCGTTCCTGACCAGGTCGGGCGCTTTGTCATACGCCATCACCAATCCAAGCGCCGCGGCATCCGGCCGGTTCCGTCCCTGCTCCCAGTTCTGCAACGTATCGACATCGATACCAAGAACATCGGCGAATTCGCGTTGCGACAAGCCGTGACGCGCCCGCACCTCGGCTATCAGGCCAGGCTCGAGATGGCGGCGGCGGAACGTGTGCACATTCATCGTCGCGAGATCGGCCGCCAACGCGCGAATGTCGGCGCCTTCGGCGATACGGCACACGGCGAGACGGGTTTCCGCGAGACGATTGATGATTGTATGACCCGACTTCAGAGTCAGACCAGCCGCGTAGAGACGTTTCACGACCGCGACCGGCTGATCGAGCGGGCCGTCCAACCTAAGAACCAGCGCCACCGGGTCGCCGGAAAACGATGGGGGCGGGCCGACGACCTGGACCGGCCCCAGTCGTTCGAGGCGCGCCTTCAACCCGGAGAATGTCGACATCCAGTTTCTCCATCACCTGCCGGGCCAGATCGCGCAACGCAAGCCAACCCATGGCGTTCGGTCCCGGACCATCGACGTGCAAACCCTGAAACACCGCTGTGCGGTCCCGCGGTTCAAAACCAAACAGCCACTCAACCTCGATCGTTCCGTTGGACAGCGAGACGATGCATTAATCGCCGGGTTCCAACTTCAAGGTCACGACAAACCAGATCATCAATTGAGCTCCCGGCGCTCACAGAATTCATGTCAATTGTCTTCCATGAAATCAGGATCTGAATCGCGTCGAAACCAGGCGGACCGTACGGTTCTACCGAACCCACTTGGCATACGCGGACCGCGCACACCTCGTCAAGGTCAATCCATACCAGGCGGGAAGCAAGGTTCCTCTCCCCGGGCCACGCCCGGGGAGAGTTTCGCACGAACCCTCAGCTATGCCACTTGAACTCCTGCGCCTTCCGCTGCGAGCCCAGGCTGAGCTTGACGTTGACGAGCGCGGGGCCTTTGAAGTTCATCGCCTCGTCCAGCGCGCCGCGCAAGTCTTTCGGATCCTCGACATACGACCCATGCCCGCCGAACGCCTGCATCATCAGGTCGTAACGCGCGCCCCAGATCAGCGAGTTCGGCCGCAACTTCAGCATCGGGTCGTCCGGGATTTCTCCCATCCCCGGCCCGATGCCGCCATTGTTGAACACGACGATCTTCGCCGGCATTCCATACCGGCACATCGTCTCCATCTCCATGCCGGAGAAGCCGATCGCCGAGTCGCCCGAGACATGCACGACCGGCCGGTCAGGGTGCGCGACGCAGGCGGCGATGACAAAGCCCAGACCGACGCCCATCGTGCCGTAGGTGCCGGCATCGAGCCGCGACCGCGGCAGGTAGTTCGGCAACTGGGTGCGGCCGATATCCATCGTGCTGGCGCCTTCGCTGCACACGATGGCGTTTTTCGGCACCCAGGCGGCGACGTCGCGCAGCAGCCGGTAGTAGCCGCCCGGCGCTGAGTCATCGGCGATCTGCGGCGCGATCGCGGCCGCGTTCTCGGCCGATTTCTTGGCGATCGCCGCGTGCCACGGTGTCTCCTTCGGATAGAACCATTGCCGGTTCTTCAGCGCCGAATTGAGCTGACCGACGATCGCCTGGCCGTCGCCGACCAGCGCGACCTCGGCCGGCTTGTTCTGGTGCATCGCCTCCGGCTCGATGTCGAGCTGAATGACCCGAACGTCTTTGTTGTACCGCGGCGGCAGGCCGAAATGCATGATCCAGTTGAAGCGCGCGCCCATCAGGAAGATGACGTCGGCCTGTGACAGCGCGAGGCTGCGCGCCGCGCCCACCGACAGCGGATGATCGTCGGGCATCACGCCCTTGCCCATCGGCGAGGCGAGGAACGGCAGCCCCGTACGCTCGATGAACGCGCGGACCTCGTCCTCGGCGTGCGAGAAGGCCATGCCCTTGCCGATGATCACCAGCGGCCGTTGCGCCGATTGCAGCACGTCCAGCGCCTGCTCGACGTATTGCGGCATCGTCTGAATGCGTGGCGGATCGGGACACCGAACGGCCTCGTGCACCTTATCGGCGTCGCACTTGCCTGTGATGATGTCGTCCGGCATGTCGAGATAAACCGAGCCGGGACGCCCGTAGATCGATTGCCGCATCGCCATCTCCACATAGAAGGGGATGCGGTTCACGTGCTCGATGGCGTGCGCCCATTTGCACACCGGCGTCGCGGCCAGCACCTGACGCTCCTCCTGGAAGGCGCCCATGCCGTTGCGATAGGTCTCCGACGCACCGCCGATCAACATCATCGGCCAGCAGTTCTGCTGCGCGTTCGCCAGGCCGGCGAGACCATGAATGACACCCGGTCCGGTCACCACGATGCACGATCCTGGCCGCCCGGTCATATAACCGATGGCACCCGCGGCATAGGACGCGGTCTGCTCGTTGCGCATGCCGATATAGGGAATGCCGGCCCTTTGCGCTGCTTCGGCGAGCGGCCCGACCGGGAACCCGACCACGCCGAACATGAATTGCACGCCTTGCTCTTTAAGGCTTTTCGCCAGCAAGTCGGCGCCTGTGATTTCCGCCATGTTTCCTCCTGTCATCCGGCGACCGTGATTGGACCCGGTTCCCGAAAATTCCCAACGGCGGTGAGACTACGCCTTTATGGCGTGAGGGCAAATGGCGGCGTGGGAGGCGATGCCATGGGCTATTTCACTGGCCGGCGCCTGCTTTCAAAATGTGCGAAACGACATCATTCTGGGCGAGGTTGGGTGAAGATATCGTTCGCTTTTCGAAACGCTGTGCCGAAACGCGGCGCATCACGGCAACTTATGACAACATCGATTGTGCGCTGCTCGGGCGGTCATCCGCGCGACGCGCGCTGATGACCGCTTATTTCTTGCCGTAGGTCGTATCGTGATCAGGCGCGATTGAAAGTAATCGTATGAAATCGCCGTCCCTGTAAGCCGTTGCACGCCTGGATTGGGAAATGCGTAGCGAGCATAAGGCCGCGACACCCGCCGGAGGTGTGATGCTGACGATTTTCTCCCATTTCAGGCCGTTGTCTCTGTAAACCTGGGTCCAGGTCATCTGTCGCGACTTATTAAGCGTCTCCAGCGCCGAGTGCCGCTCTGGCTTCTGTAGGCTCATTAGATTTTCCTGAAAGACGGGATGGTTGAGGTCGAGCCTGACCCGGGCGTTCGTGTCAGGCTTCGTCATTCAGTTTCGCCAGGAACTGATCGACCCCCTCATCACTGGGTGGGTTGGCTTTTGCCCAGGCCAAAGCGTTTTCCAGATCGGCGAGAGCCTGAGGATGATGGAGCCAGCGCTCATCTGATCAGCCAGACGCCAGGTTCCTGCTCCTCCACCAGCACCCGCCGCCCGGCATATTGCCTTCCGAGCGAGATCTGCCCGTTTGACCCAATAATCTTGATGCTGCCCGCGGCTGTGGACGATGCGCCCATCGAAGCCTCCCATAATTGTCCGCACGCTGGCGCTACAGCACGATAGAGGCGGGCGCATTGACTTAAATCTCCTGGCGGGAAACTCCGCGACCGACGGTAAAAGCTGGTCGCCGGGCGTTGGCTCATTCATGCGTGGCGATCGGGGTGAGTGGCCGTTACCTTCTTCAAAGAAGAAGGTTGAAAGTTAGGAGGGAGTAATCATCGGACACGAAGTTGCACGGAGTGCACACAAAGTTACACGGAGTGGGACCGACATGACCGCTCGCCGTCGGGAATCGGGCGGATAGCAGGCAGGATAATTATAAGCTTCGTGAAACTCCGTGTGCACTCCGTGCAACTTCGTGTCCAATTGATTTGGCCGCCCCAGCACGGCGTCACAGCGGAGACCCCCCACCCACGACAAAAAACAACTGAAGCGCCCTTGGGAATTCCCGCCGCGCCGCTCGCGGCCTACGGTCGAGCACCATCCGTCCAGGGGACACAGCATGCTGACGGACCGTCACGACCTGCCTTTGTCCACCAGGCCGCCGGCAACATCGAAACCTCGCTGGCCGCGTGGCCGCGCGACGCCCTGGTGCTGTCCACGACCGTTTTATTTTCGATATGATTCTTGTCGAGAATAGTCAATTGCCGCCGTATTCTGAGATCGACTATCGGTTTACTCTGGGCAACCCGCCGATTCGAGGAGAAAAGCGTCGATTATGGCGCTGATGGACCTGTGAAGCCGGTCCATGTCGGTAAGGCGGCGGACCATGGCGGTTAAGGGACAGTAACTCTACCCACCCGCGAAACGCGCGAAACTCTCCACCAGCACCTCGTAAATCGGCCGCTTCCACGCCACCGCGAGATCCGGCAGTTCCGCCAGCCGCGCCCACCGCCACGCGTCGAACTCCGGGTGCGGGTCCAGATCCAACCGGATGTCGCTGTCCACGCCCGTGAACCGCAGCGCGAACCAGCGCTGCCGCTGCCCGCGAAACCGCCCCTTCAACGCGATGCCAAGCAGCTCCGGCGGCAAGTCGTAAGTCAGCCACTCATGATGCTCGCCGATCACCTCGGCGCGATCGGTGCCGATCTCCTCCGCCAGTTCCCGCAGCACCGCCTGACGCGGGTCCTCGCCCGCATCGATGCCCCCTTGCGGCAGTTGCCAGCCGCCCGCCGGCGCCTCCGCGTTCGGCAGATCCGCCCGCCGCGCCACCAGAATCAGGCCCGAGCGATTGAACAGCACCGCCCCCACGTTCGGGCGGTAAGGCAGGTTCGACACTATTCGCGCTCCGTCAGCTTCACCGGCCCGTCCGCGGGCGGCATGGCCAGCGCCGACACCGGCGCCAGCGCCAGCCCGCGGTCCGCCAGTCCATTGCTCCACGCGGCGATCCGCGCCACCGCCACCGGCGTCGGCCGCATCACCATCCCCAGGGCCGATCCCGTGTCTTTCGCCATTTGCTCCAGCGCCGCCAGCCTCGCGTCGATCATGCCGCGATCGGCGACCTCCCGGTCGGCGGGATCGTCGATCACCAGATCCGCATGCCGGCCCCAGGCGCGCGCCACCGGTGCCCGAGCCTGGCGCGGATCGATATACAGCAGGCCGCGTCCCGCGAGCTCGGACAGCACCATATCCATTTGGTCCGGCATGGCGGCCAGCCGCTCCCCGCGCATCGTGCCGATCACGCCGGTCGCCCCGACGAACCCGTCGATCCGGGATAATGCCCAGTACAAATTCCGCAGGTTCTCCGCCGTGGACTTGTCGGTCAGCAGCGCGTGCGGGCCGGGGTCGTTCAAGGGAAACCCGGCCGGCTCCAACGGGACCGAGATCAGGAATTCATGACCCGCCGTCCGCGCGGTCGCCAGCAATTTCGTCACGTTCGCCGCGTAGGGTGACACCGCCAGCGACACGGCCCCCGGCAGCGCGCGGATCGCGGCGTCGCTCTCGGCTTCATTCAGGCCAATGCCGGCCAACAGCAAACCCACCCGAGGGCGGCGCGAACTGTGGTCGAACCCGGCGGCGTAGACTCTCATCGCCATGCGTCCGTCGGACGCGATCCGCGGCAGGTTCAGGCCCGACCCATCACCCGCCGTCTCCAGCAATCCCGGATCGGGATCCGTCACTGGGCCCGGAGTATCCCGTCCCGACACCGCCGGAGCGACCAGGCCCGGTTTGGCGGCCGTGATCATAGCGCCGGGATCGTCGACCGGATGGATCGCCGCCGGCGTCCTCCTGGCTTCACGCGGTCGAGCGTTATCCGGTGGTCCCAGCCATTGGATCACGCCGCCGCCAGTCCCCATCAAGGCCAGCACGCTCAGCCAGAACACACCCAACCGTCGCCAACCAGCGCGGTTTCTCAGGCTCTGACCGTTCGTGCCCGCCATCGCATCTCCCTAGCGCGCCGACGCGCTCTTTTGCCGGACCATCGCCTCGGCGAGGGTCACGGCCTGCTGCAACTGGTAATCGGTTTCATCCGGTTTCAACGGGTCGAATTTCGGGAAACCCTCGGGCGGCTTGTCCGGAATTTGTTTGGCCACCGGCGGTAGGTCGGTACGCGGCGGCAACGCCGTCGTGGGCGTCCCGCCGGTGTTGCTCAGGACCTTGTTGTAGTCGGATTCGCGCTCCAGCCCGAACGTGGCCGGCGTGTCGCGGGTTTCATTCACCGTCACGTCCGGCACGATCCCGGTTGCCTGGATCGAGCGGCCGGACGGCGTATAATACCGCGCCGTGGTCAGCCGCATCGCGCCACCGCCCGGCAGCGGGATCACGGTCTGCACCGAACCCTTGCCGAAGCTCTTGGTGCCCAGAAGCACCGCGCGGCGATGATCCTGCAACGCGCCCGCGACGATTTCCGACGCCGAAGCCGAACCGCCGTTGATCAGCACCACCAGCGGCGCTCCGTTCAGAATATCGCTGCCCCGCGCATCCCAGCGCTGGCTGTCATCCGGATGCCGCGCGCGGGTCGATACGATCTCCCCTTGCTCGATGAACGCCGAGGACACCGCGATCGCCTGATCCAGCAATCCGCCCGGATCGTTGCGCAGATCGAGGATCAGCGCGCTCAACGGACCACCGGCTTTCGTCTTGAGGTCCTTCACCGCCGTGCGAATGCCGGAATCGGCTTTCTCGGTAAACTGCGACAGCCGCACATAGCCGATGTTGTTCGCTTCCAGCCGGGACTTCACCACCTGGATCTTGATGATCTCACGCATCACGCCGATTTCCAGCGGCTTGTCGTCGCCTTCCCGCTTGATCGTCAGCGTGATCTTCGAATTCGGCGCGCCGCGCATGCGGTCAACGGCGTCATTCAGCGACAGGCCCAACACGGTCTTGCCATCCAGCGCCGTGATGATGTCGCCCGCCTTGATGCCAGACCGCGCCGCCGGGGTGTCGTCGATCGGCGAGACGACCTTGATCAGGCCTTTGTCCTCGGTCACCTCCAGGCCCAGACCGCCGAACTCGCCCTTGGTCTGCACCTGCATGTCCTTGAACGCCTTGGCGTTCATGTAGGAACTGTGCGGGTCGAGCCCCGTGAGCATGCCGTTGATCGCGTTCTCGAGAATTTCCTTGTCGCTGACCGGATCGACGTATTCCGCGCGCACCCGCTCGAACACGTCGCCGAAGACTTTCAGGAACTGGCTCGCCTCCGCCCGGGACTGGTCCTGCGCCACGGCATGGCCGAGAAACCCGACGGTCGGCCCCGAGGCGACCCCAACGATAAAGGCCGCGCCCAACAACAGGCCGAACCGGAAACGCCGCTGGCGGAAGTTCATTCGCTCTACCCCTCTGGCCCATGGGCCCACTGATGCCGCATGCCGTCAGGTTCCCTGGCGGGGCTGGCCTGACGTCGACATGAATATGACACGACAATCGTGTTCACGTCTTTTCGCGCGGCCTCATAGGTAGCGTCCAGCATTCATTTGAATAGGGGACAAATGTTAACCAAAGGTTGCGGCGGGACCGAATGATTATCCCGCGGGACGCAGCCAGGGGCCCGGATTCACCGGACGTCCGCCCTTGCGCAGTTCGAAATACAGCTGGGGTGGCCCAGAGGCGGACCCAGAGGAGGACCCAGCGGGGGGAGCAGAGGGGGGCTCCAAGGGGGATCCGGTCGGGGGAACCGCGGCGGCGTCCCCTGTTGCCGATCTTGTTTCCGCGCGCATCGTACCGATCGCGTCGCCATCCTGGATGGCGCGCCCAGGAGATACGGCGATCTGATCCATGCCGCTGATGACGGCGTGATAACCGCCGCCACAGTCGATGATGACCAGCAGACCATAGCCGCGGAACGGCTCGGCGAAGGCCACCGTCCCGCCGCAAGGCGCCACGACCCCCGCGCCTGGTTCCGTCTGCCATGTCTGACCGCTGGCCGGTTCGCCATCCTCCGGATCGCCCCAGTCACGCACCAGCGTTCCTCGCACCGGGGGCGTGACCTGGCCGGCCGGTTTCGCGTTGGCCGCGCCGAAGGGAGCCAGCGTGCCAGCGCCCGCCGGACGCGCCAGCGCCGCTTGCCGCCGACGCGCCGCGTCAGCCAGGCCGGTCTGCTGATCGCGCTCGGCTCGCAAGGCGTCCTCCCGCGCCCGCGCTTCTTCCAGCCGACGTTGGGTCTCCAGGATTTGCAGCATGGAGCGGAGCGTGTTCGCGCGGGCCGCCTCCGCCGCCGCGCGGCGGGCCGCGTCCGATGCGTCCTGCTCCGCCGTCTCGCGTCGGTCCTTGGTCGCCTCCAGTTGGTGTGCCAGGGAATCGGCCTCATCGGCTCGCGCGGCCTTGGCGGCGGCCAGTCGCGGCGCGACGTCAGCCGTCGCCTTGGTCGCCGCGTCCAGGGCCTCGCGGTCCTCGACCAGAACATGCGCGTTCGCCGCGGCCTGTCGCACAAGGTATCTTACGGCCTCGAGGCCAGCGATCGCATCGTCGATCGGCGCGTCCGCCTCCAGCAAGGTCTCAATGGGGGACTCGGACAGGCGAACCCCCAGCAGGATCACCGATCGCATCGCCGCCGCCCGCTTGTCGATCCGCGCCTGAATTTCGGCGCGGCGCCGGTTGAGATCCAGCATATGCGCGGTCATTTCATCGACCGCCGCCTCAGCCCGTTTCAGCCGCTCGAACGCCTCCGCCTGCGCCGCGGTCAGCCGCTGTTCCTCGGCGAGTGCCTGAGCCGCCTGCTCCGTCGCCGCTCGTTGCGCGTCGAGTTGCATGGAATGGATGCGTTCAGCGTCCTCGACCTGGCGCCGCGTGCTTTCCTCACGGTCCCCGGCCGCCGCCCCCGGGCCAACCGTCCCTCGGCCGGCACCCACGGGTCCAACACCCTCTGGGCCGTCGCTCACTCCCCGGCGCGCGCCGCTGTCCGGCAAGGGCCCCGCCTGAGCGGTCAGCAGCAGCAGCGCGAAAAGACTATTCCGCCGCGCGCGCCGCATCGGCGTGCAAAATGGAGTGGCCGGTCATTTCGCGCGGAATCGGAATCCCCATCAGGTCGAGGATGGTCGGCGCCAGATCCGCCAGGCTCCCATCCTTGATCGATTGATGAAACGAACTCATCACCACGACCGGCACCGGGTTGGTCGTGTGCGACGTATGCGGCCCGCCGGTTTCCGGGTCCTTCATCAGTTCGCAGTTGCCATGGTCGGCGGAGACGATCAGCGCGCCCCCCTGTTGTTTCAGCGCGGCGACGATGCGGCCGAGGCCGGTGTCCACCGTCTCCACCGCCGTGATCGCGGCCGCGAGGTCGCCGGTGTGGCCGACCATGTCCGGGTTGGCGTAATTCAGCACGATCATGTCGTACTTGCCGCCGCCGATCGCCTCGACCGCGCGATCCGTCAGTTCGGGCGCCGACATCTCCGGCTGCAGGTCATAAGTCGCGACTTTCGGTGAGGGCACCAGCACGCGATCCTCGCCCTTGAACGGTGTTTCCTGTCCGCCGTTCAGGAAATAGGTGACGTGCGCGAACTTCTCGGTCTCCGCCATGCGAAGCTGCGTCCTGCCGGCGTTCGCGACGACCTCTCCCAGAATGTTGTTCAGATGCTCGGCGTCGAACAGCCAGGTCATGAACGGCGCCAGGGCGTCGGAATACCGTGTCATGCCCACTGCCGCGGCGAATTTGATCACCCGCTCCCGTTGAAATCCGTCGAACCCGGGATCCAGCAGGGCGGCCAGGATTTCCCGCACCCGGTCGGCGCGGAAATTGAAGCACAACACCGCGTCGCCGTCCTTCATGCCCGCGTAGTCGCCAATCACCGAGGCGGGGATGAATTCGTCGTGCTTTCCCGCGTCGTAACCGGCCTGGATCGCCTTGGCCGGGTCGTCGAAACGCGCGCCCTTGCCCTCGGTCAACACCGCGTAAGCCTGAGACACCCGGTCCCATCGTTTGTCGCGGTCCATGGCGTAATACCGGCCCACCAACGTCCCGACCTTGACGTCCTTCGGCAGCGCGGCGGTCAGGCGAGCAAGATCCTCGATCGCCGATTGAGGCGGCGTGTCGCGCCCATCGGTGAACGCATGCACCACCGTTTTGATGCCCGCTTTGCTCAGGTGACCGGCCACTCCCGCCGCGTGGTCCTGATGCGAGTGCACCCCGCCCGGCGAAACCAAACCCATCAGATGGCAGGTGCCGCCCGACTGCTTCAGCGCCTCGACCAATTTAACGAACGCCGGCAACCTGGCGATCGAGCCATCCGCCACCGCGTCGCCGATGCGCGCCAGTTCCTGCTTCACCACCCGGCCCGCGCCGATCGTCAGATGGCCGACTTCCGAATTGCCCATTTGCCCATCCGGCAGCCCAACGTCGTGGCCCGACGCCTGCAAGAACGCATGCGGACACTCGGTCCATAGCGCCTTGAAGTTTGGCGCCTTCGCCAGCCGGACGGCGTTGTCGGTCTGATCCTTACGCCAGCCGAACCCGTCCAGGATCACCAGCATCACGGGTTTGGGTGGCATGATCCGTATGCTCCATCATTTGGTTGTGGCTATTTTACCCGAGGTGCGATCAGACGCCATACCCTGAGCACGATCTCGGGCCATAGGTTGGGGCGGGATTCGGGTAAGGCAAGGCGGCGGAAAGCCGTCATGACAGGAGGAAATCATGCCGTTCCCATCTCGCCGCCGGATGTTGACCCTCGCCGCGGCCATCACGCCCCCGCCGCCGCGCGTCTCCGGCGCCGCCAACATGCAAATGAACCCGCTGAAGAACGGCATCGTCGGCACGTGGAGAATGGTCGAGGCGACCGCCCTACGGGACACAGGGCATGGGCCTGCTCACCCTCAACGGCGACGGCGACGGCGACGGACGAACGATGGCGGTCCTGTGCGACGGCCGGAAGACGTTGCCGATGGCACCGCCCGCGACTACTCGTCCTACCGCGGCAACGACACCTTCGATGGTCAGACCCTGGTGACCCGGGTCGATGCCTCTGGCAGTCCGCGCAACGCCATAGGCGGCGATCAGGTCCGCCAGGTCCGCTTCGAGGGAAAGCGCATGGTATTCGTGCCATCCCCCGCGATGGTGGACGGCGTCATGCGGCATCGGGAGATCTACTGGGAGAGGATCAGCGCGCTGCCGGTCTGACCAGACGCTTCGGCCCGGGTTTGGCGCCCTGGCGTTCCGAGGCGATCCGCGTAAACTGCGCGGCCACGATAGGGAGTAGCGCCCGATGTCTCTCACCCTCGACGCGCCGGCGTTCACGGTCGTGCCGTTGTCCCCCGTATTGGGTGCGGCGATTACCGGCCTCGATCTGCGCCAGCCTTTGAGCGACGCGACCAAACGCGCGGTCTACGACGCGTTCGTCCGCTTCCACGTGATTTGCTTTCGCGATCAGCATCTGGACCCGGAGCAGCAGATCGCCTTCACCGAACAATTCGGCACGCTGGAGCGCCACATGGCGCGCAACCGCGGTCCCGGCAATCCGCTTGTGCATATCGTGTCCAATCTGGGGGCCGACGGGAAGCCGAGCGGCAAGGTTGGTTCCACCGGCTGGCACTCCGACAAGTCGTTTCGCGCCGAGCCGTCGCTGGCGACCATTCTGCACGCCCAGATCATGCCGCCCAAAGGCGGGGAAACGTGCTTCGCCAACATGATCGCCGCCTATGACGCCCTGCCGTCTGCTCAGAAAGCCGACCTCTCCGGCGTGCGCATCGTGCACAGTTGGGAACAATCCCGCGCCCGCCTGGGCTTACAGGCCACGCCCGAGGAAATCGCCGACGCGCCGCCGCTGACCCATCCGCTGGTGCGAACGATCCCCGAGACGGGCGAAAAAGCCTTGTTCATGGGGGAGCACGCATCCCACATCGGGGGCCGCCCGATGGAAGAAGGCCGCGCGGTGCTCGACGCGCTGACCGCGCACGCAGTCAGGGAACGGTTCGTCTATCGTCACAAATGGCGCGCCGGCGATATGTTGATGTGGGACAATCGCTGTTTGCTGCATCGGGCGAACCCGAACTTCGACGCGGCGCGTTTCCCTCGCGTGCTGCACCGGACGTGTTTGCGAGGAACCGCGCCAGCGTAACGATAGCGAATGTCATCCGTTTTGATAAAGCCCGCGAGCAGCCGTCATCCCCCATGCTTGCACCTCCGTCATCCCCCATGCTTGCACCTCCGTCATCCCCCGGCTCGACCGGGGGATCGGTCGAACCATACCGGGCGTGGAAAGGTCCTCCGGTCGAAGCGTGCCACAACGACGCACCCTTCCCCTGAGAGTCCGTCCGGAATCATCTTATTGAAAGCCAAAGGGGGAATTCCGGTCCCCCTGGTATCATTCCGGATCGGAACATGGTCCGAAAGTATCTGCGAGCATCCGCGTTCATCCCTTCTTATTCACGGTAGAATTCTTACCATGGGCCAATCTCCCGCGTTTGGATCAGCAAAGGAATCTACCGCGGATAAGAAAGGGATGAACGCGGATTCACGCGGATGCGTCAATACGGTTCGAACCGTTCCGGATCAGTCCCAACCCACCATTTGGTTCCGGACACACATTGAGACAAACCTCGACCGGTGCCGTCTCTGCTGTTACGCACTCTCGGTCCGCGGCACCTGATCGGAGGAACTGCCCATGCGTCCCGAAATCACCGGTTCCATTCTGCCAGTCCTGCAAATCGGCCTCGATCCGGGCGACATGGTGATCGCCGCCCCAGGCGAACTCGCGTGGATGACGCCAAACGTGCGGATGACAACCACCACCGCCACGGCCGGATCCTCGGGCCTGTGGGGCGCGTTCACCCGGGCGGTCTCCGGCGGCGGCCTGTTCATGACCGAGTTCATCGCCGACAACGGCCCAGGTGGCGTTGCGTTCACGCCTAAAATCCCCGGTCAGATCGTTCCGGTCGATGTGCAACCCAACCGCGGCTACCTGATCCACCGGCACGGCTTCCTCTGCGCCACGCAAGGCGTGCAACTGAGTACGGCTTTGCAACAAAACCTCGGCGCCGGCGTTTTCGGCGGCGAAGGTTTCATCCTGCAACATTTGTCCGGCGCCTGTCAGGCCTGGGTCGCACTGGGCGGTGAAATCGTCGCCAACGACCTGCGACCTGGCGAAACCGTACTGGTGCATCCCGGCCACGTCGGCATGTTCGAGGACAGCGTTCGTTTCGAAG
>Ga0182013_10001956_pt1 | contig 27476 bp, 25 predicted proteins | sample 612S2MmetaG_FD_120487 | JGI IMG/M metagenome (GOLD analysis project Ga0182013, IMG submission 120487) | Permafrost microbial communities from Stordalen Mire, Sweden - 612S2M metaG | ecosystem: Environmental > Terrestrial > Soil > Wetlands > Permafrost | place: Sweden: Stordalen | collected...
CTTAGTCCCTAGTCCCTAGTCCCGGGTCCCTGGGCGTCTACGCCAGGTGCGCCGCAACCAGCAGCATATCAATCGCCTTGATCCCGATGAACGGAATCACGATGCCGCCAACGCCGTACACCAGCAGGTTGTTGCGCAGCAGAATATCCGCGGCTTTGGGCTCGTACTTCACGCCCTTTAGCGCCAGCGGAATCAGCGCCACGATAATCACCGCGTTAAAAATCACCGCCGACAGAATCGCCGACTGCGGCGTCGCCAGGTGCATTACATTGAGCGCGCCCAGCACTGGAAACACGCCCGCAAACATGGCGGGAATGATCGCAAAATATTTCGCCACGTCGTTGGCGATGGAGAAGGTGGTCAGCGCGCCGCGCGTCATCAGCAACTGCTTGCCGATCTCCACTATCTCAATCAGCTTGGTGGGGTTCGAATCGAGATCCACCATGTTGCCGTCTTCTTTGGCCGCTTGCGTGCCGGAGTTCATGGCCACGCCCACATCGGCCTGGGCCAATGCCGGGGCATCGTTGGTGCCATCGCCGGTCATCGCCACCAGCTTGCCCTTGCCTTGTTCGCGCTTGATCAGGTCCATCTTATCTTTGGGCTTCGCCTCGGCCAGAAAATCGTCCACGCCCGCTTCGCGCGCAATCACCGCCGCAGTCAATGGATTGTCGCCGGTAATCATGATGGTGCGAATCCCCATGGCCCGCAGGCGCGCCAGGCGCTCCTTCAAGCCGCCTTTCACAATGTCTTTTAGATGGATCACCCCCAACGCCGTCGCATTTTCCGCTACCACCAACGGCGTTCCGCCCTGCCGTGCTACTTCTTCCACGTGGTCGCGCACGCGTTGCGGAAGTGCCGTCCCTTGCTCCTCAAGAAAGCGCGCGATCGCGTCAACCGATCCTTTGCGAATCCGTGTGCCCGGCAGATTCACGCCGCTCATGCGCGTCTGCGCCGAGAAGGGGACAAACTCCGCGTGAATGCCACCCAGATCGCGACCGCGCAAGCCGTATTTTTCTTTCGCCAGCACGACGATGGACCGACCCTCGGGCGTTTCGTCGGAGAGCGAAGACAATTGCGCCGCGTTGGCCAGCCGCTCCTGGCTCACATCGGGTGCGGTCAGAAACTCAGTGGCCTGCCGATTGCCCAGCGTGATTGTTCCCGTCTTGTCGAGAAGCAGCGTGTTCACATCGCCGGCGGCCTCGACCGCGCGCCCACTCATCGCCAGCACGTTGTACTGCACCAGTCGGTCCATGCCTGCAATGCCGATGGCCGACAGCAGTCCGCCGATCGTGGTGGGAATCAGGCACACCAGCAGCGAGACCAGCACAAAAATCGTCTGTGGCGCCTTGGAATAGATCGCAAACGGCTGCAGAGTGACCACGGCCAGCAAAAACACGATCGTCAGCCCCGAAAGCAGAATCGAGAGCGCAATCTCATTCGGCGTCTTTTGGCGCGTGGCGCCCTCCACCAGTGCGATCATGCGGTCAAGAAATGTTTCCCCTGGGTTCGAAGTGATGCGGACCTTGATCCAATCCGAAAGCACTTTCGTTCCACCGGTGACCGCCGAACGGTCACCGCCCGCTTCGCGGATCACTGGCGCCGACTCACCGGTAATCGCCGACTCGTCGACCGAAGCTACGCCTTCAATTACTTCGCCGTCGCCGGCAATGTAGCTTCCCGCGATGACGTATATGATGTCGCCGGCGCGCAGCAGTCCGCTGGCGACTTCTTCAAAGCTGCCGTCGGCACGGTAGCGCTTGGCAATCGTCTCGCCCTTTGCCTTGCGCAATGTATCGGCCTGCGCCTTGCCGCGCCCCTCAGCCATGGCTTCGGCGAAGTTCGCAAACAGTACCGTGAACCAAAGCCACAGCGTGATCTGAAGATTGAATCCGAATCCTGGACGATGATGCGCCGTATTGTCGATCAGTAGCGCCGTGGTCAGCACACTACCCACTTCGACAACAAACATCACAGGATTCTTGACCATTCCGCGCGGGTTGAGCTTGCGCACCGAATCGAGCAAAGCCTGAATCAGGATTTCTCGATTCCAGAGACTCGTTTTTTCTGCCATGACATTCCGTTCCCTAAAACCAGCTTTCAGCTTTTAGCCGTCAGCTCTTGGCGTGCTGTCTTTTGAAAATCTGAACTTCGCATCCACCCCTGATCAGCCAAAAGCTGAAGCTGTCTCTCAAAAAACATGACCAGCCTTCAGCAGCAGGTGTTCCAGAATTGGGCCCAAACTCAGCGCTGGGAAAAACGTCAACGCGCCGAGGATCAAAATCACGCCGATGAGCAGCACCGTGAACAATGCGGAGTTCACCGGAAAGGTTCCAGGCGACGGTGGAATGCGTTTCTTCATTGCCAGGTTTCCGGCCAGCGCCAGCACCGGAATCATCATCAGAAATCGCCCGCCCAGCATCGCCCATCCCATTGCCACGTCGTACCACCAAAGTGTTTTCGGGTTGATGCTGGCATTTAGCCCCGCGAATGCCGACCCGTTGTTCCCCACCGCCGATGTATAGGCATAGAGGATCTCGGTCAGCCCATGCGGGCCTTGATTGGAAAGGGCTGCCAACCCAACCGAAGGCCAAAGCACAAAAAAAGCCGTGAGCGAAAGAATGATCAGCGGGAAGATAAGCACGTACAGCATCGACATCTTCACGTCGTACCCTTCGATCTTCTTGCCCAGGTACTCCGGAGTGCGTCCGACCATCAATCCGGCAATAAACACCGCCAGCACAACGAAGATCAGAATTCCGTACATTCCCGCGCCCACTCCGCCAAACACCACTTCGCCCAGCATGATGTTGGTCAGCACCACCATGCCGCCCAGCGGTGTAAAACTGTCGTGAACGCCGTTGACGGCCCCGCAGCTTGCATCCGTCGTGATGGTTGCGAATAAGGCCGACTCGGCGATGCCGTTGCGGACTTCCTTGCCCTCCATGTTTCCGCCTGGCGCTGTCGAAGTGTGCGCCTGCGCGGCCCCATGAATCAGCGGATGCGGCTGCGACTCCGCCCAGTAGATGGTCGCAAATCCAGCCGCGAACAGCACGAACATCGCAGCCAGAACTGCATACCCATGACCGCGCGAACCCGTCATTCGCCCCAGCGTGTACGTGAGACCCGCGGGAATGATGAAGATCGATAGGATCTGCAGAAAATTCGAGAACGGCGTGGGGTTCTCATACGGGTGCGCGCTGTTGGCGTTGAAGAATCCGCCGCCATTCGTGCCCAGCATTTTGATAGCTTCCTGCGATGCCACCGGCCCCTGCGCAATCGTCTGCGTCTGGCTTGGCTGTTCTAGCGGATGGGCTGTTGTATAGGCCTTCAAGTTCTGGGGTACGCCTTGCCCCACCAGCAGCAGCGCGTAAATCAGCGAACCCGGAATAAGCACGTAGAGAAGCGTGCGCGTCATATCGACCCAGAAGTTGCCGATGGTGCCGGAGGTCGTCCGCTTAATGCCGCGTATCAATGCCGCCGCCACCGCGATGCCCGCTGCCGCCGACCAGAAGTTGTGCGTCGCCAGCCCCGCCATCTGTGTCAAATAGCTCATTGTGGTTTCGGGCGTGTAGAACTGCCAGTTCGTATTGGTCGTAAAGCTGGCCGCCGTGTTCCAGGCCAGGTCCGGACCCACGTTGGCAAGACCCTGCGGATTCCACGGCAGAGCGTGTTGCACTCGCTCAATCGCATAGGTCACCACCAGCGTGACGGCGGAAAAGCCCAGCATCGCAAACGCATACTGGCGCCAGTTCATCTCTTCCGCCGCGTTCACTCCGGAAAGCTTGTAAATTAACCGCTCAAGTGGACGCAACACCGGGTCAAGCCACGTGCGCTCGCCTTCCAACACCCGGGCGAGATAGGCTCCAACGGGGCGAACTGTGGCGAACAGAACGGCGGAGAAGAGGGCAAACTGCAACCAGCCATTGGCGGACATTTTAGAACTTCTCCGGATACAACAAGGCGAGCGCCAGATAGATAAAGAGGAGGATCGAAAGGACGAGGGCAACCACGGTAACAACATCGATGGGCATGTGGAGGCTACCTCAACTTCTGGCAGGCCCTGACGTATAGAAACGCCAGCGCGAAAAAGACAACGGTGAACAACAGCATCACGAAATCTTGCATTGCGGTCTCAGAACTCCAGGTATTACGAGTCCACTAACAGCACTCGAGTCGGTCGCGCATTCGGCGCACTTTATTTGCACACCGGCGCTATGACCATGTTGGAGCAGGCATGCTTTTGGTATCAAAAGGATTTCCTAAATAAAACGTAAGGGGACAAAAACCGGATGAATACCTGAAAATCCCGGCAAATTACGAATCTGGATTGTAAACATTTTGTCCTGGGCCGCGCCGCCCGGACTCTACACAGGGCTGCCGCTCGAAAAACGCGCCAGCAAAGCGTTCTATCCCGAAGAGGGACCTACAAGCTTTTTCGCACCAGAGCGTGGCCGAACTCGATTTTCATCTTGACATCGATGTAATGTATAGATTACTTTTTGTACTGTTTGAAATACTTCTATGAAGACTCCCGATTTAGCTTCGAGACGCAGGCCGTTCACATTCTGGGCCGTGCTTGTTGTTGCCTCGGCCATCGACATCGCCGCCACCCGGCTGCTGGGCCGCCCCGGTTTTCCGCCCTATGCGCGCATGATTTTCGCGCTTCTCCCGATCCCTGCGAATCTCGTGCTGCTGGCGATCATCGTGCGTCGCGTCCGCGGGCTCGATGAATTTTTACGCCGCGTGCATCTTGAGGCAGCCGCGACCGCTTTCCTGCTCACTGCTCTCGCCGTCTTCATCGATGCAGACCTGGAGAAGGCGCATTGTGTTGGCCCGCTCAATGTCGGCGTGGCGTGGATTCTGATGGCCGCGTTCTATGGCATCGGCTACGCGATTGCCGTAAGGCACTATCGATGAAAAACCGGTTGCGCGTGCTGCGCGCGGAAAAGAACTGGACCCAGGCCGAACTGGCGGGGATGGTTGGAATTTCGCGCCAGGCAGTCATTGCCGTCGAGAACGGCAAGTACGATCCCGCGCTGCCGCTGGCCTTCAGGCTTGCGCGCGCATTTGGGAAGAACATTGAGGAAGTATTTGTCTGGGAAGATAACGCGCCGGCAGAGAAATGAACGCTTGGAACCAAGCAGGAGAAAATCATGAATCGGATCTTCGCTGTAACAACGGCGCTGACATTACTCGCCGTGATGCCGGCCTTTGGCCGAGAACAGCACGCCGACAAGAACAAGCCCGTCGTGCGTCGGGTGTTCACGGAAATCCTCTCGCAAGGAAAGTTCGAGATCACCGGCCAAATCTATGCATCGGACTTCGTCAACCACGACACCACACAGGACCTGGCGCTCGACCAGTCGCAGGGCATTGATCGTGGCTGGCGTTCCGCGTTTCCCGACCTCGAGATGACGGTGGAAAAAGAAATTGCCGAGGGTGACCTGGTGACGGTTCTGTGGAGAGGCCGGGGCACAAACACCGGCGTGGGCAACGGTCTCAACGCAACCGGTAAGAAAGTGGACGGCCGCGGAATCAGCATTTTTCGCGTCGTGAACGGCCAAATCAAGGAAGAATGGACCGAGTACAGCGGTCTGCTCATTCTGCGCCAGATGGGGCTGTTTCCCGCGCATCCGTAGGCAACGCATTTCCAGGAGGCGAGAGGAATCATGAACTGGATTGACGCGCGGGGTGAAGCGTTAGTTCTCGCTCTCGGTCCAGCCTTCGGGTACGAAGCGATAGCCGACCCACGGTTCGGTCTGGATGTACTGCCGGCCGGTTTCGGCTTCCAGCTTTTTGCGAACCTGCCCAACGAACACGCGCAAATACTCTGGCTGGTGCGCTGATTGGGCGCCCCACACCGCCGTGAGCAGGGCACGGTGCGTGATCACCTTTCCGGCGTGCCGGGCAAGGTGAACCAGCAGGTCAAACTCTTTGGGAGTCAGGTGAACCGGCTTGCCCACGACGCTGATCAAATGCGCCGTGGCGTCGATAACAAAATCGCCCAGCTCGATTGCGAACGTCGTGCGTTCCGGTGCGCGACGCAGATGGGCTCGCACTCGCGCCAGCAGTTCCTGGATTCCGAAAGGCTTGGTCACGTAGTCGTCTGCGCCCGCATCCAGCGCTTCAACCTTGGTCCGCTCGTGGTCGCGAACTGAAAGCACGAGAATCGGTGTCGTGCCCCGCATACGTAAGGCGCGCGTCAACTCCACTCCCGACATTCCCGGCATCATCAGGTCGGTGATCACCAAGTCCGGAGACCACTCCTTGTACACTTCGATGCCCTCTTCGGGGTCGTTCGCTGTGCGTACATCGTAGCCTTGTGCTGTTAATGCTGCGCGCATCACGCGCGTGATCTGCGACTCATCGTCAATGACTAGAATTCTTCCGGGCATCTTGCGCCTGTCCACCTCTGGCAACGTGTCGTTGTCTTTTATCGGAAGCTTACATCATCGGCTATCCCCGGTATGATTCCATTGAGGATGCCGATGGACCTGCGTGCAACCGCAACCCGCGTGGCACGGGTGTTGGCCGCGAGCGCCGCCGCCGCCGCCACAACGCTGGTGCTGACCAGGTTGCACGCCAACTCCGCCGAAGCAGGAATGGTCTTCCTCGCACTCGTTGTGTGGTCGGCTACCCAGGCCGGCCCCTGGCTTTCGCTCTACGTCACAGCCGTCTGCGCGCTCGCCTTCGATTTTTTCTTTCTGCCGCCTTTCCGTTCGCTTCGAATTATCGGCGCACAGGGCTGGGTCGCTCTTGCTTCGTTTCTCGTCTGCTCGGTGATTGTCAGCCGTCTCGCAGCCCGCGCGCGCCGGCAGACGCTTGAGGCAGAACAGCGCCAGCAGGACGTAGAGCGGCTCTATGAGTTGAGTCAGGAGATGATGCTGCATGAAGATGCGGCCTCGCTCATTCACGATCTGCCGCGCCTGATTCAACGCATCTTCGTGATGGATACGGTGATCCTCTACGTGTGTGAACACGATCAGTTCTATCGGTCGACCGGCGAAGTTCCTCAAGGCGTGCAGACTATGCTCCGCGCCATGACCCAAGGTCAAAATCCAACCGGACCCGTGGATTCCGAGTTCTACATGAACGCGCTCATGCTGGGCATGCGTCCTGTGGGCGCGGTGGCCTGGCAACCCGCTTCCTTCTCTCACGAGGTGGCGAGTGCGGTCAGCGCTCAGGTGGCCATCGTTCTCGCTCGGTCGATGGCGATTGAGGCTTCCGCCCGCACCGATACCGCCCGCGAGGCCGAACGCCTGCGTACCGCGCTGGTGGACTCGCTGACCCACGAACTCCGTACTCCTCTGACTTCCATCCGAGCCGCGGCATCGACCCTTCTTGAAGCCAAAGGCCTGGACGAGGCAGGACGCATCGACCTCATCACCATCGTCGATGAAGAAGCTTCGCGCCTCGATTTGCTCATCGGTGAAGCCGTTGAAATGGCGGAGATTGACGCTGATGTGGTCCAGGTGCAACGCGTGCCGCAACACGTGCGCGCACTACTCGACCATGCAGTCGAAGAATCGCGAAGGGCTCTCGCTCGCTTCAAGGTCGACATCGAAGTCCAAGGCGATGACAAGCCCGCCTGGTTCGACCCGCATCTGCTGGCGCGCGTCTTGCGTCACCTCCTGGAAAATGCAGCCCGGTTTACGCCCCCCGGCGGATGCATCTTCCTCCGCAGTTGGCGATCCTCCTTCGGGCTCGAGTTCTCAGTGGAAGATACCGGCCAGGGTATTGATCCCCACGACCTTCCGATGATCTTCGAGAAGTTCTACCGCGGCCGCAGTGCGGCTCACAAAAGCAAGGGCTCTGGAATGGGTCTCGCCATCACCCGCGCCATCCTGATCGCGCATGGCGGCGGCATCAAGGTTGCCTCCACTCCCGGCAAGGGTGCCAAACTCCATTTCTGGATTCCGCTGATCGAAAGGCAGCCCGTCGCCACGCCCCTTGTCTCACGGGCCGCGGCGCCCCAGGCTCCGACGAAGCCCCTTGTCCGCGAGAAAACCAAACGCAGCTCGCCCAAACAACCCAAACCTGCCCCCAACTCCGGCAAGTGAGTCGCAGCAACGATCGATCCTCCGGCGAGCGAAAAGCGAGCGTCCGCCCGGCTGCAGGCGCTCACTCCGGTTCGTCGCTCCAGTCGCAGCGAACCGCGCAATGCGTCTCCGCGCTTTCCTGTGCCCACTCCAACACACGCGCCGCACGCCACGCAGCGGACACGGTAACCGGCGGAAGCGCCTGTCCCAGCAGCGCATCGCGCACGCCCGTATAAAAAAGCCGGTAATCTCCGGGAATCGGCGCAACCGGGCAGCTCACCACGTTTCCATCCACGATCGCCGCGCGCGTACCCCAGTTTGCCGACGGTTCCTCGCCCCACGGTCCATCCGCGATCCGTGTGATCCTGCTGAGCGCTGCTTCCTGCGGATCGATGCCCGACTTCCAGTAGCTTCCCTTCGTCCCGCGTAGATGAAACCGCGGCCGAGCCAGCGCCGACAACTGATTGGCCGCGAGGGTGACGGCAAGTCCCGGATAACTCAGCCGAACTGTAAACGCATCGTTCGAACCCTCGCCGTCCCGCTCGCGCAGTACCTCGGCGCTCACGGATTCCGGCTTGCCAAACAGTTCCAGCCCCAGGTAGGCGATGTGCGTCCCCAGGTCGAGCAGCAGCCCGCCTTCCGATGGGTCGTTTTTCCAAGGCCGCCTTGTCGATCCCGGCGCCCATCGGTCCATGGTCGATTGAAAAGAGACTAGCCGCCCCAAAGACCCTTCACGCATCAGTTGAGAGACGGTCCTGAAATCGCTGTCCCAGAGCCGGTTATGAAAGGGAATGACCAGGACTCTCCGCACCGCCGCCAGCTCCGCGAGTTCCGCGATCTGCTCGGATGTCGTAGCCACGGGCTTGTCGACCACCACCGTCTTCCCGGCATCGATAATCTTCTTCGCCATCTCAAAGTGGGTCGCGTTGGGCGTAGCCACCACGAACAAGTCAAGCTTCGAATCCTGCAACATGTCCTCGACGGATCGGTAGGTCGCGACGCCCGGATACCGTTGCGCAGCTTGATCGGTGCTGCGTTCTACAACCGCAGCCAGTTCCAATCCCTCTACCGAAGAAATCAGCGGCGCGTGAAATACCCGTCCCGCCAACCCAAACCCCACCAGCCCCACTCGAATCATGATTCGCTCCCGTTGCCCACCCATCGTAGCGCGAAGAGCGGGGGCTTTGCCTCAATGCCGCGACCGGCTAGGTCAGTCCAACCCCCGGGATGTCTGGGAACCACCGCCAGGACCACACCGGCAATTGCTGATTCAGTGTGTGCGGTTGAGTCTCTGTGCGAAGTTGCCGACTCCTTGTGGGGCGCGACGCCCTTGCGCTTCCGGGATACGGCGGCTCCGGCAGGCTCGAGTTGTCAAAATAAAAAAAATAAAAAAAAGGGTATTTCTGTAAAGAAGTTCCCTGTTTTCAGTTAGATAGAGACGGTCTCTCCTTCCAAATTCTTGATTCCAAAGCACTTATTTGCAGATTCTAGACACATAAGGGGTTACAGCCTTTCTCAAAGGGTTCCGAGGAGCTGATCTGCTTTGGAGATCGATTTCTGGATTGATTGTGCATCAACTCGCCGAAATTGCATGCAAATGTGGAGCGGGAAGATTTGGGTCTGATGTCCGTCGATGGCGCGCCTGCCCGAAGACGAGCAAATGCCCCTACCGCGAGCGCCAGCATCAGGAAGAGGTGTCCAGAATCCTCCGCGGCTCCGTGCGCAAAGTCACCTACGCACTTCCCCTCGCCGGCAAGCACCTAGCCCGCATCCTCGACAAACTCGACATCCTGTGAGCAAGTCAGCGGGCCCATTACATGGCCCGCATTGCCGAGCCAAGTCCCAAAGGAGCGTGAAAACCCTCTCGCGACTGCCTTTTAGAGCGATGGCCCTAAAGAGGCCATGCGGGGAAACACCGGAGTCGGTTTCTCGATGCGATCGATGACGAGAACCTCCACCGGATCCGTGGCGGGGACCAACCTCAGTCCAAGCTGTTCTTCGATAGCCGTGAAAATGGAAGGGGCACCGCCTGCCATGCCGCTCTGGCTGTCCGAAGTCCATTTTAGGAAGTAAACAAATGTCTTCGTCCCCAGTCCCGTCCTGTCGATAACGACACCGCCCGTGGGCCCCGAGAGTTTGTTGGCGAGGTCCTCCATCGTGCCGTAATTCCCCCAATCTCGAGGCTGAAAGAAAGATGCCCCTGGGTTGCTTTCTTGAACGTTCTCCCTCAACTTCGGTCCTCCATGAGCGACGACCAGCTCGTAGACAGGCATTTCGCGGGTTTCGAGGTGCGCTTTGAGCTGATACCTGTCGGCAAGAACCGTTTGCATCATCAACCGCTGTTGTCGCACCTGCTCGTCTATGGGAAGCGCCTTAAACGCCTCCAACTTTTCTCGATCCAAGTTGGCCGCCATGCTGTACCGGTCGGTCTCGGCCCACCTTGGAAAGCCGATTACCTGATGCATGCCAACGCCGTATGCGTTGGCAATCAGGTTCAACGACGACACGTTAGCAAATTGCCAAGAGAAGGGGATGCCCCACCAAAGGAAACCGTCGCCGATATCGACTCTGGTATCTGGATAGAACATGACCTTGTCAAAGGCCATGGGCGGTGACGCGTCGCCCTGAGGCCCAGGGGCATTTGAGGGCTGCTGACAATTGGAGGAGGCACCAGCCGTAAGCAGGCAGGTGATGGCGCAAACGGCGCTGATGCGGGTCAATCGTTTGGAATGGGTAAACATGCTCATTCGGCTCACACACCTTTCTGATCTGAGTGAACAGAAAAATAGTAGTTGATTTGGTCAACCGCAGGCGGCGCAGGTAGGACAATTTCGGCGCGCTCCTGTTTTTTCAAGAACGAAAAGATAGACGCGACAATTCCATCGAACGTTCGAACCGAGGTTATTCTTTCAGACGGTACAGTCGGATGGTTCGCAAGCCGGAAGTTATGTTTTGGTAATCGCTTGTCCACCCTCAGGCCAGGAACAGGATCTGGGTAGAAATCTGCTGAAATTCACTCGCTGCCCAAAAAGTCGGCAGCCTGCCCAAAAATGCGGACGAAAATGGTACTTTTCAGGGAAAGCCGCACCCCAGGCGCCTGCTGCCGCACGCAGATGCCTAGCCTTCCAGCTTGTAGCGCGTCTCCGCCAGCCGGTAGAGCCGCCTCCACACCAACCGGTTCATGGTCACCACCATCAGCGAAATCAGGATCGTGGCCAGCAGAATGATGGGGAAGCGGCCATTATCGGTTGCTCCCTGAATCTGCGCACCCAGCCCGATGGTCTGCAGTGTCTGGCCTTTCACGTCGGCGTACTCCGCCATCACCGACGCGTTCCACGCGCCGCCCGAAGCCGTGACCATCCCGGTGATCAGGTAGGGGAAGATCCCCGGAAGAATCAGCTTGGTCCAGCGCTGCCAGCGCGTAAAGCGGTAAAGGGAACTGACCTCGCGCAGATCCGACGGAATCGACATGGCCCCAGCGATCACGTTGAACAGGATGTACCATTGCGTGCCCAGCAACATGAGCGCCATTGACCCGATCCCGAGGCCGCCGCCGATCCGGAGAAGCCCGATCAGAAGCACGGGATAAAACGCCGAGGCCGGTACCGACGCCAGCACCTGCGCCAGCGGCTGCACCACCCGCGAAATGCGCGGATTGAACCCGATGGCCACGCCCACCGGCACGGTCCACAATGCCGAGATCAGCAGCGAAGCATTCACGCGCAAAAATGTCGCGCCGGCTCCTTCGAGCAGCAAACGCAGGTCGGCCCAACTCACCGTGCGCAGCATGTAGATGGCCTGCAGCGCTCCCCAACAGACCGCGCAGAAAACTGCAACGCCCAGCGCCCAAAGCGCGGGAGTCGGCTTCAGCTTCGCCCGCTCCTGGTCGATGGGATGCACCACTCGACACTCCTGCGTTCGCGCAAAACGCCGGAAGATCGGTTCCTCTACGCGACTCCAGAGCCGCCCGGGAAGGGAACTGAACAGCCCCGAACGGCGCAGAAGCTCCAGAACCGGCGACGTCACGCGGTCAGCCGATTCCACCTGCTCGAATTTGAATTTGTCGCTCCAGGCGATCATGGGCCGCCACACCAGCTGGTCTGTGGCCACAACAATCAGGATCACCGCGCCAATGCCGCTCAGCAGCGCCTGCACGTCTCCTGAATCCGCGGCCGACTTGATGTAGCTGCCCAACCCCGGCAACTGAAAGCTACGCGTCCCCATGGTGAAGGTTTCGCACAGCATCAGAGCGAACCAGCCGCCGGCCACCGACACAATTGAGTTCCATACCAGCCCAATCGTCGCGAACGGCATTTCCAATTGCCAGAACCGCTGCCATGCGGAGTAGCGATAGATGCGCGAGGCCTCGATCATCTCCTTGGGAATCGTTTTGAGCGAGGAATAGAAACTGAAGGCCAGGTTCCATACCTGCCCCGTGAAGATCAGCAGGATGACTGCCATCTCGATGCCGAGCTGGTGCCCAGGAACCAGCAACACCATCGCCAGCACAACCGGCGGCAAAAAGCTCAACACAGGAATCGACTGCAAAATATCGAGCACCGCAACCATCCAGGGCTCGACACGCGGGTTATAGGCCGCCGTGTATCCGTATCCGATGGCGAACAGCAGGCTCAGCAAATACGCAATGGCCATGCGCACAACCGAATAGGAAGCATAGAGCGGCAGGGCCCCGATCGAATGGGAGATTTCGACCACGGGTATTGGCTTTCCAAGCCAGTACCGGCCCGTGCTGACCACCGAAAAGAAGATCGCCAGCGCGCAGGCCCCGATAGCCGAGTCGATGAGGACGGGCCATGTGCGGGCTGCAACCAGTGTTCGCGCCAGTGGATGCTGAAGCTTCAATCGGACACCTCGCTGGCTGCCGCCTCTTCTTCCTGGGCGTCCGGCAGCAGGAAGCGCCGCCGGCCCGCGTCGTAGTCGAACAGCTCCGCATAGCGGCCCCAGGCCACGGCCGTCTCGATCTGGCGCTCGCATTCCTCTTCGCTGAACTGCTCATCGAGCATGTCGAGAAAGAAGTCTTCCGGCACTGTATGGTCGCTCTTCGATTCGAGCGCTCTCCGAATCTGCCGCAGCAGAAGCACGTTCGTCACCGCGGCGTCGCGGAACAGCTCCTTCTGGCGCAGAATCTCGGAGTTCGCAAACTCGGCTCCGCTCTCCGTAATGGCCGCGTCACCTTCGTCAACCTTCAGGAAGCCCAGCAGCTGTGCCGCGTCCACAATCGGCAGCAGGTCGTCGATCTCGAAGGCCAGGTCGTCGGCGAGGCGGTAGATATCGTCGCGGCCGCCCTTATCCAGCAGTAGTTCCAACAGGCCGGCCACGCCGCCGGGGCGCGCGTGCGGCAACATCTGGTAGTGCATCTGGCGCTGGTCGCGGATGCGCGGTCCAGCTTGGTCAGGAGCCTGCGCCGGAGCCGTATCCGGCTTGGTGAGGACCTTGTAGATAAAGTCCACCAGTTGCGTGAATGGTTCTGACTTACGATCTCGCGGCTGTGCGAGCTGTACCTTGAAATCCGTCCGAATGTGCCCTGGGTTGCGCCCCAGAACAATGATCCGGTCCGCCAGCAGGACGGCCTCCTCAATGTTGTGCGTGACGATGAAGACGGCCTTGGTGGGCATGGTCTTGTTTGCCCACAGCTCCAGCAATTCTGAGCGCAGGTTCTCGGCTGTCAGCACATCAAGCGCGGAGAAGGGCTCGTCCATGAACAGCACTTCCGGCTCAACCACGAGTGCCCGCGCAAAGCCCACCCGCTGCCGCATGCCTCCTGAAAGCTCCTTGGGATACGCACCTTCGAAACCGTCCAGGCCCACCGTATCGAGCATCTTCATGCTGCGGGCGCGACGTTCGTCCGGCTCCACGCCGCGGGCCTGCAAGGGAGCCTCTACGTTTTCAAGCACCGTGAGCCAGGGAAACAACGCAAAGCTCTGAAAGACGATCGAGACGTTCACCTCGGCGCCCGCGATCGGCTTCTCGTGCCAGTACACCTGCCCCGCCGACGGCGTCGAAAGCCCCGTGAGCATGCGCAGCATTGTCGACTTGCCCGACCCCGACGGGCCCAGCAGCGCCAGAATCTCTCCCGGCACAATCGAGAGGTCCGTCGCAGAAATTACCTGGATACGGTTCTGGCTCGGCTGCGCGTAATACTTCTCAATGCGCTCGGCGCGAATGATTGCTTCGACCTTTGTCGACGGGTTCTGCACGACTGCGCTGGTGCTCGTTTCCTGCATGCAAAGTTCTCCGGCAAAGCTCGGCGTGACCAATTCGTGGCCCGCATTGGGGGCGCGCGGTGGATCCCGGTCTTTCGCTCGGGATCGAACCGGAAGCAGCCGACCCACCATGAGCAAAGGGCGACCCGGCAACAAACTGGGAGGTAAATGAATCCTGCACCGCTTCGGTTGTTGCAAGTATAGAGTCGTCCGGTTGCTCCCAGATGAATCCGCCGGCTGTGGGCTGGAGACAACTCCGGCCGTTGTTTATCGGTTTCTGCTGACTGGTTTGGGGTTGACGGTTTTCGGGAGTAGCGTCAACCCGAGCTTACCATTCAAAAAAGCAACTTTCCAGGCGCTGCCATCTTTTAGAATGGTTCTAGACGTAAAGGTTCCTTGAAAAAATGGGCGCCGCGAGGCAACCCGCGGAGTTCGCCCACCGTCCAGGAGTGTAATGTCAGAGACTTCCTCTAAACCCAAGGTTCTGGTGGCCGACGACGAACGCGTAATCGCCGACACCCTGACCATGATCCTTAACCAGAGCGGCTTTGAAGCACGCGCCGTTTACTCCGGTGAGAAGGCCGTCGAGATGGCCTCAACGTTCGCTCCCGATATGCTTATCTCCGACGTCATCATGGCCGATCTGAACGGCATCGATGCCGCCATACAGGTCCGCTCCATCTTGCCCTCGGTCAAGATTCTGCTCTTCTCCGGCCAGGCGGCCACCGCCGATTTGCTCGAGAAGGCGCGTGCCCAGGGGTATGAGTTCGAAATCCTCGCCAAGCCCGTTCACCCGCAAGACCTGCTGAACAAGCTGCGCAGCTAGCCCTTCAGGCGTTTAACGGATGCGTCGTTGCCCCATCCATTGCGTTTTTGCGATGGGTGGGAAGACGCAAACTTCCCTGCGAGCTAAGAGCGAGGGTCTGCCCTTCTGCAGGTGGTTAAAGTTCGCGTCGCCCTTCCATGGCCCGCGCCATCGTCACTTCGTCGGCATATTCAATATCGCTGCCCGCCGGCACGCCGGTTGCAATCCGCGTAACCTTCACCTGCGGTCTACGCAATGCCGTCGCCAGCCAGGTAGCTGTGGCCTCACCTTCGAGCGTCGGACTGGTGGCGAGAATCACCTCGTCGATTTCGCCACGCTCGACCCTGCTGAGCAACGTCCCAGTCCGCAACTGGTCGGGGCCCACGCCATGAAGCGGCGACAGCGTTCCGTGCAGCACGTGGTAAACGCCCTGGTAGCCGCCCTGCTGGCCGCGGGTGCGCTCAATGGCCGCAATACTCGTGGGTTCCTCAACGACGCACACAATGCGCTGATTGCGCATGGGACTGGCGCAATACGCGCATGGGTCCACATCTGTCACGTTGTTGCAAATGGAACAGAGCCGCAGGCTGGCCTTGAGGCCGCGCACAGCTTCGGCCAGCGCCGACGCATCGTCGTCTGTCGAACGCAAAATATGAAACGCGAAGCGCTGCGCACTTTTCGTACCCACGCCCGGAAGCTTCTTTAACTCTTCAATCAGCCGCGCCATTGGCTCGGCATAGCGTGACATGCGAGAAGCCTCCTAGACAGTCCTGTATACAATGCCGGTAAATACGTCGCCCGTAACGAAGTTTTTGACCCAAGCGCCATCAAGATCGGCGGTCGGCTTTTTGGCAATCGCCTGGCTTTCGGTGAGCCCGGAGGTCTTCAACCGCACGACCCGATCGCGCACCGTAGCGAGCATATCGCGATACTTCTGCAAATCGGCTTTCGATCCCAGCGGTCCATGCCCCGGAATGATCTTCGTGCCGCTGTCGGCAACAGCCAGCGCTTTTTCGGCTCCCTTGATCATGCCGCCGATGTTTCCGCCGGTCGCTTCGTCGATAAACGGATAGTTATTGTTGAACCAGATATCGCCCACATGCAAAACGTTGGCTTTGTGGAAGTGCACATAGATATCGGTATCAGTGTGCGCGGCGTCAAAATGGACCAGGTCGAGCGAGTCCCCGTTATGCCACGCATGAAGCGCCCGATCGAAGGTGATGGTGGGAAGCGCCGCTTCGGGAGAAGCCGGCATCACCAGGTGAAAAAACGGAATGGTCTGCGCCGCGGACATGCGTTCGCGGGTCTTCTGATGCGCGAAGATGCCGAATCCCGCCGCATGCAGCGGTTCGTTGCCGTCGGTATGGTCGTAATGCCAATGCGTGTTGATCAGTGCGTCGGGCGCGTCGTGCGAAACCCCGGCAATGGCATCGCGAATCTTGGCCACCACAGTCGAAAAATTCGAGTCGATCAACACCAAACCGTCCGCGCCTGTTTGCAGAGCCATGTTACCGCCCACATTGTTGCTGAGCAGGTAGAGATTGTCGTAAAGCCTGGTCGTGGTAATCGGCGCGGCAAGCGCGGCGGCGCGGCCCTGTACCACCCGGTCGGGAAGCGCGGCCTGGGCTGCGCCCCAGCGCGGCGCAAGCGCCGTTAAGCCGGCGGCCGCGCCAACGCGCAGAAACTGCCGTCTATCGAGGAGTGGGGTCCTGCATTCCGTTTCCATGATTCCCCGTTAAGTTAACCCTGGGATTTTCAGGCCGCCCAGCATGCCTTGTACGCTCGATTTGATGGCCTCATCGGCCTTGTGTCCGGCGTCGTTCACCGCGGAGACGACCAGGTCCTGGAGCATCTCAACGTCCGCCTGCGCGCCGCTCAGGCTCGTCACCGCGGCGGCATCGATTCGGATCTTCAGAAGCTGCTTCTTGCCGTTCATGGTCGCGGTGATAGCGCCGCCGCCGCTGCTTCCTTCCACCACCGTCTCGCTGAGCCGGCGCTGCATCTCCTCCTGCATCTGGTTGGCCTGCGAGAGCATCTCCGGGATTTTGAGTGGATTGATCATGGATTCGATTCCTCGATTCTGGGACGCCTACTTCAGGCGAAGGTCGACTACGCTGCGCACTTCCGCCTGGAAGATTTCTTTGGCGCGCTGAATCAGCGGATTCGCGAGTGCGGCTTCCTGGATGCTGCCTGCCAGTGGACTAGCCGCGATCTGTGCGCCCGCCGCCGCCACGCCTTCGCCGGGAACCACCAGGAACCGCGCTGGCGCGCCCAGCCGCTGCAACTCCTGACGAATAATCTTCTCTGCTCCGGCGTTGATGGTGAGCGCGATCATCTTCTTGCCCATGCCCGGTACTTCAATCCGCAAGCCCCCGTCGAATGTCCACGTGCCCGTTCCTAAAAGCTGCGCGGCTGAGATATGGCCGCCTTCGCTCAGCGCCGGGACGATTGCCTGGCGGAGGCTGTCGACGCTGGGCGCAGATGCAGGCTGCGTCTCGGCGTCGGGAACCTTGGCTAATGCGCCTTCGGTAAGCGTTGCCGTGCTTGCGAAGGTTGCCGCATGGCTGCCTGTGGCCGGGAAAGGCGTGCTTCCAGAAAAAGGAGAGATGGCCGGCACGGTCGCGGTACGATCACCTGGCGTTTCCATCGTGGAAACGGTGGCGGGCTTCGATTCGAGGCGCGGGCCTGAACTCACAGCCGCACTCGGCGTCCGCGGAGCGCTGTCGAAATCAGGCTTTGTCCGCGTAAACGGCGAAATGGATGGTTCTGCACCGAGCGCCGCGGAAGGTGCCGGCCGCGCGGATGTGGATACCGCGCGCGGGGCCGTGCCACCGCTGCGCGAGCCGGCGCCTGCGGCCACTCCGCTGAGCAACTCTTCCAGGGGAATCAACCGCTGCGCATGGATCAATTTGAGCAAACCGAGCTCCAGGTGGAAGCGCTGCTCCTGGCGGTAATTCAAGTCGTCGAACGTGCGCAGCACAATCTGCAGATTGCGCGTGAGCTCCTCTTCGGTGAAGAGCAGAGCCGTTCGCGCTGCACGCGCGCGTTCATCCCCCGAGATTTGCAACAACTCGGTCTGTTCGCCACCCAACTTCGCCATCAGGGCATTGCGCAAGTAGCGGACCATTTGCCGGGCCAGCGACGAGGGGCTGTGTCCCGCGTTCACCAACAGATTCAACTGCTCCATCAGTTCCGCGCTCTGGCCCGCGGCCACTGCCTCAAGCAGGCGCTCGAAAACGGCATTGGGCACTGAGCCCATCAACTCGCGAATCTGTGCAGCCGCAAGCACCGCGCGGCCCTTTTCAAGAGGAGCGGAAGCGATCGCCTGGTCCATGATCGACAAGGCATCGCGCATGGAGCCGTCGCCCGCTTCGGCCAGCAGCGCCAGCGCCGCGTCCTCTGCCGCCACGTTTTCCTGCTCGGCGATCATGCGCAACTGGTTGAGAATGTCATCGAACTTTACCGCATGAAAACTGAAGTGCTGGCAACGCGAGCGGATGGTCTGCGGAATGTTCTCCGGCTCCGTCGTCGCCATCATGAAAATCACGTGCGCAGGCGGCTCTTCCAGCGTCTTCAGCAGCGCGTTGAATGCCGCTTCAGTGATCTGGTGCGCTTCATCGAGAATGTAGATTTTGTAACGGTCGCGCGAGGGCGCATAGCGGGCGGCTTCGCGCAACTCGCGGATCTCGTCGATGCCGCGATTCGTGGCCGCATCGATCTCGATCACATCGACCGCATTGCCCTGACGAATTTCGACGCACGAGTCGCACTTCCCGCACGGCTCCGGCGTCGGCCGCGCGTCCGTACCAATTGCGGTGCGGCAATTCAACGCCTGAGCCACAATGCGCGCGATTGTCGTTTTGCCGATGCCGCGGTGGCCGGAGAAAATATAGCCGTGCGCGATCCGGTTTTGCGCCAGCGCGTTCATCAAGGTCCGCGTGACGTGATCCTGGCCGGCAACGTCGGCAAAGCGCTGCGGACGGTATTTTCGAGCCAGAACCTGGTAACCCATCGACCCTACGCTCCTTTGGCAGCAGTGACCCTGTGGCCGCGAAGCCCAACCGTCGTTTGGAAGGACCCTAGGCGATTGTATCGTTCCGGTTTAAGAGATTGAAACCGCGGGATATCCACGGCGCGCGGGGCGGACCCAAGCGAGTATGACTCGTTGAATCCTTCCGTCAAGACCGATCATCTTAGTGGAAATGAAAACCGTCACGCTGGAAGAGCATTTCGTTACCCAATCGTTTCTGAAAGCCACAAGGAACCCAGCCAAGCCAGTTCCCGCGCCGATGGCAGCCCTTGAACCCAAGCTGCTCGACATTGGGGCGGGGCGCATTGCCGACATGGACGCGGCTGGGATTGACTTGCAGGTCTTGTCGCTGGCATCCATGGGACTGGATGAGCTAAGCGCCCAGGGCGCCAGCGCGTTGGTCAAAGACGTCAACGACGAGCTTGCCGATGCGGTGCTTGCGCACCCCGGCCGATTAGCCGGATTTGCCGCACTGGCCTTGAAAGATCCAACCGGGGCAGCTGCCGAGTTGGAACGGTGCGTCGAGAGATTGGGTTTTGCCGGCGCCCTGGTCGACGGGACCACCGACGGTCTTTTTCTCGACGATCCGCGCTTTCTGCCGGTCTTCGAGGCAGCCGACCACCTTGGCGTTCCGATCTATCTTCATCCCGCGCCGCCTCCGAAGAGCGTTCGCGAGGCCTACTATTCCGGCCTTCCCGAACTTGTGGGCTTCGCTCTTTCGATCGCCGGATGGGGATGGCATGCCGAAACCGGCCTGCACACGCTGCGTCTCATTTGTTCAGGGCTGTTCGATCGCTTTCCGCGCCTGCAAATGATCATCGGCCACATGGGTGAAGGCCTGCCCTACGCGCTGGCACGCTCGAGCGCCGTCATGTCGCGGGCGTCGCAGCTTCGCCAGCCCGTCGCCGAATATTTCCAAACCAACATCCACGTCACGACGAGCGGCTACTTCTCCAAACCTCCACTCCAGTGCGCGATCGATGTAATCGGCATCGACCGGCTCCTGTTCTCGATCGATTACCCCTTCAGCCCGACGGCAAATGGGCGCGCCTATCTCGACGCGCTGGCAAGCTCCGTTGCCCCGGATGACCTAGCAAAACTGGCCCACAGAAACGCCGAGCGATTACTCGGGCTCGATACAAGATTGTCATAGAACTTCTTCATCCACGCCGTCTCTCCAGAAATCGGCGCACAGGCGGATCGCGCTCCAGTCCGATGGCAATCTCAAGGGCTTCCCTCGACTCACCATGCGCTCCCACCCGCGCCAGCAACTCGGCGCGCGCGGCCCAGTATGGCTGGTACTCAACCATCCCCGCATGGGCCTCCAGAGTTGGCATGGCTGCGAGTCCGGCCCTTGCGCCGTCCATTTCGGCAACGGCGAGAGCACGATTGAGCAACACGACCGGCGATTCCGTTAGGGCGAATAGCGCATCGTAAAGCTTCAACACATGGGCCCAGTTGGCACGGCCGCTGCGGCAGCGGTGTACATGCGCGGACTGGATCGCCGCTTCGAGCTGAAACCTGCCAATGGACCCCAGGGCACTGGCGCGCTGCAGCAAGTCTTCCGCCTCATCCATTTGCGCCCTGTCCCAAAGAGATGTGTCCTGTTGCGCGAGCGGCACAAATTCGCCGGCTTCGCTGCGTCGCGCTTTTCGTCGCGCTTCTGTGTGGAGTAGAAGTGCCAGCAGCCCCAGCGCTTCCGGTTCTACGGGAAGCAAAGCTGCCACAAGGCGTGCCAGAAAAAGCCCCTCCTCGGTCAAATCGCGCCGCGCCGCATCCGAGCCGCATGGGTCTGTCCAACCCTCGGCATACGCACCATAAATGGCATTGAGAACGGCATCGAGCCGCGCCGGCAACTCTTCCCGCTCCGGAACTCGAATCGGAATACCGGCCCTGCGGATCTTCTCCTTGGCGCGCACAAGGCGCTTGCCGATTGCCGCCGGCGACACCAGAAACGCTGAAGCAATGCGCCTGGCGTCAAGGCCCAGCACCACTTGCAGCAGCAGCGGTGCGCGCACCGCCGCGTCAATTGAAGGATGCGCGCAAGCGAACATCATGGCCAGCCGTTCGTCCGGAATCTCCCCGGGCTCAGGCGCGGCAAGCGCATCTTCTACCACTTGCAATTCGTCTGAGGCCGTCTGCCGGCGCATCGCGCCGCGAAAACCGTCAATCAGCTTGCGTCGCGCGACCGTGAGCAGCCACGCTTCAGGATTTGCCGGGCACCCCTGCCGCGGCCAGTCGGCAAGAGCCGTTGCAAAAGCCTCAGACACCGCGTCTTCAGCCTCTGCCGGATCATGCGTGCGCGCTGCGAGAAAGGCGACGAGCTTGCCATAGCTTCGGTGCGCTACCGCTTCGGCCATCGATCGTGCTTGCTCGTCCCCTTCGCCGGCCATATGCTCAGGCCACTTTAGCCGCCGCCTGCTCCATCGCCCAAACCGGCCGCACTTCTATGGTTCCATGGCTTGCGCCGGGGCACCGCGCAGCCCACGATAGAGCCGCATCGAGATCAGGAACGTCGATAAGGAAGTAACCGCCAAGCTGCTCTTTCGAATCCGCGTATGGCCCGTCGAGTACCTGCGTCTTGCCGTCGACCACTTTCACCGTGGTTGCTGTGGCCACCGGCCGCAAGCGGTTCGACCCCACATAGGCGCCCGCCTTCACTAGAGCTTCGGTGTAGGCCATGTAAGCGGCCATTCCCTGTTGCTGCTGTTCGGGCGTCATGTTTGTGAAGCCAGCTTCGTTCGCGTGGAGCAATAGAAGATATTGCATCGGAAAACCTCCGTCTTGAATTTGCAGGGTTTCTGGCCTGCTACATCCATGACGCCTGAGACCATGCGATTTGGACATCTGCCTTGCAGATTCCCCAAGACCGATTCCAAATCGCTCGTCAATCTTTTTTTCAGGGCCTTGCGGGCATGACAAGCGCGGCTTTTTTCGCCGCGCGTTTACGGTGCCGAATCTCCTCTTTCGAGTACATGGTGCCGCGGCAAGTCTTCGCGCCGCAGTTGCAAATGGCCTCATCGTCTCCGCCATCGTAAAGGCAATAGTCGTAAGTGATTTCTTCCCCCGCGGCGATGGGTCGAATCGACTTGATCCATACGTGACCGCCCACTTCGCTGGTTTCGCAGTTGGCGTCGCAGCTATGGTTGATGAACATGGCCATGCTGTGGCCGTCGATGACGATCTGGCCTTTTCCCAGTCCAAAAAGGTAGGTGATGGGCGAGTCTTCGTAGGTCGCGTCGGCCTCCTCCTTGCTGAGACGTGGGCCGGTATACTCGGCCACGCGGCGACCCTTGGGAATCGGGGTTGTTGTATAGCAGCCGGCGGCGTGAATTGCGGAAGAGCGAATGATGAGTGCCATGCGTGTGTGCGATGCGTTCCTTAAGTTGAGATGCGGTATGGACGCATCGTACCATTGAGATGTGCCTGGTGGAGCATGGATCGGTGAGAACCCAGTCAGGATCGGTTTCGATGATGCAGAGAACTCGACTTACGGCGCTTTGGGCAGGCTCTCTGGCTGCATCGGCCCTGTTATGCGTGCAGGCCGCGGCTGGGCAGACTCCGCCCGCAAACCCGCAACAGAAGCCCCCGTCCACGACACAGCAGGCGCCCGCGCCGAAAGGGACCAATCCTTTTCCTGAAGACACCAATAATGTACCCGTGATGCCTTCGAAAGGCGCCGCTCCCGTCCCTGAAGGCACCTATGGCGGAGACGACAGCGTACGCCTGCCTTTGCCGAGCGACAATGCCGACCCCGTGCGCAGCCCTGACGATGTTGCTGCGCCGGCCGACAGTGGGGAATCCGATGCGTGGAGCTCCAGCCAGTCCGGGCTGCAAAAAATTCTTCCCGGCGACAACGACGACCAGCCGCAGGGAAAAAAGAGAAAGCTTACTGTTCCGGGGCCTGAGCACGAGGAAACTTCAAAAGAAGACATTCAGGTCGGCGGGTATTATCTCGAATCGAAAAACTGGAAAGCGGCGCTTTCACGTTTTGAGTCGGCAATGGTTCTTTCGCCCGATGAACCGGAAGTTTATTGGGGATTGGCTGAGTCCGACAGGCATCTGGGCAAATTCGCCGAAGCGCGTACGTACTACCAGAAGGTGCTCGATTACGATCCTGACGGGCCGCACGGAAAGGCGGCGCGCAAGGCGCTCAAGGATCCGGAAATCGCCAACGCCAAGGTTGCTGCTCCACCGGCGCCGGGTGGGGGCGCACCGAAACCGTAGTCTGAAACAGCAATGTGCGAGGCGCAACGCCCGCTATTCGTACCGCAGCGCTTCAATCGGATCGAGGTTCGCCGCGCGAATCGCAGGTATCATGCCGCTGACAAGTCCCGTAATCGCCAGAATCACCGTCGCGACAACCACAGAGGTCGGCGAAATCAGCAGCCGAATATCCGCGCTCTCGGCGTTCTTCGCCAGCGCGCTGTAGAACGTGATGCGGCCGACGAGCGCGGAAATCAGGTAGGCCAGCCCGATTCCTGCCACGCCGCCGACGCCGGTAATTGCCATGGCCTCGGCCAGAAACTGAACCAGGATATGGCGCCGCTGCGCGCCCAGGGCTTTCTCGATGCCGATTTCGCGCGTGCGCTGCTGCACTGAAACCAGCATGATGTTCATCAGCCCTATTCCCGCAATGCCCAGTGTCAAGGCGCCCACAAGCGTGAGCAAAATCGACAGCGCAATCGAGAGCATCCGAAACACGATCACCTGCGACATCAGGTTGGCAACGCCCATGGCATTATGATCCGTCGGCCTGAAGTGATGGGCGGCGGCCATGGTTTCGCGCAGGGCTTTCTCCACCATCTCGTGATCGCCGTGATAGTCGAGCCACACACTGTCAATATAGGTCGTGTCAACGAAGTCGGAACTGGTGTTGAAAGGGATATAGATATTGCGGTTGCTGTCGTCGTTATCGCCTTCCTGCATCTTAGGCTTCATGACGCCAATCACTGTGAAAGCCTCGCCATTCAAACGGATCGTCTCGCCCAACGCCCAGCCGCCCGAGAATAGCTTGGTTTTGTTTTCGGCGCCAATTACGCACACGTGGGCGCGCTCCTGGTCCTCAGCTCCGTTGAAGAATCGACCTTGTTCAAGATTGAGCTTCCAGATTTCCTGGTAAGCCGGCCGCACTCCATTCACGTTCCAGGTATATGTATGCAGATCGTTCTGCACGGGAACGCTCTTCGACGACATCGGCGAGATGTGCTCGATTCCCGGCACGCTGTTGGAGACGCGGTCAATGTCGTCCAGCATGAAGCGCACCTTCGTGCCGGCCTTGTCGCCGCCAGCCTGCTGGCTCGTTCGCCCGCCCCAGAAGATCATGGTGTTGGTGCCGAACTTCGAGAAAATATTCTCAATGGCCGCGCTGAATCCCGCACCATAAGCGACGAGGAGCACCACCGTGGCGATGCCCCAGGCCATGCCGATCATCGTGATTGCTGTGCGGCGGCGGTTGTACACCATCGCCTCCCAAGCCTGTCCGAGAATATCTTTCAGCATGTGTTCACCAGATTACAGATGACGGATTACAGATGACAGTTTGAACACGGCAGACAAAAGCTTCCAAATTGCGGACACTGCAAATGTCAGATTGCGACAAATGGCAACTGCCTGCCGCCTTCGCTATAGACCGCGAGTTACTAGCTGTCATCTGATCTCACTCTCTCCGCAACGCCTCAATCGGATCCAGCGCCGCTGCCTTGCTGGCCGGATACAGCCCTGCCACCACGCCGCAAATCACCAATGAGCCCAGCGCCAGCGCCGCCGACCACGGAACAAGCCGCGGCGGATCGAACCCCGGCACCTTGCCCGTCAGCAATTCCTGCAAAACCCACATGCCGCCTGCCGAAACAAAAATTCCGATCACCCCGCTCACCGCCGTCAGCAGCAGTCCCTCCCAGAAAAACTGCGCCAGGATGCTGCGCTTCGTCGCGCCCAGAGCCTTCAGCAGTCCGATCTCGCGCGTCCGTTCCGTTACCGAGACCAGCATGATATTGATAATGCCCACCGCGCCCAGAGCCAAGGTCACAACTCCCACACCGCCGAGAAAAATGTCCATGGCGTTGAAGATGGCGCCAATCATGTGCTCTTCTTCAATCGTGTCCCACTCGTCGAAGGCATCTTTCAGCGACGGATCGAACCCATGCCGTTGCGCGATGACACGATGCACGGCCGGAACCGCTGCGGTGGTATCCCCATGGATGGCCGGCTGATATTGGATTGAGCTCAAGGCATCGCGGGCCACATTATCGCCCTTCATCGCGAACAGTTCCTGCATCGTGCTCAGCGGAATGTAGACCTTCTGGTTGTCGCTGTCGTTGTTGCCGCGGCTGATTGACCCCACGCGGCCCACCACCGTAAATTGCGTGTCGTTGATGGTAATGGTCTCGCCGATCATGGGCCGGCCCGGAAAAAGAAGCGATGAGACCTTCGATCCAAGCACGACCACGCGCTCGCGGTTGGCGATATCCCCGGCGCTGATAAACCGGCCCTCCGCGATCGGTACAAAGCGTATGCCAGCGTAATTGGGCTCCGCGCCCACGACCTGGCCTGAAGAGTTGGCAAACGCGCTCACTTCATAGAGATCGTTGCGCTGCAAAAATCCCGTCACTGCACGCAGTTCGGGCAGCTGGCGCAGGGCCGCTTCGTCGCCAGGCGTGAATTGATAAGGCCGCATGCCCGTGTGCTGGTTGGCGAGCGCCGGAATCGTCCCGTCCCACATCATGACCATGTCGTTGCCGAAGGTGGCCAGCTGCTTGTGCTGCCCGCTGCGGAAGCCTTCACCCAGCCCCACAAGCACCAGCAGCGATCCCACTCCCCACGCGATACCGAACATGGTGAGGAATGTCCGCAGTTTGTTGGCCACCATTGCGCGGAAGACCTGGCCGAGAGTATCTGAGAAATTCTGCATTGAGGTTTGGACGCGGAGAGTTGCGGTTGGAAAGAGATACGCAACGGAGCCGAATCCGGTTCCGAAGTTGCACCCCGGAATTGGAACCAATTGCCGCCAGGATGCGTAAAAGATGACAGCGAATCATCGGGAACGTCTGAACACTTGATTCGGACACTGTTTTCAATCTGTATTCACACGGGAAACGCAGCGCGGGAGTGCTGAGGTTCTTCCCACGTTGGAGGGGTTTGTGGCGGCAGCGCGTAGGAGCAGAAAATTCTGGATCTGGCTGAGCGCGGGGATCCTCGTCGTTGTCGCGGTGGCGGGGTTGGGGTTGGCGCGGCTGGCGAAAGGCTCGGGCGTGGATGCCAACCGCATCTCCAAGGTGACGCGCGGCGACGTGGCCCGCTCCGTAGTCGCGACCGGCAAGATTCAGCCCATTACCAAGGTTGAGGTCAAGTCGAAAGCCTCCGGCATCGTCGAGAAGCTCTTTGTCGACATCAACAATACCGTGAAGAAGGGTCAGCCGCTGGCCGAACTTGATCAGATGGAGATTCTTGCCCAGGTTGAGGCGCAGCGGGCGCAACTGGCCAGCGCGGAAGCCAACGTGGGCACCTACGAGGCCAACGTGGAGCAGGACAAAGTGAACGCCGCCGCGCCTGACCTGCCCATGTATAAATCCACACTCGATCGCAATCTCGAAATGCAGAAAGACGGCATCGTCAGCCGGCAGACCCTCGACGACGCCAACAAGGACTACCTGGCGGCCCTCACGCGCCGCGACAGTTCCAAGGCGCAGATTGGCGTGGATATTGCCAAGCTGAAGCAGGCCCGTGCGCAGGTGATGCAGAGCCAGGCAAGTCTGAAGCAGCTCGAAGAGGAACTCGGCTATACCACCATTCTGGCGCCCATGGATGGCGTGGTCCTCTCGCGTGACGTCGAGATCGGCGATGCGGTCAGCTCCATCCTTGTGCTCGGCTCGACGGCCACACTCGTGATGACCGAGGGTGATGTTGGCGAGGTATACGTGCAGGGCAAGGTCGACGAGGCCGATATTGCCCACGTCTACCTTGGCCAGCCGGCACGCATCAAGGTGGAAAGCTTCCGCGACCGCACGTTCAATGGCAAGGTCACCAAAATCTCACCCATGGGCGTGGAAAAAGACAACGTGACGACGTTTGAGGTGCGGGTTTCCATCAACAATCCGGGCGGGGAACTGAAGGCGCTGATGACGGCCAATGCCGAGATCCTGCTCGACGAGCACAAGGGCGTGCTCACGGTTCCCGAGAACGCGGTCGTTTACGACAACCAGAAAAACGCCTCGGTACAGATTCCCGACAAACACCAGAAAGACGGCGTGCGCAAGCTGCCTGTTACAGTCGGCCTTTCCAATGGCAACGTTACCGAGATCACCAGCGGCCTGAAGGAAGGCGATGCGGTGGTGCTGCAGCAGTAAAGACAGTGGTCAGTGATCAGTTGTCAGGGA
>Ga0182013_10001959_pt1 | contig 27461 bp, 26 predicted proteins | sample 612S2MmetaG_FD_120487 | JGI IMG/M metagenome (GOLD analysis project Ga0182013, IMG submission 120487) | Permafrost microbial communities from Stordalen Mire, Sweden - 612S2M metaG | ecosystem: Environmental > Terrestrial > Soil > Wetlands > Permafrost | place: Sweden: Stordalen | collected...
ATGACGCGCGACGGTCGAGTTGTCGCGGTCTGCCAGCGAAACGGCATAAGGCAGAGAATTGAAATTCTCGATCTGCCGCTGCCCAAGCCAGCACCGGCAGGCGCGGAATGGATTGCGGCATACCGCCATTGGCGCAGAGGGTTTTAGGTGAGCGAATACCAGTATTACGACTTCAAAGCAATTGACCACGCGCTGACTAAGACCGAGATGGCCGCCCTTCGCGCTATCTCCACGCGCGCCGTAATTACCACGACGAGTTTTACGAATCATTACGAGTGGGGCGACTTGAAAGCCGACCCGCTCAAACTCTTGGAAAAGTATTTCGACTCGTATGTCTATGTCGCAAATTGGGGGACGCGCGAGTTCCATCTTTGCTTGCCGCAGGAGTTGGTAGATTTCAAGCAGCTCAAGTCGATGCTTTCAGGCGAGGCTGCGAGCGCACGAAGTGCCGGACAGTTCGTGATTGTCAGCTTTGAAAGTGAAGTCGAACCTGACGACGACTGGGATGATGGCACTGGCTGGATGGGATCGTTGGTTTCTCTGCGCTCCGATATGCTTCGGGGCGATCTTCGCTGCCTCTATCTCGGATGGCTGCACACCGTCGTGAATCACGAATTCTCTGAAGATGCGCTGGAGCCACCAGTGCCTGCAGGCCTGCGTGAATTGTCAGCTCCTCTTGATTCGTTGATCGAATTTCTTGGAATCGATGAGGATCTCGTCGAAGTTGCAGCCTCCGTTTCTGCGCCGTTGAAGGCAGCGCCGTCGCGCAAGGAACTGGCAGCCTGGATTCGGGGCTTGCCTGCAAATGAAAAGGATGACCTGCTCATCGACTTTCTGTCAGATTCCAGTGAGAGGTGCAAGCTCGAACTTCTGCAGCGCTTTCAACGAGAGAACGCCGTTGCAACGAACCCCGGCGCAATCGAACGGCGTACGGTGAAAGATCTCCTGACGGCAGCTCGTGTCCGCGCTGATGAGCGGCCAAGGCAACTGAGCCTGAAACGAGCGGCGGATGCCGCACGGAAGAAAGCGAAGGACGAGGCGGATCGCGCGGTGTACCTGGAAGGTCTGGCGAAGCGCGAGAAGGCGGTCTGGAAGCAGGTGGAGTCGCATATCGAGAAGCGGCAGCCGAAGGATTACGAGCAGGCCGTGATTCTGCTAGTGGACCTGCATGACCTGGCTGTTCGCCAAGGAGATGAAACTGTGTTCCAGTTGACGATGGAGGAGCTTCGCAAGACACACGCCGCCAAGGGCGCCTTCCTGCGACGGCTGACAGAGGCGAAGCTGTAGGGGAAGCCGGCAGATCATTGCCATCCGCCGAGAAGCACTTGCGCCAAATACCGTAAACAAAGGCTCTGCTCTCGGCCAGCCCCAGGTTCGCGCCCAAAACTTACTCAAGACTCTGTGCAAGTCCGATGTCGTGGAAGTCGGGTTGGGCTAACTTTCGAAGCCGTAGAAGGCTTCACGGACGATGACCTCAATCGAAGTCACTTCATCGTCGGTCAGCTTCTCAAATCCGCCTTCGCGTCGATTGCGGCCTAGCTTGCCTTCGTTTAGGTGGATGCCCCTGATGAGATTTTTCGCCATTCTGTCCGGCATCTCCACGATGTTCATGATCCGGCGCAGCGTTTCGTAATTGCAGCGGATGGGGCGGACAATTTGTCCGCTGGTCACTCCGTAATCGAGCGCAATTATGAGGAACGAGACGAAGCCGATCCATCGAAGAAAGGTAATGATTCCTTCTAAATCGTTCAGGGCAAAGAGGATGGGCGCTGTACCTGTTTTTGTACCTGAAAATCACACTTTTGAGCTGCGATGTCGCTCCATCAACGCATCCAAATCGCTGTAAATCATTTAATATGTGTGACTTATTTGATGTAATAAATGGTGCCGGGAGGGGGGGTCGAACCCCCACGACCTTGCGGTCGGCGGATTTTGAGTCCGCTGCGAGATTTCCGCAAGCCTTCTGTTTTCTTTGTTTACAAGGACTTACCCGACGAGTTTGGTGAGGTTCCATAGAGTTTTGTACAGGCCGATAGAGGTTCTTCGAGCATAGTTTGAGCATAGCAATTGCCGCATTCCTGCCCGCGTATCTGCTATTCAGAATACACTCTTCCCATCAGATGGAGCGTGTCCCCCAAGGATGAATTGAGGTCGAATCCAGCAGGTTGCTCCTGCCTTCGCGCAGCATTCTTCGACTCGGAAGGTTTATCCCGTGCCATGCTTCAGAGTAAAATGCAGAGTCGTGGATCTGATTACCCTTCTCAGCAGGCCCGAAGGCAAGACACTTGAGTTCAAGCGCGATCTCTCATCGCCGGACGGAGTGCTGAAGGCCCTCGTTGCGTTCGCGAATACTTCTGGCGGTGTTCTCGTGCTGGGAGTCGAAGACGGTTCGAAGAGGGTCAAGGGAATCTCCAACATTTTGGCGGAGGAAGAACGCCTCGCCAATCTGATTGCAGACAGCATTTCCCCAAGGCTGGTCCCTTCCATCGAAGTGATGCCTTGGAGAAAGACCCAGGTCCTGGCGGTCGAGATATATCCGAGCGCCAGCCGGCCACACTTCTTGAATCGGCTGGGCCCAGAAGAGGGTGTCTTTGTTCGTGTGGGTTCAACGAATCGGCGGGCAGATCTGTTTCTGGTCGAGGAGATGCGGCGCTACAACCAGGTCTCCTCATTTGACGAACAGCCCAGACCGGAACTGAACTCGGAAGCAATCGACTTCCGAGCTGCTTCCGAGTTCTTCAAGCCGATCCGCAAACTGACGCGCCCTGAATTGCAAACTCTCAAGATCGTTACGAACTACCAAGGCCGGATCGTGCCGACCATCGGAGGGATACTTCTATTCGGCGCTGATCGGTTAAGCCATTACCCGGATGCATGGATTCAGTTAGGCCGATTTGCTGGCAAAGACCGGCGCCGGATACTCGACTCCGCGGAAGTGCGCTCATATCTTCCTGGAGCTGCCGAGGCTGTGATCGCATTCTTGCGGAAGCACATGACCCGCGAGGCAGTTATTGGCTCCGTGAAACGAACAGATCATTGGACGTTTCCGGTGGTTGCAGTCCGTGAAGCAATCATGAATGCAATCGTCCATGCAGATTACGCTCAGCGCGGCGCTCCTATTCGCATGGCTCTGTTTGACGACCGCCTGGAGATCGAAAACCCTGGTCTGCTTCCGTTCGGACTCACGATTGAAGACATCCAAAAGGGCATATCCAAACTTCGCAACCGCGTCCTTGGCCGTGTATTTCAGGAGTTGGGACTGATCGAGCACTGGGGAAGCGGTATTCAGCGGATGAACGCGGCCTGCCGCGAAAGCGGGCTGGATGCTCCCAAATTCGAAGAGATAGGGACGCATTTTCGAGTTACGCTCTCGGCGATACCCCGTAGTACGCCACCAATAGATGCTCGGAACGAGGCCATCCTTGCCGCACTTGCCGAAAGATCAGAAGTTGGACTCTCAACATCTCAGATCGCAAAGCAGATCGAGCTTTCTCCGCGCGCGGCCCGTACACGTCTTGCCTCGCTGGTCGAGCGTGGGCTGATCGTGGAGATTGGAAGCGGGCCGCAAGACCCTCATCGGCGGTATCATCTCGCATCCGAAAAGTCGTGATCCCGAGGCTTTTTACCACGGCCTTCATTGGATAGCTAAGATAACGTTCCCTGAACACTTCGTGCGTTCTTCGACGACACATCAGACTGACAAGAACTCAGCGATCCCATCTCTATTCGTTCAGGTGCGGAGCACAAATCACCGAAGCAAACTTCCCTACTTGAATTTGACGACGTAAGCCATCTATCATATGCAATTGAACAAAAAGGATTTACGCAAAGTGGCTAGCGGAATTTAGGGAGCGAAGCAGGGGTGTATTGAGGAGTGTGGGAGATCCCTCCATGCAAATCAGACTGGTAAAGGCAGATGGGGTGTTTGAACTCATTCAATGCCCCGAATCGGGCGAGGCATGGCTTGGCCTGCTTGAGGACAAACAACCCGATTCAGATTTTGTGGGCCTGATTCTACCGTTGGAAATGGCCCGCCCCGGCGGAGGCAAGCGACAGTTCCTTTTCGGTCTGGAACTGTTGGAGTGGCTGCGCTGGAGTGCTCCAGATCAATGGCCAACTCTTCCTGTGCTCGCACTTGCCTGGCAGTCCCTTGAGTGCATACTTCGTCGACGGCCCACCCTACTGCTCACCACTCCTGGTACGGAATTCGGTTGCGCTGCGGACGAGGAGGAAGTATGCAAGGATTTTGCGGAGAGATGCCGCGAGGACTATCAATCCAAAGAGTTCTCCATGAACTTCGACGTGGCAACGCTTCCGAGTCTGGCGGCGGGCGATTTTGCTGGGAAGACCCACCACGACATGGCGAACATGCATTACGGTGCCAATCGCCTGTGGGTTGGCTACAAATCAATCATCGAAGAATTCAACGTTGGTCATGCGCGGGACAAAGTAGAGCTTGAGATTCTGAAGGGAAAGCCACCCATCTCGCCGGTAGAAACAAGTCTTTTCCGCACGCCTTGGTTTCGCCAATGGCAGAAATGTAATCTTCATGCCTGCCCGAAGTACCCGGATATCTACGACGCCAGAAATCCGGTAATAATGCGACACTGCATGGATAATCGCGGAGTACTGCCAGAAGATGTTCGCATACTCTTGGTCGACGACGAATTCGATAAGGGGTTTGATGCAGTCCTACTGGCGATGCTGTTTGGATCTCGCCTGAGTGAAGGTAAAGATGTCTTTCGGCGCGACGGTGAATTGGTTTATGCGCCCCTTTGCAACTCTTTGAACGATAGCCCTGAGCGTCGCGTCGCTAGGTTCGTATGCGCTCGCGATGCCGAGTTGGCCAAGTACTGGCTAACTGGATGGTCCGACATTCCATTCGACGATAGTGATCTTCAACCCACGGACACTTTAGAAGTTGAGAAATTCAAGCTGCATTTCAAGTGGGCCAAGGAATGGTGCAGAAAAGAGAAAGCGCTGTTTTCAGCAGAATACTCGGCTTGTACAGTTCTGGACGAAATATTTGCTGAAGTTAATCCGCAGAAAATGTTTTTTGACCTCAATGGTCGGCTTGGCACCGAAGTTCCGGGCAGAATGCTCCAGAACCTTGGAGTAGGCAAGCCCCCGCACGGAGATCAGAGGAAGATGAAAACAGTGGTCTTGCTGGATCTGCATTTGACACGCACACCGGCAGCACTTAGCACCTTTGATCCGAAGTATCTACCTAGTCTTCAATTGCGCAAAGAACTTAAAGAGAAAAAAAAGGAGCAGAGGGTTCCAGTGATCTTCTTTACATCAAGCCGCAACGTGGCCAATTATCTCCCCGCGCTTACCGCAGGCTCGCAATTGGATGGCTGGTTCCCGAAAGAGGCGCCGGATGTTCCTGAAGACGACGATAACAGTGGCCGCAGTGCGGCGTACCTCTTGGATAGGATCTACAATGCGCGGATACGTGACGATGCCCCTGCAGGAGTGAAGGGTGTATTTGATAACGAGCGAATCGAAGGCCTGTACGCGATTTTGGAGGACAGCAGCGAATACGACAAGCTAAGCAGCGCGGCTCTAAAGATTTGCAACAACCCTTACGCTCTTCTGTCCACTGATTCATATTTGGAACGTGTGGAAAAGGCACTCAATGATCAACAGATTAGCGTGCCCGATTACGAGGGTGTGATTCTGGTCGGCCGACTTCTGGTTCTTGCGAAGATGCTCGAACTCTCTCACTCTTTAAAAGTCAAGGGCGTTGAGGTGAAGAAAGGCCTCAATTGCAAAGAGAATGAATTGAACCAAGCGCGTCTGGGTTTTTCGACCTTGGCCAAACTCACTTCGCTGTGGAAGAACGATCTGTTCGAACAGGAACGCATGTGGCTGCGAGCGTATGCGGCGGGTAGTCAGAGCTTGTCCGATAAGGTCAAAGATCTCGACAGAGTGACAAAACTCTATGGGAGCGAGGCCGCGACAAACCAGTCTCCAATAAAAACTCAACGATTGGCGGGTCTATCTTCCCCGCTTGCCGTAAGAACGCTCGACGAGTTCTAATCACACCCCTTTTGCATTACGAGTCGTGAGGCCACCGCCCGATTTGTTCCTGCGTGAGCTGAAAAGCTTCTAACCATTCCTGCTTGGCTGTTGGGAACAGGGCAAGGTTAGTCCTCAGAACCTCTTGACCGCATTCGCGTGCGAATTCGATGATGCATCCGCGCACCGGGTCGTTCTTTCCAAGGTCTACTCCAGCCGCCTCCAGACCCAAAAATATCTGCCGGCATGCCCAGTATCCAGCAATGGCGTTGTCGATGGGCTTGATGTCCCACCAATTGTTGTTGAGAGGATTGCGAGACCTTCGGAGTTGATCCGCCTTTGGAATGATCGGGACAGCTTCCATCCTTATTCTTAATGCTATGTTGGACGCAAGCAAGAGATTTGCAAAAGCTAGCCACCCTGGCGGTCTGTCGTCCGGATAAACTCCAGTTCCCTTATGCGCATAGATGTGCCTGAAGTGCTGAAGAGCGTCCATCATGGTCTTCAACGGATCGGAGACCTTCTGCATGGCGTCATAATCAGGTTCAACGCGGCGTCCCCTGAACGCACCGGCAATTGCCCATCTGCGGTCACTTTGTTCAGAAGCATATCTGGCTGGAGGCGGGGGCGCGGTTTGTTCCAGCCATGTCTCTCTGGCCACCTCCAACGCGAGGCAAACATCCACTGAGCGACTCCAGGATTTGCCCTTGGCACGGTTGTCCCCAGGGGCTGAGCTTAGTGGATCATCGGCTAATTCCAGCCCGCTGCCTAGCAGATCGCGAAAGCGCCGAAGTCCTGGAAGCGTCTCGCGCAGGTAAACAATCTGTTTCCCGTTCCTCTCGGTCACCTGACGACATTCGTGCCACCAGATTCGATTTCGCACAACTCCGAAGGCTGGGTGCAAGAATCGAGCGATCGACGTGAGCAACTCAACTGCTGCTTCCGTCTCCTCGAAGCGTGATGGCTTATGCAAGAAGCCATCAGCGCCGTTGATGAGAGCCAGATGTTCGCTCGCGAAACGCTGTGAGCTAGTGAAAACAAGCAGCGGAGTCGTGTTTGTGTAACAGAATGGTTCGGCAAAAGGAGTTTGCAGCAACTTCAGCAATCGCATCCCGGAGAGGCTCTCGATCGGTACGCCCGGTTGTTGGTCTTCCTCAAGAAGTCGAAGGTCAATTATTGCTAGTGATGCGTCGGCACATTGAAAGCGCGCCTCGATAGTGGCGTCCGCTTCTCCGCTTCTAAGGCCATCTATCAACTGGCGTGTCAGGCCACCGGTCCAATATCCTGGCCCGAAGAGTTGATCCCAGAATGGCTTCCAAGCCTGATATGCATCATCATCGAAGATCAATGGCCGCATCCCGTATTTAAGCCATCGCTTGTGTCGTTTTTGGACAAACCTCCAAAGCTCTTTGGAAGGATTCGCTGTGTCGAGTTCGCCTCTGTGACGCGACCTCGATTGAAAAGCAGTACCTTCGACTGCCGCAATTTCTAGGTCTTCCAGCAAAGGCGTGGTGGCGTTAATCAGCGAGTGGTCTCCGATTTGAAAGCCGAGAATAGTTGGTGCAAGCAGGTTGCCCAGAGCGTGATGGTGGGCCAGGTTTGTATCGAGATCCCGGAAGAAGAAGCGACGGACCTCGCGCTCCGATGCGCGCGGCGGGGGGCAACTTGCAGCGGTCCATACGTTGGGCACATAGAACTGCACTGACGGCGCAAGGAGAAAACCCAGTTCAGGGTATCGCGCCACCACGTCACCGCGTGGTTGCCAAGTCAGGACCTGTATCGGAACCCAGGACCAGTCGCGCAGGGCGGAGGGAGTTTGATTCTCGGGGAAAGAATCCAAAGTATTCCCAGCGTCATCGAGTCCCGCCGAGTCAATCTGATTCTCCTGGCCTGGATATTCTCCGGCGTAGCCCGGTTCTGTGTCATTAATCCGAGCGACCAGAGTATTTGTCAAGTTCAACTTGTCGAGGGGCATACCGGGGTGCAGATCGAGCAATCGCAGGATCCGCAGCAATTGGGCCGGCCAAAGAAACTGCCGCTTGCGGCCCGGGATTGCCGCCTCGATGTACACAACTGCACGCCGGGGAATGCCGGGTGGGTGGGATTTCCATGGCCGCAATGGGTGCGTAAAGGATTCCCAGGAAGCAAGCCACCATGTCTGCGTTTGATCTCCGGAGTCCACCTCAACGGCCACACCTTCGCGCAATGGCGTCAACCCAGGAGGCTCGCTGAGTCTTGTCCAGAGGAGGCTCTTCGCGGTCGGCGATTCATTCTGTGGAGCAGCAGCGTCAGGCACCAATGCGAGATTAGCTGAGGATTCGGGTTGGAGAGAAATATCCATGGTCAGTTTCAGGCATCATTGCCGGCCAAAGAAGCTATTGTGCAACTCTTGGACGGACATTCCATCGAAGGGATACTCAGCCGCGGAACTGTTGGCATTCAACTTCATCCGCTTCTTTAACTCCATCCGCGCCTTTTCATCTGCATTGTTCCATTCCTTTTTAGCCTCACTATGGTGGAACTTATCCGAGATCGTGTCCAGCAGCGCCAACTCGAGTTCCAGTACCGCATCATACTGGGTGAGTACATCACGCAGCTTTTCGGCCGCCGTTGCGCGTCCCAATCCTCCTGCATTTGCCCAAGCATTAACCGCATCCACCACTGCCAGTTCGTCACCTTCGATGACAGGGTCACGGATCAAGACAACAAGATCATTACAGTGATTGCTAGTGATCCCGTGAACGTGTGGACCGCTGTTATTGATTTCATTAGTCTTAATGTACAGAGTCGCCTGTTCATTGACTTCACATTTCTCCACACCGTGCCCTGAGTAAAGTACAACCGTGCATTCATTCTTAAGCCAGGCTTCAACTGCATCCCCTTGCCATTCGGGGTCCAGTAGATCATTTGCGTGACAGAAGACAATTTCCGTATCCCGAAGGAGCTTGAGATCTGACCAGGAAATTTGCTCATTCGGGAATTTGACTTCGAAGCCCGCGTCTAATAGTGCCGACGCAATTCGCCAGCCTCTGCCGTCGTCCGATGCTACATTGTCCACAATTTGCACCCGCACATTTCTCATTGTCCCTCGATTTCCGCGTCATTCATGCCTTCGTCGTGTTTCCACTCCGGCTTGTATCTGACGATGCCTCATTGACATTGAAGCAGACGCTCTTCACAGCCGTACCGATCGCGCAGCAGACTACAAACTTTCCGGACGGCCCAGCTGTCAAATCGTCAAAACAGGGTTTGCCTTCATTGTCCAGGCTTACGCTAATTCCGGCACAGCAATTCCACAGTGCAACAACCCCTTGATAACGAAACAGGACAATTTTGACAATGTCCGAGAGGTCATCTGTGTCGAGAAGTTGCCACTCTTTCTGGCAAGCATCAGTAAATAGCTTTTTTTGATTCGAAATCCATGCCTCGACCAAATTGGCTTTTTGGGGATCGACTGAGCTAGACCACTCAAATACCGCAGGCGACGCATGCGGATTCCTCTTCTGCCCATTTCCAGATCTGGCACTCGCAAACCAACCTTTCCACGAAACGTTCCCATCACCATGGTGTCGATTTTCATTAATTATTTTATTTATCAATGCAATATCGCCTGCGTATACCCCGCACTTGCTACCTAGTTCCCCCCATTTCTTGAATCTAGTGAAGGTAAAAGATGCCTCATTAAGGCCAACTGACACGAACATCGAGGCGTCGACAGAGCAGCCGGTTTGGAGACAGGTGGAGTGCTTTGCAAGCGCGGTCTGAAAGTTAATATCGAATTCCGCGAATCCTGAGAGCTTGGTTAATAGGAATTGCTCGCGTTCATCGCTATCATCAGGAAACTTAAACTCCAGTCTTCTCAGGCCTTCCGCCTTCGAGGCCTTGTCTGGCGACGGTTTCGTCCCGATACCGTAGGCAGGATGTTTGAGGACACATCCCACCGCGCAATCAGCTGCAAGGGTGCGAAAGTCCTCCTCAATGGAATTCGCTAACTTTTTTGCAAGTTCGGCGTTCCAGGGAAGGGCGAAGACCTCACCGGGAGAAAGGAGCGCATTCGAAGACAACAGCGGAATCCACTTTAGACTCCAACCTTTCTTGCTCTCTACTTCCATACCACGTAATGCGCCTACCCAATCTCTGCGCGACGTCGAACGTAATACAGCGCAAGCCCGTGCCACCATTTCCAGGAGGATCTCTTCGCGCTCGGCATCGGGGTTCTCAGTCCACGCCCGCCATGATCCCCGAGGCATTTGGGCAAAGGAGAGCGCCCATTGCCACTGCACTTGAAGCACGTGCGTGCCATACTCGCGGTGCATCTTGTTCAGGCTTTCGATACCCCGGCTGATTGGGGGAATTGTGACAGAAACCTGTTCGTTCACAACAACGGCTTGACATTCCTCGCTGTCGCCGGGATCTGTGTTCATCCATTTGCCGTCGTCATTGGTTGTCCAGGTATGGCCGGATGTGGTAGCAGAAGTGATGAGAAATGCATCGCGGGCGCGTTTGCAAAAAGTCTTCGGAAGTGTGTCTCCTACAAGAGGCGAAATGTATGCTAGCGAACTGGCAGCCTTCAGCAAGTCGCTCGCAAAGTGCCATTGAAATGCCGTGATATCGATGCTTTCAGCTTGCTGGGCGACAAAGCGGCGACACTCTTCCAGATGATGAGCATCGTGGATTCCGCGCCAGAATTCGAAAAGCTGTGTGAGGGTCGCATCTTCAACATTGCTCTCACTTGGCACGAGGTGGATTAGGAGTATGTGCAAGCGTCCAAGTACCTCAAGCGGGTAACCGACGATAAAGGCCTTCTTTGGATTTTCCTTCTTGTCCTCCAGCGCTGCCCAGGCCGAGTCGACCACATGGGAATAAAACTTGTACTGGTGCAGATTGCTCGGTTCGAAGCACAACTTGTGATAATCCAAAGGCCTGCTGTCGCTGCCAACCCATTCGCATTCAGCGCCCCTAGGGCAGGCCAACACGGTCTGGATACGCTTGCCTGCGATCCGGCAGCTTTCATGTTCGCACCCAGGCGAGCAGGGTTTGCTCTCGAATTGTAGCGACTGAATATAGAATCGGCGCCATTCCCCCGCAAGAAACGACCCGACGAATTCACGCTTCCGGGGATCGTTATCGCCAATCGAAAGGATGTATTCGGGAAGGAACAGTACCGGGAGTTCCCATTTATGCTCGAGCTGGATGACGGACATAAGATCGAGGATATGCTCCGTGCTTGATAGTTCGTATTCGCCCTCGTTTGCCAAAGCATTCAGAAAATTCTCAACCGCAATGCCCGACGACTTTCCGAGACCGGCATTTGCCGCGAACGTTCTATGGTTATTGATAATCTGAGGTAGCTTCTGTTCCGGATCGGCAATATTTCGTTTAAGGACATCCCAGACTTCTTTAGCCGACAACTTAGGCACTTTCTCTCGCTGCTTCGGGCCTTTCATTCCTGCTGCCTCGAGACAGGATTGGACCGAGTCCAAAAGCTTCGCGATCTGGCGTCGAAAGCGAGCCTTCTGCGCTGCTTCGCCGCGGGTACCATTGTCGGATGAGGGTTGCTGCTGGAAGAGTTGCCACTTGTGATCGTGGTTGAAATAGAGAAGTTCCAAGCGCTGTACTGTCCAGGATTGGGCGTTCTCCCCCATGACATCGTCCTCGTCGAAGATACCGTCTCACGGCAGAACACTCAGCAGTTGGAATCAGTGCACAGTCTCATCGAAAGTGTGCGGGCGCGAATTGCGCAAGGGCGTATGAAGAGTTCCATGTACCGCTGCCCGGAAGAAATATTACTTGCCGATGGCCGGCTAAGACTGGAGCAGGCGATGGCAAACGTACATTGCGCGGTGACTTGTGCCCGATGGAGACTCCCACGGAGCGGCGTGGTTCTCCGGATGCCAGCCCAAAACACACTTCAGGTTCATGCCGGCGCTTGCGATTGCCTCGCGCATTTCGTTGGCTCCATGAAACCAGTAATGCTCAACGGTGTCAAGGTCTTGGCAACTCCAGTGCTGTACATAACAACCGAGGGAGTCATCAAATTTCCCGTTCAGCCGCAGTTGCTGGCCTCCAGCATCGACAAACTCGTCAACGGGTTCTGGCGGCGTGGGCGGAAGGGGGGTGAAATCGAAGAGAAAGTAGCCATCCGGGCGAAGACATGCGGCGACCCCCGATAGCGCTGAAACCAACTCCTGGCGGGAGAAGAGGTGGGGAAAGTTGAAGTGAGCAGTGGCGAGGTCGAACCGGCGATGAAGTTCCAGGTAAGCGGTTGGAACTTCACGAATATCGGCTAGAACAAGATGTGCAGCGGACATTTGGTGTCGTGAGATCGAGCCGGCTGCGAGACTTAGCATCTCCGGATTTACATCGAGACCCCAAACGTCAAAGCCGCAGGCCGACCATGCGGGCAAATGCCAACCTGGACCGCAGGCAACATCGAGCAATCTGGGCACCCGTCCGTCGGCGCCCAGCCCGTCGTCAGTAAGCGATTCCTTCATTCCTTCAATGCGATCGAGGAGTTGCGCCCATTGCCGTACCGTTTCGTCCGCGTCGACGTCACGATATGCTGCTGTGTAGACATGGGCGAATGCTCGGTAAAATCCGATGTTGTCAGCGGGATGACTGAGATTTTCCGTCATGCGACAGAGCTTAGCCCCTCTTGGCCCAACGCTCGCAGGCGCGGGCCAGAATTTGAAAAATGAGGAGCGTCAAAGTGATCGCCAGGGCAGGTAGCAGGGGCAACCACCAATCTGAGGCGAAATAGCTCAGGCCCTCCGCCAGCATGCCGCCCCATGTGGGCGTTGGTGCGGGCAGGCTGAGTCCAAGAAAAGCGAGGCCGGTCTCCACCGTCAGTATTTCCGCAGCTCCGTAACCAACGAGCGCAAGCAGGGTGGGAAAAAGATTCGGCAATAACTCGCGAACCAGTATGCTTCTGCGGTTTGCCCCCAACGACCGAGCGGTCCGAATGAAGTCGCGACGCCGTAGGGCAGCAGTCTCAGTGCGCAATACGCGCGCGGCCGTGACCCAGTTGATGCCGCCCAGACACAAAATCAGGGATAAAGTACTGATCCCGGTAACCGCAAGAATCAACAGCAGGAGCACAACAAAAGGAACGGTCCATATCGCGTCGATGATCAGCCCAATCAGCCGATCCCACCAACCTCCCAAGTATCCAGCGGTCACACCAAAAAGCATCGCCAATGACAGAGCAAAAGCCGTGCCGCCGGCGGTGATCAGCAAGCTCGATTGGCTGGCGAAAACGAGACGGCTGAGAAGGTCACGACCCAACTCGTCGGTTCCCAACCAATGCGAAGCCGAAGGCGGGGCCAAGATGCGGACCAGGTCTAGACTCAAAGGGTCGGCCAATGGAAGCCATGCTGCTCCAATCGCCACGATGACCAATAGGGTTACGCCGACACAGGCAAGCCGCTCCACAAAACGCAGGTGGAAGCCGCCAGAAGCCTCAGCTGCAGATGCGGCGTGAGCAGGAAAACTAATGGATCTTAAGTCAGGCATGCTGGCCTCGCAGTCGAGGATCAAGTCCGAATCTCGCTAGGTCGAGAAGTGCGGAAACCGCGGTAACGGCGACCGCAAATAGCATGCAAAGGGCGGCGAGTAGGGGGATGTCTCGATTGGCGATGGCTTGCCAGGTCAGCCATCCCAAACCGGGAATACCGAATGTAACCTCGACAAAGAAAGTGCCGGTGACAAACCCGGCCAAGCCGTTGGCGAGCCCGGCCAACGCCACCGGCAACGCATTAGGCAAAAGTTCACGCACCAAGATGACAGTTCGTGGCAAGCCGTAGGAGCGGGCGCGGAGTGCATAGGGGGACGCGGTCGCTTGCTCCAACTGCTGGTCGAACAGGCGCAGGACAAGTGTGACTGGATACGCGGCCAACACGAGTCCTGGTAACAACCATTCAAACGGGCGGCCCGGATCGAAGATTGCCGGCATCCACTTCAGTATCCCTGCGAAGCAAGCCACCAGCACCACCCCGAGCACATAGGGCGGCGTAATGCCAAGCAGCAGGAAGGCATTTGTGTAGACAGAAAGAACTCGCTTGAGGCCTGCCACCCTTAAGAGCATCGGCAGAAGGAATGACAGGATCAGTACCAACGCAACTGCAACCCCAATCAATTGCAGAGTTGCTTGGAGGCGCTCGCTGATCACCGTTGCCACCGGGCGATGCAACCCCAGCGAATCACCTAAGCGCAGATGCAGAATGTTGCCCACAAATACCAAGTATTGACGCCACCAAGGGAGATCCAACCCTGAGTTGTGGCGAAAAGCAGACACTGTCTCAACCGACGCCTGCCTGCCCAGGACCATCCGCGCCGTATCGCCGGGCAAAGCGGAAATGGCAGAGAAGGCGATAGTGACGATAAGCCAGACCGACACCCCCATCCAACCCAATCTCGAAAGCGCGGTGCGCAGCATTGCGGTTCACCTCGATTCGAACCCGGGGATGCCTGCGGGGATGATGGAGCGGTCAACCTCGGCTTTGCCGAGGAACAGATCCTGGACGATGACCTCGGGGTGCAAAGCTTCCGCAACCTTCCGGCGGAGGGCAACATCTGCGCCCCATGGCGCGTTATTCATGTTGAAGGCCAGGAACTTTAGATTCGCTAGAGGCACTTGGTGCAACGTGTACGAGGACCAGTCGGGGCGAAGATTCCCTCGGGAGTCGAAGATGCTTGGGTACAGCGCCAATGGCACATTAAAGACATCAAGAGCGCCTTGGCGGAAGGCTAGTTGCTGGGTATTGGCGTCTTTGATAACCCTGATCGTCATTTTTCTTGCGATAGGTAAGTGAACACCGAGATGGTCTGAAGCCCAGTACTGCGTGAATGCACCAAATTGAGCGGTGCTGCCGTCAAATGACTTTAAGACGAAGGGCCCTGTTCCCACCGATCCGCGGCTGAAATCGTATTGCGCTGGCAACTCCTTTGGAAGGATATAGGCCGCAGGTGCCAAGAGCCAAGGCAACATGGTTGACAATGGACGATCGAGAGCGATACGGAATTCTCCAGGGGATGGAGCTTGAAACCCGTTGACGTGTGCTTCCTGACCGGACTTGAATGCCGACACTCCCTGAACGTAATCGAATATATAAGCGTAAGGGGAATTGGAACGTATCAATCGCTCGAAGCTGGCTTTGACGTCGGCCGAGGTCAATTCTCTCTGCGTGGGAGAGGCGAAAATCGGAGAAGACTGAAACAGAACCTGGGAACGAAGTTGAAATGTTAGCAGCCTTTGGTCTGGCGAAGACTTCCAGGAGGTTGCCAACGAGGGGACGATCCGATTGTCGGCGTCGAGTGCGACCAATCCCTCATAGGATTGCGATATCAAATGTTTGCTTCCAAGGTCATAACACTGCGCCGGGTCAAGCGTCTTGACTTCTACATCACTGGCTGCGCGGATTGCTGGGAGAGCAACTTCGGCGTAGTCGTAATCGTCGTAGGCATTGCTGTTGAACGCCTTGGCGCCAGGCTGTAGCAAGAAGACCTCTTCGTTTGAGTAGAGCGGAATCCACGGTAGGTCTCGTGCGAGCACCGCTGCAGCGGCATGAAACGCCTCCTGCTTGTCCGCTTCGCCGGCAGCAAAGAGTCCCTTCAGATAGAGTTGATCAAATTCTTGGCTCGAGTACTTCGAGAGACGAAATCCTGCTTTGCTGTAGAAATCGGTCAAGTAGCCCTCAGCATCGTTGTAATCCAATGCCCAGAGCTCAAACGTCGATTCAAACTGCCCTTTGGCAAGGCGATCGTAAAACACGGTGTTGCTGACAGGTTCCAGTTTTACCTGTATGCCTGCTTGCGCCAATTGGGCTTGAAGAATCTGAACAACCGCCATCTTTTCGGTGGGCTGCTCTTCGATGTTGTAGAGGATCTCCAGAGGGGCCGTCTGATTACGCTGGCGGCAGCCGTTGCTTGCTACAACAATGAGCAAGCCGAAGAGGAGCGATAGGGAGCGGGAGCGATGGGAGTGACGGAGTGAGGTCATTTACCTCCTCCTTGCGCCAACGGCAGATCATGATGGTGCCCATCTAATGTCTTGGTAAAGACGGATTCCGGCAACAGTTCGCCCGGGCTAACGCATAGAAGGGAACGCTCCGTTTCTTGTTGGCCGTAAAGGAGCGATTGTTCGGCCACTGACCAGCCGCCAAAACAGCTCACCCAGCATTCCCGGTTGCGACAGTCGTGGTTGCTTCGCGCTGACGCTAGTCTTGCAAATAGACTGGCCGCCTCCTTCCCGCGCCTATAGAGCATCGAAAGAGGCTCCTTCTGGATGTAGCCGACGGAATGCTCCTCTGGGTGCGGCGTCTCGACAAAATGGGCGTGAGCCAGATAAGCCCCCGTGTGCAGGATGCGGGCCATCCGGTGTCCATACTCAGGAAGAATTGTCATCTGATATAGCAGGCGGTTGCCGGCAATCTCCTCCCCAGACGAGCACATACCCTGGTCATTCTCACTTAGGTTGTCCAGGTTCAGTAAATCTGCTTCCGCTAGCGTGTGAATGTTCAGGCCCTGCACGAGAACCGTGACATCGATGTTGGCTTCTGCCAACTCACTGGCCAGAAGAGAGCGCAGGCTACGGCAAAGCCCTACAACATCTGCCGAACCTACAAATGGCGATAGTGCGAAAGGCGGAGGTTGAACCGGTGCAATGAAGAAGTGCTGCACATCGCGGTGCATCTCTCGGATCAGTTCTAGGAGGCCCGCCTGATTGTCAGGAAGGAGCACGGAGTTGATGCCGATACGGGTGTTTGAGAGTCGCCCGGCGGACTCCTTTGCCGCACTGACTGCGGCGGCGAAGGCTCCAGTCTTGCCGCGAATGTCATCGTGCTGGGCCGCGAACCCGGAATCGATCGAGATATCCAAATAATCCAGAGCACCGAGTGCAGAGAGCTCCTCCAGCTCGGTCCATATGCGGGCAAAATGGCGACCATTTGTAATGGCGCCGACTTGAAACCTTCGATCAGGAAACTGCACGTTGAGCTCGAAAGAGCTTCGGAGGAGGTTGAGCAAGAGCTGCGGATTGAGGAATGGTTCCTTTCCTGTAAAGACGAGGTTCCTAAGCCCCAATCCGCTCTGCGCCTCAGCGATAGCCCTCACAAAAGCATCCTGAGGCGCTGCTGGCTGCCCGGTCTTGATGCCGGGGTTGAAATAACACATCTTGCAGGCGAGATCGCAGGCGGAGGTTGTGTCTATGCAAAGGCAAGTAAGCTGGTTCAGTTCCGCAGCACGCGTCTGCCATTCTGAAAAACGAAGGGAGCCTTCGGCGAGGCCGAGCCATTCTCGGAGTACGAGCGCTCCCGGTTGACACGAGATGGCCTCTCGCAGGCCTTTTAAGAGCTTGGATTGGAGGATGGGGGGCATTCGTCACCGTCCAGAGTACTTTGCACATTTGTAGACTCGAGTTCCGCTGAGTTGCGTGCGTCCTGAATCGCCGAAAACCTGACTTCAGTTTCTCGACGTACGTTCTCGGTTGTACCCTGCGACTGCTTTACGGGTACTGCCCAATTCAATCCACCGCGAGACCCAAAAATCGTCATGACCCACCCCTAATATTGTTCGCTGGAAAATGCGCAATTGACTCCGCCAGGGCGGTTTGCTCTGAACCGGAGGCGCAACTATTCCCGTACAGGATACACGCGACTTGGTGAGAACCGGAAACGTGACAAAACACCGGATCCACGGTCATGCAGGCCGGCATCGCCTGTGGGCAACGCCCGCGGAAGCGGCAACCCGCAGGGATATGGACCGCGCTCGGGACCTCACCCTTGAGCGGCACCCTGGTGTTCCAACGACGCGAGGGGTCGGGAACCGGAATCGAGCGCAACAACGCCTCGGTATACGGATGCCGGGGATTTCGATAAAGATCAGCCACGTCAGCAGATTCAACGATCCGTCCAAGGTACATGACGGAAACACGGTCAGCTACGCTTGCTACCAAGCCCAGATCGTGCGAAATGAGGAGCACCGCCATCTGAAGGCGTTGCCGAAGGTCCAGGACAAGATCTACGATTTGGGCGGCAATTGTCACGTCGAGAGCTGCGGTCGGCTCATCGGCAATGAGAAGCTTTGGCCTGCAGGCCACGGCCATGGCGATCATAATCCGTTGACACATTCCTCCGCTGAATTGATAGGGAAATGCGCGAAGAGCTTGTTCTGGATCTGGAATGCGGACAAGATCCAGCAACCGAAGCATCTCCGCATGACATTCTGCCTTCGCAAGGTGCCGATGGCGACGGAGTACCCCGGCAAGCTGCGTCTCGATTCGGAGAACCGGGTTGAGGCTCTGGCCGGGGTTCTGAAAGATCATCGCGATTTCACGTCCGCGCAGTTCCTGCATCTGTCCTTCATCGAACGCCGACAGATCCTTGCCCGTCCAAATTATATTGCCCCGGACGTGAGCATTCGATTCAAGAAGCTTCAGCAGGGCCAGCGAAAGAACGGTCTTTCCGCATCCGGACTCGCCCACCAAGGCGAGTACCTCTCCTGCTCGGATTTGAAGGTCAACGCCATCCACCGCACGGACCTGCCGAGAACCGGATCGGAATTCAACATGCAAATCGCGCACTTCTAACAACGGCGCGCTTGTCACGTCGGGAGCCACGCCTTCAAGGATGGGGGGCAAAGACATCATCTCAACCTACAAGCCTCCGGTCTTGTGGCCAACAAGAGCATTCTTCAAGTTTTGCTCAATTCCGCCAATTCTGACCAGTTGGCCGCTTCGCCCAGCCTTCATTCAATTTAACCCTGTTTTCAGCTCTTGAAACTTTTCGCCACTTTTCGTGCAATCCAAGTCTCGATCTGGAATATGGGCTATCCTGCCCGTTGTCGCGCCGCATATCCGTTTTAGCCTCGAATTGCCTCTTCCCAGCTCAAGTCGAATTCCGACACCATAAATTGAGCGCCCACCCCGGAATAGCCAAAAATGTTCCGAAAGGGTTTCACTGAAATCCTCTCACGTTACTCTGCGTTCAATGGGAAAGGACCAATCCTCTTGTTGCTTGGTCCGCAGGGACCTCACTCTCCTCACGTTTCGCCGTCGAAAAGCGGCGAAACGTTCTGCGGCTCCGTTGCCGGTCTCAGGATAAGAGATACGTTCAGATTCTTCGAATTGGGAGGATGGCCGTGGATACCGAACTTGCCAAGAGCGTCAGCATCGTGGATTCAAGAAACGGCGACTTAGCGCAACCCGCGACCTCAATGGCAACCTACCGTCCTGACGATAGAGTGTTCATTCAGGGTTGCAACGATGTGAATCGGAGCTTCATTTGTTCGGGTCTGGAAGCGGCCATCCTCGGAGGAATCGAGGGTCTCGCATGATCGAAACTCAACCTATCTTTGTCCATTTCACTTCAGTCCAGATCCTTCAAACCTATGAAGTGGTTCAATTTCCGGACTGCGAAGATCCGTCACTTAAGGAACTGAGAGAATGCTCTCAAAGTGATCCTTGCGACCCGTACTTCGGAGAGGCCGGAGTGGGAGTTCTGCGCGCTCGATCCCAGCAACCTCGAAAGTTTGTTTACAGCCACGTATTGGAGACAGCATGAACGACAATCTTGAGAATCTTGCAACCTTTGTTGATGTTGAGAATGCCAGTAACGCTTTGATCAATTCAGCTTTTGAATGCTTGAGAAAAAGCAAGTGGCGTCTGTTCCTGAAACAGGGTTACGGTTCATATCTGACGCAGCGCCAGGATGTCTTACGCGCGAATGGCATTAGACCGGTCGAAGTATTTAGAAATACCTGTAGTTCGAAGAACAGTTCAGACATCGCACTGACGATCGCCGTCATGAAAGAGTTGAATCGTGGGTATGCGGATGGATACGCCATTGTGTCTTCAGACTCAGATTTGACTGCCCTAACTGAAGCTATACGCGAATCTGGCAAGCATGTTCTTGTATTCGGAAATGAAAAAACGCCTTTGTCCCTTCGAATGGCCGCATCTGAATTTCAACTGCTTGAAGACAATAGGAGCCATGACAAGGGGCAGTCACTTCAGACAAGAGATCAGGTTTGCAAAGGGGAAATGGGATCACCAGATCCATGCAGCAGTCCTCTCCGGTTAAATCTACAGCGCCTCTTGAATGAACACACGATCGCTCCGGGGAAAGTAACTGTCGATGTGTTCAGCCAGATTGTACGGAAGTCAGATCCCGGTTTCTCTCCAAAACGCCATGGTGCTCGCTCCATGACCTCATTATTGCGGAAGCTCGGCGGGTTCACACTCCGACCCATTAGAAATGGAAATGGATCGATAGCAAACTATCAAGTGGAGAATGCATGAATCCGCGCCAAGCGCCCTTCCGCATACGACTTCGGAGCAATCGCCAGCTGCCTGTTTGGCACCCAGGAGCAGGCGACTGCTATTCGCAATTCCTTTGCAGCGCCAGGAAATCCAAAGTACGACAGAAGTTACTAGCGCAATTCAGTTCCGATCCGAATCGGACCTTGTACCTTTCGTCTTCGCCGAATGGCAGCGTACGCAACTTCGGCATTTCTCTTCCTTGCGTTATCGCCCTGATAGCTGCTTGCCTTCATCCCGAAAACATATTGCCGAAAAACTTGGCGAAAAGATTCCATATCGAAACTTTCGCAGTACAACGATTTGAGGACGAATCGCCACTTGGGACCGTGACAAGCAAGTACCGAACTCGTTGAGGAGGCTCTGATGGACAAAATTCTCAGGTTTCTCTCCGCGGTCGCCGGAGTCAGGAAGGATGCTCTCGATCGCGCGCCGAATGCGATGGCCACGCCAGCCATCTTTGGGCTTGCGATCATTGCCACCTCGACGATTGCGGGTTGCATGGCTGCCTACGCCGTCAAGCGCGTCTTCTACGGAAGCTCAAGGAGTTGGGCGGCTGCCGCCGTCGCGGGACTGGTCTGGGCGTGCCTTGTGTTTGCCATCGACCGCAGCATGCTGATGATCGACAAGAGCGCAGCGTGGTGGAGAATAGCCTTGCAAGTCGCTGCCCGGCTGGCACTCGGCGTCGCAATTGGGCTTTTAATCTCGCGACCGTTATTCCTTCGAGTTGCCAGGTCGGTTATCGATTTGGGAATCCGTCAGGCCAGTCGGAAGAGCATCTCATTGGAAGCTGACGAGAACGCTCGCTCTGAAGGTCTCCCGGACCGGACCAAGCGCTTCACTTCTGCCCAGGAGGAAGCAAACAGTGCCCGAACGGCCCTAGAGGCCGGCCCAGGCTCGTCGCCTGATTACGCGGCAGCTGCGCGCGCCCGCGACGTAGCCCAGGATCATTACCACGCGGTCCTGAGCCACAATGGGGCTGAGTTGGAGAGTGCACTGCACCGCCTTTCTGGACTTGCGGAGAAGGACCGCGCAGACAGCCCCATCGCCGCGCAAGTCCAGCGGCTCCGGGCAGAAATCCGTGACGCGGCGCAGAACGCGGCGCGGGCTAGCGGCGGCGTCGAACGAGCCGAAGCTGCATGGCGGGAGGAGGCCAATGGGAGGCTGGCGACCGCACGGCGCGACCTGGACGAGACGCGCCAGTCGGTGGTGACAGCAAGCTCGAAAGTCGAACGGGAGAACGAAGCTACGCGCGCTGAGGTGAACCTGCTCACCAGGCCGGATCTGGCCACTGAAAACTCCCGCGCCGACCAGATTATGGATGACCCCCAAAACCCATACTCCGCTTCGCTGCGGAGGTTGTCCACCGGCCTGGATGCCATTTTCATTCTCATGGAGTCCTTGATCCTCACCATCAAACTTCTCGCGCCTGAATCGGCCATGGACCGCGCCGTGAAAGCGGTCGAGTCGGAGGAGCAGGAAAAGCTCTATCTCGAGGCCAACGCCAGAATCGTGCGAACACAAATGGCCGTGGAAGCGGCGAACGACCTCTACGCGAAGGCCCTGGCCAAGTGGCACGCGGAAGGACTCCAAACGATTCAGATGAACGGACCAACCTCCGCGCGCACACTTGCTGAGATTAGAGAGGAATGCGCGAAGGTGGTTGAGGCCGCGGCCTGAGTTTGACTCATATGGGCGGCGACCTGCAATAGGCGGCAGGCCGTGGCCCCGGACAGTATTCCGCCGGCAAGGTTCCTTGAAGGAGGTTCTTATGTTGGACTACACGACACAGTCTCCGAACCACGCGCCGCTTGAATTGGGTCGTATCAGCGCGCCTAAACAGTACGCCGAGCTTGCAATCTTGGTGCTGGACGGCTCAGGGAGTATGACCGATCCGGCGGTCGGAAAAATATCGAAGGCCGACGCCGTCAACCAAGCGTGCCGTAATCTTTTCACGCGCTTCAGGGTATCCAGTGTCGCAGGAAACTTCGAGTTCAGCGTTATCGCGTTCGACGATCACGCGAAGTCGCGGTTAGATCCCACACCCGCCACCCAGGTCGACGACAATGCGGACTACAACCCGCTCCACGGTCACGGAAATGGCACCAGCATCTATGCCGCACTGGAGTTGGCCGAGCAGCAGGCCAACGAATTCCTGGCACGGCAACCCGCAGGCGGCGTACCGCATGGCGCGGTGATTGTCGTGATGAGCGACGGAATGTGCTCGGACCCGGCACGCACTCAAGCCGCGGCGGACCGCATCAAGCATGGAGCGAATGGGGCCAAGATCAAGATCGCCACGGCCTTCTTCGCCACCCTCGGCCAGAACGATCCGGCCGGCGAACAGCTGCTGCATTCGTTGGCCAGCGGCGCAACGTTGTGCAAGACAGTATACGACGCCGAAACCTTGCGCGGTTTCTTCACCGCCTCCATTTCCACCGCATCCGGCGCCGGTCGCATGAACTGACAATAATGATCGGCACCACAACCAGCCGACGCAGGCCTGGAGCAAGGGGGATACTCAAGCGCCTTCTTGCTCCGGCTCGAACGGCGAAAGTTCAACCTTGGAGGATTGAAATGAAAGATGGCAAGTTACCTGAGAGTCTAGTGGCCATCGCGACTCTGAGTCCCAAGTGCGTAAATCAAGATGCCTGTGCGGTGGTCAAGAGCTGCACTTCGCCAACGCTTGGAGTCGTGGTGTGCGACGGCATCGGTTCCCATCTGGGTGCCGAATACGCGTCTGCTTACGCGGCCGACTCCATCGCACAAGAACTCAACCAATTGCCGTTCGAGGCAATTGCAGCGCTCGATGCAAGTGCAATGACAAGAATCTACAAAAATGCATGTATAACCATCGCGGAGCGGAGCGTCCAGCATGAGACCAATGGAGCCCCGGCTCTGGCTGAGTTCCCGCCTGGCACCACGGCCCTAACCGCCCTGGAATTGCAGCACTCGATTGTGCTGGCCTACACCGGCAATGGTTCGATCTGGCATGTGCGGGCAAACTTCAATGAATTTCCAGAAGCAGCCCTGTTGCCGTGGTCGGCCATCAATCTTCTCAATCCGCATAGCCAGCCTGTCAAAGGCAAGAACCAGTTATTCAGGTTCTTGTCCGCCACAGCCGGGCCAGATGAGGCCACGCCCTCTGTGATTATGTTGAGCAAGGACGAGCAGTTGATGGGCGACATCATCGCAGTTGTCACTGATGGGATATGGAGCTACGACCAGGCCGTCATCGGGCAGAACGAGATGGGCGTATGGATTCACGCCGAGAGCACGCTGCCCCTGCTCTATCGGCACCTCAATGAGTTTTTCAGGCGGGGGAACATCTCGGAATCGGCACTGCAAGCAGCACTAAACGTGTATCTGGATGCGGTGCGGGCGAGCGGCAAAATGGCGGACGACATCACGATTGGTCTGCTTATCACCGGGCGCGCGGTCGCCTACCAGCGGAGCATGAACGCTCGTGTCACTTCGGAGGACGAGCATGAAATCACTTACCCTTCAGTCGTCGCTTAGTACCGGCCTTGATCCGGGGCTGGCAATGCCACATCAGATAGGAATGGATGACAAACCGCTAGGGCAGGGCGGCTTCGGCGTGGTATATCGCGCGGTCGAGGTAGACGGTCGCCAGGTTCAGCCATTGGCGGTCAAGCTCTTCCTGGACGATGCTTCGGAAATGGCGCGCCGGGGACTGGAAACGGTTGAGGCATTGCAGCGCAGACTGGCCGCCGAACAGCAGCTCTTTGTGCAGGCAGGCCGGTCATTGCTGGGTGAGTATCCCGCCTTGGCCGCTGCGCCATTGCTGAGCTTTCATGGGCGCATGGACGGACGCGAGGTGAGTGGCTATGTGGCCGCGGATCTTTCGGCGATGGGCCTGGAGGAGTTTGGAGGCGTGCTGGAGGACGATGCCAAAATCACCCGGCACCAAGCGTTGCCATTGTCGGAAAAGATGGAAATGGCGATGCAGTTGGTAGGGGCGCTCGAGTTTCTGCATTCGAGGGCTGGCTTTCTCCACTGCGATCTGAAAGCCGAGGCGTTGTTTATTGGCGTAAAGCCCACGCGCTGTGCGCTCATCGATTTCGACGGCGGGGCTGTAATGCTGAAACCGGACGATGCGCCAACCACTTGGGGCACAATGCAGCCCTGGCTTGCGCCTGAGATCCTCGCCCAAATGCAACAGGCATCCGCGACCCAGACGATAGAGGTCTCCCTGGCAACGGAACAGTGGAGCCTTGCTCTCGCTCTCCATCACATCCTGCTTGCCGTTTCGCCGATGTTTTTTCTGAGCGAAGTCAGCGCGCGCAGTATTAAGGCTTACACGCAGCGCTTCGTCTGGCCGGAGATCGATGTCGGGTTCCCGTACTTTCGGTCCGGCATGGAAACCGCTTATGAGGCGTATGTGCGTTATCTGCGGAGTGCTTTCCCGGCGGAGCTGTTGCGGCACTTCCGCTTCACAATGAACCAGGGATATGCCAACTCAGCGCAGCGCACCACTTTCTCGCAGTGGAAGACTGCCCTGGGTGCAGCCAACCGGCCAGCCATCCTTCGGTTCCAGGCGGACCGGATTCTGGTGCGCGACACCAGACCGGTGCGCCTAATGTGGGAAGTGACAGGGGCAAAGCGCCTCGAATTGCGCGGCATCGGTGAGGTTACTGGCGAGCAGTGTTTTGAAGTTGAGGTCAAGCACGCGCGAGATTTCGAACTCGTGCTGACGGCACACTCGGGAAAACAGATCGTCGAGAAGCTTCGCATCCAGGTGGACGATCGGCCGCCGCGGATCCACGCTTTCTACGCTGACCGCCAGTTCTTGACCGACGCCCGGCCCGTGCGGCTTTTCTGGGCGGTGAGCGGCTCCGAACGCTTAGAAATCGATTCCGGCGTCGGAGATGTGACAGCATGTCCACATTTCGATGTCTCTCCATTGCGTGACACCACCTTCACGTTGAGGGCGATCTCCGGGTTCGGCGTTGAAACGCGTTCATCGCTGAGCCTCCAGGTCTCAAAGCAGGCGCCGGTGATCGAGTATTTTCGCGTTCGGCCACTGCTTGCCTGTGGGGGAGACGAAGTCGAGTTGGACTGGAAGGTTACAGGCGCGGAGACGGTATTTTTGGTGCCCGCGATTGGCGGGGTTGCAGCGAAAGGAAGCCGTAAAGTTCTGATGCCAGCACACGGGGAATTCACGCTACGCGCCAGCAGTCGATTCGGCGTAGAGGCGTGGCGGACAGTCGCTGCTCACGCGCTTAAGCGAACTACCCTGGCAATCCCGCGCACCGCGCTGCAAACGGAAACGGTTTTGATCCACCCGACGACAGGCACAATTCAAGTCGGCCGACCAGTGGGTACATGGGGTACGACATGTTGAAGATACCGTGGATATCCATTTCCGTGGTTCAACCCAACCTCGACCGGGCGGCAGCGTGGATCTTTGTACTTAGCAATCGGGAGCGCGTGCGGCGCTCATTGCGTGCTGTCCAGCACCACGCACAACTTGATCAAACTGCCGCGCACCACAGCATCGACATGGCTCGGCGTGGGTACTTTGACCACCTGGATCCAGAGGGACGGGGGCCGCAGGACCGGATGCGACTGCTCTGCCCAGAGTTGATTGGCGGTGTTGGGGAGAATCTGGCTTTAATCTCTGCTGAGCACGAGGAATCGCTAGCACGGTCAGTGGTTAGTGGATGGATGAATTCGCGTGGCCATCGGGAGAACTTGCTGACCCCGACCCATACACATATGGGAATCCAACTTCTCCAGATTGGCAGCCAAGTCTACGCGACTCAACTGTTCACCGGCATGGTGGCTGAGCTGCTGGAGCCCGGACTTCCGCTTCATGTGCGGTTTGGCGAACAGCGATTGCTGCGCTTCCGGTTTCACGACGAATCCCTTCGTGGTGACCTGATGGTCCTCTTCGAAGTTCCAGACCCGCAGGCATGGGTGCCGGTGGGCAATGGCAGGTTCACAAGGGGGGTGGCAATGTTGAAGCCGCAATGGGAATCAAAGACTGATTTCCGCGTGATCTTCAGCGCACAGTACGGGCGCGGATCCTACCGAATCTGCGTCGGCAGGGCAAGCACTTCACACTACTGCCGACCGGGAATCGAACTGAACGTTCTGTGAGTAGGGCTGCGGCCGGGAACATGGCCCGGACACCGGAGGCATTATGGTGGAAACCGACGGAGTGATTGTTCTGATTTCGACAGGGATAGGCATCCCGCAGCGTACCGCACCGGAAAACGCGCTCCGTGTGCTGTTGTGGCTGGTGATTTTCTTCTTCTTTGCTCCAATTGTGATGGGGTTGTGGATGGCGGGGATGCTGATTTCCAGTGGTTCGCGGTCGTCTTTCCTTTCACGCGTTACCGAGCGAGTGTTCGGCTATTGGCTGGGCATCGAGATATGGAATCGGAGCACCGTTCCTGTGCAAGACTTGCGGGTGCAGGAGACTCGCAGCGGACGTATCCGGTTGGTGCGCGTGGCCGGCCATCTCGTGGCCGGAAACTTCTCTCGCGGAGACTCGGTCACGATCCGTGGCGAAGATCATCACGGCACAATTCTGTTTCGCGAGGGCGTGATTCATTCGATTCAATCGCGCATTGTGGTCCGGTGATTGGCCTCCGATATATGAGCCTGAAGCCTGTATAGCGCAGACGCTGCTTGGAACCACCAAAACTTGTTCAGCGAAGTTGTAAGCAATGACCTTTTCCCAAAAGGGCATTAACGATGGCCCGTGTGCATGAGAACTCGGCGATCTGTCCTCGGGCTAATAGAACTCTCGACAGTGACGAGCCAAGAACCGGATGTTTCACAGACTCCAACTGTCGAGCGGCTCGTGCCAGGTCATGCGGTCTAGGATTCGATGCCCTTGATTCTCGATCCACTGTTCAGCTATCCAACCTGCCGGCAGGAGTATTGAGAGCAGCAGGACTCCGCAAATAGCTGCGAGGACCATCTCTCGAAGCGATAGCCGAGATGGGGTAAATTGTGTACCACAGTGGGGACAAACTTCATTCGTACCGGCACCTTGCTTCTCCTGCGGGGGCACGCTATTCCGCCCTCGCGACGCCATAGCGTTGATCATCGTCTTGGTCGTCTTCATCGCCTTCCTCCTCCTCTTCATCGCCGGACG
>Ga0182013_10001961_pt1 | contig 27454 bp, 17 predicted proteins | sample 612S2MmetaG_FD_120487 | JGI IMG/M metagenome (GOLD analysis project Ga0182013, IMG submission 120487) | Permafrost microbial communities from Stordalen Mire, Sweden - 612S2M metaG | ecosystem: Environmental > Terrestrial > Soil > Wetlands > Permafrost | place: Sweden: Stordalen | collected...
CGCGCGCGCAATCGCATTCACCACAATCGTCACCAGAAACAGCGCCAGCCCAATCTCAATCAGCGCGCTCAAATACATGTCGCCTGTCGCCTCGGAGAACTCGCCTGCAATCACGCTGGCCAACGTATTGGCCGGCGCAAACAGGCTCTTCGAGATGTCGGGATGATTCCCGATGACCATCGTCACTGCCATCGTCTCACCCAGTGCCCGCCCCAGGCCCAGGATCACCGCACCCACAATTCCAATCCGCGCATTGCGCAGGACACCCGTCCGGATCATCTCCCAACGCGTCGCGCCCAAAGCCAATACAGCCTCGCGCTGCGAGGTCGGCACCGACAACATGATGTCCCGTGCAATCGAGGAGATGATCGGCAGAATCATGATGGCCAGGATGATGCTCGCCGTCAGCAGCCCCACCCCGATGTTGAAGCCGTCGAAGAAGCCGGTCCACCCAAGATACTTGACCAGAATGTCTCCCAGGTGGTCGCGCATCAGCGGCACCAGCACAAACACCGCCCAAAGCCCGTAGACCACGCTCGGAATCGCCGCCAGCAACTCCGTCACAAACGAGATCGGAGCACGCAGCCTCTGTGGACACAACTCACTCAGGAAGATCGCCACACCCAAGGCCAGAGGCACCGCCATCGCCAGCGCCAGCAGCGAAGTCGCCAACGTGCCAAAGATGAACGGCAGCGCGCCGAAGTCACCCGAAACCGGATCCCATGCCGAACGCAGGAAGAAGTGGATGCCAAACTGCTGCAGGCTCAGCCTCGACCGAAGAATCAGAATCGTCAGGATGAACAACACGATGGCGAAGATGCTCAACGCGCAAACCAACATCAGCGCCGCAAACGACTTGTCGGCAAAACCGCCGCTTCCGCGGGACCGCAGAAATTGGCGAATCGGCGATGGCGGCCCTTCTTCGATCACAGGCTCGGCCGCCCCAACGAAATTCGTTACAGCCGGCGTCGATAACGGCGATGCGCTTGAGGACGAGTTCGGTTCTCGCTCGATCGTCATGTTGGGAGCAGTCAAGTCTCTTTCCTGATCGATTCCGGGCCGCGAACACTCCAACTGCCGGGCCCTGTGTGATTCTACCCGCACGATCGAAGCATCCTCATCGACAGCAAGCCGCTTTACCGAATAATGTCAATAAAACTCCGCGGCAAAAGCAGTCTATTATTTGACCGTCGTGATCGTCTTCTTCACCATCGTCTGCACCTGGGCCGGGAGCGGCGCATAACCCATAGCAGAAGCCTCGCCCTCGCCGTGCTCCAGCATCCAGGTCAGGAAGTCCCTCACTGCCGCGCCCTTGGCCGGATCGGCGAAAGGCTTCGGAATCAGCAGATAGGTAAAGCTCGAGATCGGATATGATGCCGGTCCCGCAGCATTGGTGATCGACACCCGGTAGTCCGTCTGCATCGTCTTCGCCGAGGCCGCCGCGGCCGCCGTCACGCCATCCGGCGTACCCAGCAGAAACTTGCCCGCTGCATTTTTTACTGTGCCGTACTCCATCTTGTTCTGAATCGCATAGATCAGTTCCACGTAGCCAAAGGATCCCGGCGTCTGCCGCACCATTCCAGACACGCCCTCGCTGCCTTTCGCGCCTACGCCCGCCGGCCACTTCACCGCCGAGTTCTTACCCACTTTGCTTGACCACTCCGGGCTCACCTTCGAGAGGTAGTCGGTAAAAATGAAAGTCGTCCCACTGCCCTCGGAGCGGTACACCGGCACGATCTGCTTGTCCGGCAAACTCACGCCGGGGTTGTCCTTCGCGATGCGCCCGTCGTTCCACCTCTTGATGTTGCCCAGGTAAATGTCCGCGATCACGTCACCGGAAAAATTCAGCGGCTTGCTGACGCCGGGAACGTTGTACACCGGTACCACCGCGCCCAGCACCGTCGGAATCTGGATGAACTTCACCTTCGCCGCGGAGACCACATCGTCCGCCACCGGCATGTCGCTTGCGCCGAAGTCTACCGTGCCCTCGGAAGTCTGCTTGATGCCCGCGCCCGAACCGAGCGATTGATAATTGATCTCGACGCCCGGATGCGCCTGCGCGTATTCGGTAAACCACCTGTTGTAGATCGGATTCGGAAACGTTGCGCCCGCCGCTGTGATCTTCTGCGCGCCCGCCGCGCCCGCCAACATCACTGTCAACCCTGCCGCAATCACTTTCAATTTCAAGCTCACTCGTCTCTCCCTCGACCCCAGGTTGGCAGACTGCGGCACATCGAAACGCTCGATGTCCTCTATTCGTGCGTCTGCTCTGGGATTTCCGGTATCAGTGTCTCGCCGCTGTGTTACGAGAAGGTTACATCTCCGTAAAATGCAAAATAAACCCTTTCGCCACACAGTCCACTCGCCAGGCAATGCTGGCATCGCAATCGCTCGCTGGCCCCAGCCGCACCCTCCCTCCGGCTGCGCTCAACTCGCCGGGAGCCCTACTCGGGCGTCTGCGCCTTGGGCAGCACCACCAGAAAATTGCTCCCCGCATTCAGCTCGCTCTCCGCCCGGATCGTTCCCCCCTGCAACTCCACCATGTGCCGCGCGATCGCCAGTCCCAGCCCGGTCCCGCCCGACTCCCGCGACCGCGCCTTGTCCACCCGGTAGAACCGCTCGAAGATCCGTCCCAGGTGCTCCGACGCGATCCCCTGGCCAAAGTCCCGTACGCTGAATTCCACCCCATCCATCGGTTCGCTGATCTCGCGCGCGCTCACCACCACCCGGCTCCGTGTCGCGCTGCGCGCCCGCCCATACTTGATCCCGTTCTCAATCAGGTTGCCCAGCACCTGCAGCACCGAATCCGAATCGGCAAAGACCTCCGCCGGCGTCGTCTCGGCGATCTCCAACTCCGCAGCCTCGTCCTGCACCAGCCCGCGCATCGCCTCCACCGCATCCCGCACCAGTTCGTCCGCGCGCACCCGCGCCGGATGCATCTCCGACTCCTGCGACTCCACCCGCGCCATCGTCAGCAGGTCTTCGGTCAGCCGGCTCATCCGGCTCGCATTTTTCAGGATCGTCGACAGAAATTCCATCGCCTGCGGGCTCAGCCGCTCGTGATCCAGCAACGTCTCCACATATCCCGCAATCGACGTCAGCGGCGTGCGCAACTCGTGCGAGACGTTGGCCACAAAGTCCCGCTGAGTCCGCTCCACCTGCTCGATCCGGGTAATATCGTGCAGCACCGCAACCGCCCCGCCGCCCGGCATCGGCGACGCGTTCACCTCAAAGATCCTTCCCGGCAACAACGTCGTGGTCCTGCGCTCGCACACCGACCGTTGCGCCAGCACCGTCTTCACGCACTCCAGCACCTCCGGGTCGCGGACCGTCTGCACCAGCGCATGCCCCACCCGCACCGGGCTCTGGATCGACGACCCTGGCATCAGCCGCTGCATCCTCTGGTTGGTCCACTGGATCCGCCCGGCCGCGTCCACTGCCACCACCGCGTCCTGCATGGAGTCCAGCAGCGCCTCCAGTTGCAACCGGTCTGCCTGGGTCCCGGCCAGCCGCTGTTGCAGCCGCTGCGAGGTCCCATGCAGCGCCTGCACCGTGTCCGCGAACTCGTTCATCCGCGGCAGCGACGCCGACCCCGCGCCAAACTCCGGAAGCGCCTGCACCGCCCGTTCCAGCCGGCGTGCCTCGGCCATCAGACGCCACCGCACCAGCGCCGAATAGCCAACCGCCAGCACCAGCCCGCTGACCCAGATCGCTACCTGGCTGTTGGGAAAGATCGCTGCCGCCACCCCGGCCGCAACCGCGATCATCGCCATCATGACAAAAACCCAAAGCGTAAACGGGACGCGATCGCTCACCCGTCTATTGTCACCCGTTTCCGCCATCAATCCGAGGCCGGCGCGGATCTTGGCAGCTCAAACCGGTAACCCGCTCCGCGCATCGTCTTCAGATACCGCGGCGTCTCCGCATCCGCCTCGATCTTCTCCCGGATTCGCCGCACATAGACGTCCACCGAACGCGGCGTCACAAACCGCGCATCCCCCCACACTGCATCCAGCAGGTGGTCGCGGCTGAACACCCGCCCCGGATGCCGCGCCAGATAATCCAGCAGCCGGAACTCCGTCGCCGTCGTCGTCACCAACTCCCCATCTACTCGCAACTGCATAGCGTGCGCGTCGATCTCGACGTTGTCGAACTTCACCACCGAGGGCGCCGTCGGCCGCTCGAATCGGCGCAGCACAGCCTTCACCCGCGCCACCAGCTCGCGCGTCCCAAACGGCTTGGTGATGTAGTCGTCCGCGCCCAGCTCCAGCCCCATCACACGGTCATTTTCCGCTGCCCGCGCGGTCAGAAAGATGATCGGCACTGTACTCAGCGCGGGGTTCTTGCGCAGCCGCCGGCAAAGATCCAGCCCGTCTCCGCCCGGGACCATGATGTCCAGTAGAAACACCGCGGGCGGCTGCCGTTCCGCGTCCGCCACGATCTGCCCCAAGGCCATATAAGGCCGCACCGTGAATCCCGCCGCCTCCAGATGGTACTGGACCAGCCGCGAGATGTCGGCGTCGTCCTCCAGCACAAAAACTGTCTGATTCAATGCGCAATCCCTCGTTCTTGCCGCTTGATCTAGGCCTGCCGTGCTGCCGATTCCGATTGTCGTTGCCAGTTTACGCCGTCCCTGCCAGCCCCGGGCAATGGACGCCCAAGGCTTTGTAGTTCGCTCCGCTTCACTGCCACGCCGTGCTTTGCTTCGGTTCGCTGCCCGGCCGACCGGCCTGGCCGTCCCTAGCTTAGCCCACGCTTCCAACTCCTTTTGCGAAATTTCGGTAAATCGTTCGCCCCACTCCAGCATCCGGGGCCCGCCTTGCGCCGGGTATACTGAGCAGGTGAATTAGGCTGGGGAAGCACTGATTGATGAAGAATAAGACCCATCTGGTGCTGTGCGTGGACGACGAAGCCGTGGGTCTGCGTGTCCGCAAAATCCTGCTCGAGCGAGCCGGCTATCAGGTGCTCACCGCGGCCGACGGCCCAGCAGGGCTGGAACTCTTCGCCAACCAGCCCGTCGACGCCGTTATCCTCGACTACTCCATGCCGGGAATGCACGGTGGCCAAGTCGCCGGCAAGATGCGCCAGACCAAGCCCGAGGTTCCCATCCTCCTGCTCTCCGCCTACGTCGGCCTGCCCGATGAGGTCAGCTCCCTGGTGGATGTCTATATGACCAAAGGCGAGGGGGCGCCCGCGCTGCTCGATAAGCTGGGCAACCTGCTTGCCCTCCCAACCGCATCTCACAGAATATCTGGAAAAACAGACGGATCGCAGTAGCCAGAAGAGAGACGACACCGTTGGAGCTTATACGATTCAGACGAACCCTCCGGCAAGTCCTGGTTCTTCCCATCGTCGCGTGTCTTATCCTCGCCGGCGTACTCGTCTGGCAGATCCAGGGGGCGAACTTCACCGTCGGCTTGATCGAGGATTCCGACCGCAACATCGCGCAGGCGACCCTGATCGAAAAACTTGTCGTCGACGAAGAGACCGGCCTGCGCGGATACCAGGTCACCTCCGACTCCCGTTTTCTGCGGCCCTACTACGACGCCGAAGCCCCCATGCAGCAGGCCATCGCCGAGCTGCAAGCCTCCGCCAAACCTGAGCAACTGGAGACCCTGAAGCAGTTCGTCGAAGAACATTGGCTCTGGCATCAGACCTTTGCCGAACAGGTCATCGCAACCGTAGCCGCCGGTGGCCACGAGACGGACGACGACCTCAACCTCACCGGCAGGGCCAGAATGGATACCATGCGGGCTCAGCTCAACTCCATCGTGGCCGCCTCCGAGCAGCGGCGCAGCGACCGCATTGCGCAATGGCGTCGCCAGACCCGCGATGTCTACGTGGTACTCGTCGCGCTCGCATTGGCCGTTGGCCTGCTCATCGGCCTGTTCACCCAAAAGCGCCTCGAATCCGTCTCCGCCCAGTTCCAGGAAACCCTCGACCTCCAGCGCCTCCGCACCCAGGAGCTCTTCGACTCCGAGCAGAATCTGCGCACCACCCTCGCCTCCATCGGTGATGGAGTCATCACCTGCCACGCCGACGGAAAAATCCTGATGATGAACCCGGTTGCCCAGGAACTTACTGGATGGATCGAGTCCCAGGCGCGCGGCCGCCCCATCGAGCAGGTCTTCCACATCGTCAACGAAGCAACCCGCGAGCCCGTCGATAACCCGGTCGCCAAGGTCCAGCGCTCCAATCGCATCATCGGCATCGCCAACCACACCGTCCTCATCCGCAAAGACGGCTCCGAGATCGCCATCGACGACTCCGGCTCTCCCATCCGCAGCGCCGAAGGCGAACTCACCGGCATCGTCATGGTCTTCCGCGACGTCACCATGGAGCGCAGGACCCGCGCCGCCCTGCTCGCCAACGAGAAGCTTGCCGTCGCCGGACGCCTCGCCGCCACCATCGCCCACGAGATCCACAATCCGCTCGACTCCGTCGCCAACCTGCTCTACCTCCTCCGCAACGATCCCGACGATGGAGAATCCAAGCATTTCCTCGACATCGCACAGACCGAGCTCGCCCGCGTCACCCAGATCAGCCGCGCCATGCTCAGCCTCTATCGCGAGTCCAAGGCGCCCGTCCCAGTCAACCTCAAGGACATGCTCAACGACCTGCTGCTGCTGATGGAGGGCCGCTTCAACTCGCTCGGCGTCACCGTCTCCGCCGACCTCCCGCCCGAGATCGCCGTCGACGGGTTCCCCGCCGAGCTCCGCCAGGTCTTCACCAACCTCATCACCAACGCCGCCGAGGCCGCCGGCCAAGGCGGCACGGTTACCGTCCGCGTCCGCCCTCAGGGCCCCGGCATTGCCTCCCCCGTACACGGGATGGAAGGCGGGGCCATCGTCGAAATCATCGATGACGGGCCCGGAATCTCCCCCGAGATCCGCGAACACCTCTTCCAGCCCTTCTTCACCACCAAGGGCGAACGCGGCACCGGCCTCGGCCTGTGGGTCTCGCAGGGCATCCTCGTCAAACACGGCGGTGCCATCGAACTCATCAGCGACCCGCAAACCCGCCGCGGCACCACCGCCCGCGTCTTCCTCGCCTCCAAGCCCGCCATCAACCCCGGCGGCGACTGACCCTCGTCGTATGCGTTGTCGTTCTGAGCGCGTCGTCCTATCGCGAGGAACGGGCATCGCGCCACACCGCTCTTGCCTCTACGCGCAGCGTCGAGAACGGTACGAAGTACCTACGCCCCAGGCGTGCGCCGGATCTGCCCCGGATCCACCAAATCCGGCGACGTCGGCTGCACCGGCTGGTTCGCGCCCGGATCGACGTACCCTGGCCGCATGCGCACCCACTGCTTGCGCAGGTCGGCAGCGGCAATCGCAACCTGGGGACGGAACCCCGCGCCCGCCATGTAATTCAAAATCGACCGGCGCAGTGACGGCGCACCCGGCCGTGCTGCACTTAGATCGATGCTGCATACCACCAGCTTGCCGCTGCCCACGCCGCACTCGTACAGCAGGCCCAGCTTGAAGTTGCGGTTCCAGTCGTCGATCGGTTGAACGATGGGCTCCAACGCAGCCGGCAGCCCATCCAGATTCAGCGCCCGCGCATCGCCCATCAGGTCAATCCACTGCCAGTCGCAGTGCGCCTCTGTCGGGAACTTTGCCAGCGCTGCGTGTCCGCTGTTGACCCACAGCCCCAGAAACGTCGTGCCGTTTGGATTCATCAGATGGTTCCAGAAGATCGGCACCGTCGAGAGCTTCGGGCTGCTCGAATCAAGGTCGACGGCCAGCGGATGGAACAGGACCTTCCCGCCCGCAGCCAGCCGCGCCTCCGCCTCCGGCCAGGAGGTCGTGATCAAAACCTTTGCCGGCACAACCTCTTCCACCTGGGTCGGATACACCCAGAAGTTCCACTCATTCCGGTAGATCGTCGCGGCGTGCAGCTCCACCACCAGCTTGTATCGCGCCGGCGCCGGCAGCTGTGACAAGTCGGCCGAAATCGTTCCCAGCGGAATGTTCTTGCCCCTCGGGATGGGCTGTGCCGGCCACTCTCCGCTGGCAACGACCTTCCCTGCGGTCGTGACAATCTGCCACTGCGAGGCCGCGCTCGCCAGCAGCGCGGGCCCATAGTGCGCCAGCTCCACATTCGCCTTCAGCGTGTCGGCTGTCGTGTAAACCCGGTCCTTCAGCCGCGCCAGCGGCACCGTCGCGTTGCAGTACTGGCGGAACTCGGCCGGCGCAACATAGCTCTTCGGCTCCCAGAACGCATCCAGCAGCCCAATCAGCGCGCCGCCTTGCCCCAGATAGTCGTGCAGGTCCAGCAGCTCATAGCCGCTGTAACTCGGCGTGCGCAGGCTGGCCTCGATCTCCTCCTTGTAGCACGCCACCTGGAACCGCCCCGATGCGTGCGCCAGCTCCTTGTTCTTCGCCAGCAGATGGTGCTCGGTCGCAGAGTCGCGCCAGATCCGATAGTTGCCCGGCACCATATACCCCGTGAACTTCCTGATCACGTCGAAGTCCGGATAAGCGCACCACTGCCCCACCTCATGCCCCACCGCGGGAATCGCCGCGTTGCGCAGCAGCCCCGCGAGCGTGCTCTCATAGTCCGCGCCGAACCACCCTCGTGGCCCGCGCGCTGCCGGAGTCACCAGAAAGTCCGCGGCGTAGGGTGTGCCCGCGCCTCCCGGCGGTGGCGCAAACCGGCCCGTCCCGTCCGAGTACAGCCGCCGCGGATCGGCGTCGTGCCACTTCTTATCCCACACCGGCAGTTGCTCGGCATAGTGTCCCGCCGGCTCATTGGTCGCATTCAGCAGCACCAGCGACGGATGGTTGCCATACGCCTTCAGCAGCCGCGCCGTCTCGTCGTGCAGCACCGCCAGCATCTTGCCGTCCGTGTCGAACGCGTTCCACATCCCGCACTCAGGCTGAAAATAGAAACCAAGCTCATCGCCCGCGGTGAACGCAGCCTCCGGAGGGCACCAGGAGTGGAACCGGATTCCGTTCAGCCCCCAGTCCTTGCAAATCGAAATGATGCGCTTCCACGCAGCCACGTCCGTCGCCGGGTAGCCCGTCAGCGGAAACCCGCCGCCGTCGTGCGTCGCGCGGAAGTGGAACAGCTCGCCGTTCAGCCGAAAATGTTTGCCGTCGGCCTTGATCTCGCGCAGCCCGAACGTCAGCTCGCGGCTATCGTCCGCGCCCCCGCCGCTGAGCTTCACCGTCAGGTGCTGCAGCACCGGCGTAAACTCGCTCCACGGCACCGCCTTGGGCAGCGCAACATCGATCGTTACCTCGCCGCCCGTCGCATCGCCGCCGCCTGCGTCCCAACTCGCTGGCGCAGTCACCACGGGCGTCCTGAGCCCGCCCACGGTCAGTGTTCCCGATCCCGCACTGCCCGTCGCATTGCCGATCTTAACCTTGATCCGCGCCGACTTGTCCGCAACACTGGGGAACACCTGCGCGTCTTCGATCCACACCGGGCTGGTCGCGGCCAGCTCGATCCGGCCCACAATGCCGTTCCACGCCCCGCCCTCTCCGTCCGACACCGAATGCCCATCCGGCCGATAGACCAGAATCATGCGGTTGTCGATGCGGATGGTCAGCCGGTGTCTTCCCGGCTTCAAAACGCCAAGGTCGTACTCGTGCGGCGCCACCAGCGAGTGGCACGTCCCCATCTCCTTCTCATCCAGATAAACGGTCGTCTGCCAGCGCGTGCGCTCCAGCGTCAGCCCCACCCGCTTGCTGCTCCACGCCGCGGGCACATCGATCTCGCGCTGATACCACGCCACGCCCAGATAATGCTTCGGCGGCTGCGAGAGATACGGCACCTCCACGTGTCCCGGCTTGGTGTACGCCGCATACTGCGGCAGCTTGTACCACGCCATGTCGCGCGGCAGCGCCGCCACCCACGGCGTATCCACGGAGATGTCGTCACCATAGCCCTGCGCCTGCAGAATCCCCGGCAGCGAAATATGCGTGGTCGCCGGCAAGTCGCGCGAGAACCAGCTCTCCTTCACCCCCGCATCGTCGCGGTCCAGTGAGAACCTCCACTGCCCCGCCAGCGATTGCACCCCGGCGCGCGGTGCAACCGGCGGCGTCGGCGCGGCATACAGCGCGGCATGGGCCGCCGTCGCTCCAGTCAACGCCAGAAACCGGCGCCGCGATACTCCTCGCAAACTTTCCATAAGATCCAATCAGCCACGACCGCCGAGCCGAGCACACGCCCGCTGCGTCTCTAACTCACCACGAACAACCAACAACTAACAACTCAATAATGCGTGTGGTTGGCAATCAGCTTCCTGCACTCCGCATCGCACTTCTTCGGGTGCGGCACCACATTCGCATAGCCATAAACCCGCAGCGCCTGCGTGCCACCCCCGCCCGGTCCGCCGCCTCCGCCCTCCAGCGTAATCACCTGGTCCGCTCCGGTGTGGTCGAAGTCGAACATGTGGTACGCCTCGCCCTTGAAGTACAGCGTCCCGTTGCCGTCCGGCTCCAGCTTGAAGCGGTACCAGAAGTACGTCCGCTTGCCCGTCCCGTACCAGTCGCCGCGCACAAAGTTCGGGTTCCCGCCCAGCGGATGCGCCGGCCACCTCTCAAGCAGGCGTCCCTGATCGTCAAACCAGTAAAGCTGCGCGCTCAGGCCGTTGGTGTAGGTCCTGCCGTTAGTCACCACCTGTGGCGTCTTCGAGTCGCCCAGGATGTACCCCGCCGTCACCTGCTGCGAGTGGTCCGACTTATTCTGCCAGATCATCTTCCCATTCTGCGCGTTGTACTCCACCGTCCCCACGTCCGACTGGCCCACCAGCAACTCCGGCTTGCCGTCGCCGTTCATGTCGAAGAACTCCAGCGCGTCCATGTGGTCGTGGTTGTCCTCAAAGTACTTGGAGTTGTTCCACACCTCCTTGCCGTTCGCGTCCAGGCACAGGTGGCTGATCACCACCTCGTCCACTCCGTCGCCGTTCACGTCCCACGGATAGATGTAGTGGCCAAAATAGTCCTTCAGCCGGTTCTCGGCGTGCTGCCACAGCAGATTCAGGTCCTTGTCGTACGCCGTCAGCCCAATCCAGCCGCCCGTATCCGCAAACACCAGTAGCGTGTCCGGCCCGTCCGACTCCTTGTGGAACTTCGCGACTGCCATGCGGTAGTTGTTGTCCACGTGGGGCAGCGCCGGCGCCGGCCACGCCACCTGCTTGATCACCTTGCCGGTCAGCCCCTCCGCCAGCACCAGCCACTCCTTCCCGTCGGGCGTCTCGCGCCATTGCGCAACCTCGTCCTTGCCGGTGTGATGAAAGTCCCACAGCACCCCCGCCGCTTCGTTGCCGCGCGGGTCGCCCTGCGAGGTCGGCGGCGCGGTCCAGCGCCACAACTCGTGCCCATCGTTCGCATACATGATGGACGAGTAGTTGTTCAGAATATCCAGAATCGCGTACTTGCCCGAACCATCCACATCGCCGAACTTGACGATATTCGACGGCGCAATCTGGTACTCATGCAGCAGCTTCACCTCGGGCGGAAGCTCCAGCTTCTTCAGGTCGTCTTCCGCGAAGCTCGCGTTCTTGGTCAGCACCAGCACGTTGAACATCGGCCGCGGCTTGATCGCGGTCAGCCGGATCTCCACCGGCCCCGGCTTCAGCGTAAAGTCGCCGCCCTTCTGCATATCCATGGAGCCCGTGCCAAAGCTCGTCGGGTCCTGCTTGCCGTCCACCGCAACCTGGAACGAGCTGCCCGTTGCCCCGCTGGCACGCACATACAGGTGGTACGTCCCAGCTTCCTTCACCGTAAGCTTTACCGCCAGGTCGCCGGCCACACCCAGCGTCAGCGACGAACTGTTGAACTGCCACGCGGTCGGCCCCTGGTTGCGACCGCCGCCGAAACCGCCGCCGCTGGCGTCGCCATCGGGAAAGTCCGCGAAGAAATCCGACGCCGGCACCACAATGGTCCCCGGAGGTTGGTGCGCCGCATCGTGGTGGTGCAGCGTAATCTTCTCCTGGCCAATAGCTGGGTTGGCGGCAAGAGCAGTAGAGACAGCGAGCAGACTGGCAACAATCAACTTCATGGGCGCACCCCGCGGGCAAGTTCAAAGTCCGGTGTGATATCGACGGGAATGTTGGCGGTCGATTCGAGAGCATGCACCAGCGCCGGCGGCATCGCGTCGTACTTCGTAAACCATGCCTCCACGCCCGCGCGGTCTCCGTTCGCCTCGAACAGCAGCAGCTGCTTATCCAGCCCGGCGATCGCGTCCCCCATCCCCGCATAGTCGATGCTGTACTTGCCGTCCGCTCCCAGACTCAGCGCATGTTGCTCCAGCAGGTAGTTGAACTCCATCATCTGCGCGCGCCCGTGGGCCTCGCCTGTGCCAAAGCGCAGCGCGCGGAAAATCCCCGCCACGTACGACGCATAGATGCCGTTCAGCTCACTCGCGGGCAGCAGCTTCTGGCCCACCAGCCAATTGGCCAGAAAGATGCCGGTCACATCGGCCTTGGCCTCTTCCAGTCCGCTGTACGCGGGCCCGATGGCCTCGTTGATCGCAACCTGTCTGCCGCCCATGTGCGCATACGCCGGCCCCAGCCCATGCGAAACCTCATGCAGGATCACCCCCGTCAGATAGCCTTCGCTGCTGACGTCCTTGGCCTGCGCCTCGGTCAGCATCTTCTGCGCCACCGGCAGCACCACATTCACCACCCGCGCGTCCATAAAGTTCTTGAAGAAGATCTTCTTCGATCCCTTCTCCGCGTGGATGCGTGGGTCGTTGGGCAGATTGTCCGCCACCGCCTGATAGCCGTAGCGCAGGTCGCCCGCACGCAGCGGCGCATCGGCCACCTCCATCGGCGTCGCCTGACCCGCCTTCGAAGGCCTCGCCTCCGGCGGCACCGGCAGCGCATTCTGCATCTCGGCTTCGTGCTGCCGGTACATCGCCAGCTTGCGGCTCTCCGCATCGTTGCGGATCAGGATCGCCCCGCCATACGACGTCTTCACCCCCAGCACGCCATCCAGATACGTCTCATACGGCGCAAAGATCAGATCGATCTTCGGGTCCTTCAAGTCCAGCCAGGCCACGTCGCTGGCGTAGTAGTCGTCATTCAGCAACGCATCCGCCCGCAGACTCAGATAATGCGCGAACGCCGCATCCGGCGAGAGCTTCGCCGCCGCCCGCAGATCGGCAACCGCCGCCTTCACCCACTCCGCATACGCCTCGTGATACGGATAGGTGTACAGGCGTTCTGCCACATTCGCCACCGGCTGGCTCAGCGCCGGCGTCAGATCCAGCGGCGCCGAACGCACCACCGTCCACGGACTGTAGATCGCCGCCTTCTGGTCGGGATGCGCCGCCACATATTTCTCGATATACGCGCCGGTCGTTCCAAACGGATAAAGCTCATGCCCCGGCACCAGCGGCTCTTCGGGGATGAACGAGGAGTCGTGGCCGGGCTGGGACACATCCCACCGGCTCCCATTGATCGAGAACAGACGGTACAGGTCGGCGTTCTGCGTGCCGTGGTACATCCAATACCCGCCAAAGTCGCTCTGCCGCAGATAGATCTCGTCCAGCTGGTGACACGCATCCGCCAGCTTCGCGATCATCTGCTGCTCGGCCGGCGTCAACCCCGCCTTCGCGTAGGGCACCGCAACCACCTTCCACCGTGCGACGCGGTCGGCCTCGTTGTGGTTCGGACGGCCGCCGATGCGCTCCGCCACTGGGGGGAACCCGGGCTGAGCATCCGCAGTTGGTCGCCCCTGCCCTGCACCCTGACCTCCGCCCGGGCCGCCGGCCCGACCCTGCCCGCCGCCTTGACCTCCGCCCGGCCCGCCGCCGCGGCCTTGCCCGCGAGCCCCGCCAGCCCCCGGAGTTCCAGGAGCACCGGCTGGAGCCAGAATCGGATTCTGGTTGGGAGTCTGGGCTGGCGCAGGTGCCGCGGTCTGGGCAGCAGCCGGCAGCACCAGCGCGAGAGAGATTAATAGACCGATCGATTGAGACCTCACGAAGTGACCTCGCTTTAATGCACACCACTATCTCATTGCCGGTCGTCCGCGCACAAGCACCGTCGCGGCGACCTTCCAACCCGCCGGGAACATCCCGGCGCCGCATCCCCATCCGGCGGGAAATACTACATGGCGTCGGCTAGCCTACGCCAGTGTCATAGACAGATGGGATGAGGGTACACGCAGGAGACGTGTGACCCCCGCAAAAGGACTCCGCAGCCGAACGTCAACCTACGGCCGTTCCGCCACCACCGTCACCTCACCCAGCAATCCCGACTCCGGCGGGGTCTGCGGCCCGAAGCCAAACCCTCCCCCTCCAGCGGGTGCGCCTCCGGGTCGCCCCGCGACTCCGGGCTGGGCCAGCACCCGTTTCTCCGCCGGCAGCAGCCGGTCGCCGATCTGGCGATTGGTCCACTCATTCGTCACCGCAATCTCCAGCTTGTTCGCGCCAGGCTTCAATGCGCCGGTCACGTCCACGCGGTACGGCGGGGCCCAAACCATCCCCACAGCCTTGCCGTTCACCCTCACCTCGGCAAGATCGCGTACCTTGCCCAGATCGATCCAGATATGCTGCCCCGGCTTGAACCACGTCGCCGGCGCCATCACCGTCTTGCTGTAGGTGGCCGTGCCGGAAAAGTACTTCACGCCGTCGACCGCACTCTCCGTCCACGAAGTCAGCTTCGTCATCTGCACACTTGCCGGCGCACCCCAGTTCGCCGGGAACGTCAGCGTCCACGGCCCACTCAGCGTGGTCAGCTTCGTCTCCGCAGCCACCGATGCACTTCGCGCCGGAGCCTGCGCAACATTGCGAAACACCACAAACACGCTCTCGCGCTCCGCCAGGTCCAGCGGAACCTCTGTGAAACCCGCTGGCGTGGTGTAGAGCGCAGGCCCGATCCCCGGCTGATGATTCCCCGAACGATCCGGCATTCTCACCACGGTCGTGTATCCCGCCGTGTCCCCGGGCTTCTTGGCGGTCATCCCGCCGTCCATCGGCCGCCAGACCTGGACATCCTTTCCACTCACGCGAAACCGCGCATCCAGATGCACCGGCGCGTCGGCCTGGTTCGCCACAAAATAGATGTCCGTGTCCGAAGTATGCCGATGCACCCATGCGGGCGGGTTGTCCAGCGGTCCACTCGCCGCGAAGTCCGGCACCGCCTTCACCCGCGTCAGCACCTCATCCAGGGTCAGCCCCCAGTACGTCATGCCCTTGCCGAATGCGTGCTGGTTCAGCGTCACCCCATCCATATCGCCCCACAGATCGGTGGCCAACTCATACACCTGCGCATCCGCATCCGGATAGTGCAGCAAGCTCGGCGAACTCGTCGGCCGCGCCCCCGTGATCGTCGCTCCCGCTGCCACCAAGGCATGAAGTTTCCGCAGCACCTCCGGCGTCATCTGCGTTGTGGGCGGCAGCACCAGCACGCGATAGCTCATCCCCTCCGGCATCTCGCCGCTGCCGTCCAGATGCACCCGCCCGTCCGGCAACACGCTGGTGTGGTTCAGCAGAATGTCCGTGTTGATGAAGTCGTAGTCGTATCCCGCAGGCAACGCGGGTTGCAGTCCCGGCCCCCAGAACGGCATCGTCGATGGTGCGCCCTCCGGCAGCAGATACGCCAGGTCGGCCACCGGACTACCCTGCTGCAGCATGTACTGCACCCGCGCCGTGTAGGTCATAAACGGCTTCGCCAGCTCCGCCCACGTAATGTTCCGGTTAATGTGCGTGCCTACCATCGTATTGCCCGGCTTGGTGTCCAGCGGCTGCTCCGCCGACGTGTGGAATACCAGCCGGTTCACTCCTTGCGTAAACCAGTAGTCCGCAATCTTCTTCAGCGTGTACGGCGCCTCATACCCTCCGCCCGTAAACGTCTCCGTCGCCACCAGCGGCTTGCCATACACATGCGCCGCACTCGCCGCCCCGCGCACATCCACGTAATACATCGAGTCCGGATGCAGCGCCCGCACCCAGAACTCCGCCATCGGTATATCGATGTGGCTCTTGTTCAGCAGCGTGTCCTCGGGAATCTCCAGCGCAACCCCCGAAGCCTCCGAGTACGCCTTCATCCCCAGCTTGTGCAACTCGCTGTCCATCGTCCCATAGAAGTCCCCGGCGTACAGGTCCGCCAGCGTCCGCCGGAAGTCCCACAGGAAGCGGTCGCTCACGTCCGCGCTCTCCACCACACGCCCGGCCAGCACCGGCAGGTACGGCGTCGGATCGTACCCGCGCCGCTGCTTGAACTCCGCGATCATCGCGTCGGTCCAGTTCTGCATCCCAGCTTCCCAGCTATCCATCGTCATGTACTGCACCGTCGACCCCACCAGATCGCCCAGGTGAGCCCGCATCGGATCCATGTACCCGGCAAAGTACTGCTGCACATACTTCGAGCTCAGCTTGTCCACCTCAAGCCCGCTGCCCGCCGGCACCGATGGCCGGTTCCGCGCGCCCGTCGGGGCATAGCCCATCCGCAGAATCGTCCAATGGCCCTCCGGCACATCCCAGTGCAGCGTGCCGTCCGAATCCATCTTGCTGGTCACATCAACCACATCGCCGCGCGCGATCTCCGCCGCCGTGGGCGCAGCCGGCGTCGGCACTACGTCATACACATCCATCAGGCTGCCGAACGCGCCCTTATCCTCCCAGCGATTCACCCGCGCATTCGCATAAAAAATCGCCTCGCTCACGCCATAGCCGGCAGCCCCAAACCCTCCCGCGGCGCCCGCCCGGACCGGCGGTGGCGTATCGTCCTCGCCATGGATGACCTCTGCCGGAGATAGCCCCTGGCGATCGAACTCAATGCGGAAGAACTTCGCCGTCACCGCCGGAAACGCAAACGTCCTGACCGACGCTCCGTGATATCCCTGCGGCCCCGGCATATCCACAATCGTCCGCCACGTCGCCCCGTCGTCGCTCGCCAGAATCTTCCCAACCGGAATCCTTCCCCGCGCCCCGAATGACAGCGCACGCGCCGTGTACGGCTGTACAAACTCATACTGCAGCCAAGCCGGCCCGCCCTCCTTCGGCGCGGCAATCGTCACCGCCGTGTTCAGGCTGTCATCCATCAGGGCTTTCCCGTCAATCGGGCCGCCGCTCGTCGTCACCGTCGGATGCAGCGACGCCATCGGCGCCTCGGCAGCCGGCGTCCTGTACGCGATCACCGCGCTGTCCCTGTAAAACGGTGGATCACCCGGCGTTCCCCCCGCGCCCGAATCCCGCACCGATCCCTCATTCGAAGGCGGCTGTGCCAGCTTGCCCGCAAAAGCCCTCCCGCCTTCCACATCCGTCTCGCTCCACACCAGGCGCTTCATCGCCATCTGCTCGGTCACCCAAGGCCCGCCCGCCTCGCTCCAGCCCGCGCAGCTAAAGATCGACATCTCCAAATTAAGCTGCTTCGCCAGCTCCGCCGAGTGCTTCACCGCGTGGTACCACTCTTCGGTCCCGAAGTTGATCTTCGGTTCCACCACCTGCCCATTGCCCGACGCCACATCCACCAGTTGGAATCCGCCAATCCCCACCCGCTTCATCCACTCCAGGTCCTTGGTAATGCCCGTCTCGGTCACGTTGCCATTGGTCCAGTGCCACCACGTCCGCGGCTTTGCCGAATCCGGCGGCGTCACAAATCCCTGCGCCAGCGCGTCCTGTGCATTGACAGGTACCGGCGCACTTTGGGCAATGGCCGTGGCGGCGGCAGCCAATGCGGCAGCAGCCACGATCGACGACAAAACAGCTTTCGACGTGCGTGTCATGAGTTCTCAGACTGCGGATCGCTCCGCGAGAGCGGGTGAACTTCCGCCCATAAGGAAACAAATTGCACCTCGAAACCCTAGATTCGCCCCACACCATTGTCAATGGTGATCCTATCAAGCCAATCCGTCCAACTTTGCCTTCGCCCTTGCGGCGCTCGCCCCAGTCAAAAAATCCCGACCGCCCGCCGCGCCAAACCAGCTCATAGCTCATTAAGCAAAAATACAATCTCTCGATCGAGGGGCACGAATCCTCCGTGCTCTCTCTTTTACCCTGTGTCCTCTGTGATTCGCTTTAGCTCGCCGTTACCGGCCACATCTTCGCCAGCGCCGGGAACTCGACCCCCAGCTCCTGTGTCATCAGCGGCCGCAGCGGCTTGGTCAGGCTGGCCGCGTCGTAGTTCGCATACGACTCCAGCAGCATCCCGTAGTACAGCGCCGTAAATCCCCAGAAGCGCGTCTGCCCCAGCCCGTCGCCCGTCTCCGCGTTGTAGTACTCGCGCAGCACCGGGTTCTTGTTCACCGCCATCTGGAACAGCCGCCGCGCCAACTCGCGCGCCTCCGCGTGGTAGCCGTAATCCTGCAGGCCCTGGAAGATCATGTAGTTGGTCGGCGCCCACGTCGAACCCCGCCAGTTGCACTCGGCGTGCGAGCCCTGGTAGTAGTCCGGCTCGGTCTTCGCATAGCTCGCCACCGGGTACGTCAGCCAGAACTCGTCCGGATTCATCAGGTGGTCGTGGATCATCCGCTTCGCCCGCTCCGGCGTCGCCGCGCCGCAGAACAGCGGCATAAAGTTGGTCGCCGACTTCACATAAACCCGCTGCCCCGTCTTCTCGTTCCGGTCGAAGTACAGCCCTTCCTTCTCATCCCAGAACACAGAGTTGATCAGCTTCGCAACCTCGTCGCCGTGCTGGTTGAAGCCCGCCGCATCCGCCTTGTTGCCCAGCGCCGTCGCAATCACCGCCATCGCCCGCAGCTCACGGATCAGGTAGCTGGCCAGGTCCACGCCCTCCACCGTAAACGAGCTCAGCGCCCCCGCGCGCGACCACTGGTTGTCCGTGCCCGCCGCATCCGCCGAGTTCCACACCGGCAGCCCATTCTTGTCCGAATCGTAAGAGAACCACTTCGCGATGTAACGGCTCAGCCCGTCGTAGTACTTGCCGCGCAGCCACTCGTAGTCGTCGTGATCCTGCTTCGCGCCCAGCACCACCAGTTGCGCCAGAAACGGCTTGAACTGCTGCCGGTCGCGCTGCTTGATCAAACTCCGGTTCACATATCCATCCGCCTGCTCGCGGTTCAGGAACTCCCGCAGATTGGTAAAGCACAGCGGCCACACCCCGTAGTACGACAGATACAGGTTCTCGAAGTACAGGTCCCAGTCGTAGAACTCGTTATACGGATAGCCGGTCAGGAACGTGCCGTCCACTCCTGGGATGTGACGCAATCCCAGCGCCACCAGGTCCTCGTTCACCCGGTGCAGCCGGTGGTTCAGCTCCGCCCACGCCGCCGGTCCTATGTCGGCGTAGAGCGCCTTTGCCGCCGCCGTCGCCGGAGGCGCAACCGCAGCTTGGTCGGCAGCCGAAGCAGCCGGTGCGATAGCCTGGGCTAGTCCGAGCCGGTTAAGGGCCGCATAGCCTGCAAGTGAACCTGACGTAGCGAGAAGTTTGCGCCGGGAGATTGCCATGGTCGATTTTCGGTCCGGTCTTCGCAGCGTCCGCGCCTTCGCCTGCAAAGCGCGCCGCCCCGAGCGAGATTGATGTGGTCAAAGTCAGCGATAACTCTACCACAAACTCGCAATTCCCGGCCTAAGCCAAACCCCGCTCGCGAATTCGTTCCGCACAACAATATGAAAGGTGCGCGCTTAACTAAGGTGCCTGGAACCCCGGAAATGCCCGTTTGATTCCCGCCGATAGGGCCTGATCGCTCGCGCTCGATTCGTCGCAAGCGCACCATCTCTTTCATTGACACTCACCCTGCGCGATGCGACCCGCGAACCCGCCATATAGGGCATGATTGGGATCGAGCCAAACTACCGGTTGTTCGAGGGCTCAAGCGTCGAGCAGCGCCCGAACCTGGTCCCAGTCGATCGAGCAGCGACTACCTGCAAGTTGTTCTGCCGTAACCACGACGCTTTCGAGCCTGCCGCTCTCGTAGCGAAAGATGGCCCCAGTTGCCGGATCGATCACGCGAATGGCCGGTATTCCCATCGCCTCGTAGTCGCCCAGCTTGACCATGACTCGCGACATACGATCTTCCGGTGAAAGCACCTCGAATACCGCGATAGGCGATTTGGTCAGGATTTGCTCGACCGGCCGGTCGCGATCGAATACCACAACGTCCGGCACCCGGTAGCGTGTCGGGCTTACACGGACGCGAAGCTCAACCCGGACCCGGATATTCCAATCCTTCAGATGGCCGAGAAACCACCGCTCGATTGCCTGCTGCCAGGTGGAGTGATCATATTCTCCCATAGGCCGCAGCTCTATCTCTCCATCGACATACTCAGCATCCGGCTCATATTCAGCCGGTGAGTGAAGGTACAACTCGACAGGCACCATCGTCGGAGTGGCCATATCAAATCCCTCCGGTTCAGGGTAGCAGATTCCATTCGAGCCCGATGATTCTAGTTCTCGTCCTGCTTCAACATATGCCCGCATCTTAGATAGCGGCTGTGCCAGCTCAAACTCTCCGTCAGCAGATGCGGAGTGTGTTTGCCCTGCGCCAGCCTTCCCGCCCGGCCGTAGTAGTCCTTCAGCGCCGCACGATAGTCCGGGTGCGAGCAGTTCTCGATGATCAGCTTCGCCCGCTGCGTCGGCGACAGCCCGCGCAGGTCCGCCAACCCCTGCTCCGTCACCACCACGCTCACATCGTGCTCCGTATGGTCCACATGCGACACCATCGGCACAATCGTCGAGATCGTCCCCTTCTGCGCCGTCGACGGCGCCATGAAGATCGACATAAACCCGTTGCGCGCAAAATCGCCCGAGCCGCCAATCCCGTTCATAATGCTCGAACCCATGATGTGGGTCGAGTTCACATTGCCATAAATGTCCGCTTCAATCATGCCGTTCATCGCCAGCACGCCCAGCCGCCGGATGATCCCGGGATTGTTCGAAAGCTCCTGCGACCGCAGCACAATCCGCTCCCGGTACTCTCCGATGTGCGGCATGATGTCCGCGACCCCCTCCGGGCTCAGCGAAAACGCCGTCGCCGAAGCGCTCAGCAGCTTCCCATTCTGCATCAGCCGGATCAGCCCGTCCTGGATCACCTCGGTGTATGCGGTCATGCCCTCAAACGGCCCCTGCTCCAGCCCGTACAGCACCGCATTGGCAATGTTCCCCACCCCGGATTGCAGCGGCAGCAGCGACTCCGGAATATGCCCCTTCTTCACCTCCCAACCCAGAAACTCCAGAATGTGTCCGGCAATCCGGTTCGAAATCTCGTCTGGGGCCTTGAATGGGCTGGCGCGGTCCGGCACATCCGTATAAACCACGCCAACCACCTTCTCAATGGGAATCTTCAAATGCGGAATCCCAATCCGCTGGCTCGGCGAGGTCAGTGGAATCGGGTCGCGAAACGGCGGCAGCCCCAGTCCGTAGTAGACGTCGTGCAGCCCTTCCAACTCCATCGGTTGCGTCGAGTTCACTTCGAGAATGATCTTCTCCGCACAGTCGATCCAGGTCTGGTTATTGCCCAACGACGTGCTCGGGATGCACCGCCCGTCCTCCAGCACCGCCGTCACCTCGATGATTGCCAGGTCCAGCTTGCCCAGGAACCCGTACTCCACCAGCTGCGCAACATGGCTCAGATGCATGTCGATGTACTGCATATCGCCGGCGTTGATCAGCTTCCGCGTAATCGGATCGGACTGGTACGGCGTGCGCAGTTGCATCGCTCCGGACATGGCCAGCGCGCCGTCCAACTCCGGTCCCGTCGAGGCCCCGGTAAATACATTCACCTTAAACTTCTCGCCCCGCAGATGCGCATCCGCAACCCGCCGCGCCAGCGCCATCGGCACCGCCTTGGGGTAGCCCGAACCGGTAAAGCCGCTCATCCCAATCTGCGATCCGGGTTGAATCAGCGCCGCCGCCTCTTCCCCGCTCATCGTGCGCTGCGCTAAAGCCTTATTCAAAACTCTGGTGCCTGCCGAACTGGAAGCCATCGATACTTCTTTCTTTGCCCGCGCAGGGCAACTTGCACATCAATCGACTCGTTGCATCCGGACCCCGCACAGACGCACTCGCGCCCATCGCGATCCACATTCGCTATGCTGTGATCATAATCACGCCCCGCACTCGCCACAGTGCGCTCCGTCACTCACCCTCCCAACCGGATCAAATATCATGTTGGAACGACCTTTGGAATCTGTAGTTGAAAAACGCGTCGTCATTCTGAGCGGCTTTTCGCTCAGAATCTCCGTAGTTCGCTCTTTGCGACCAAATACATGACCTTCGACTGGACCCACGGCCCGCTCGCCGAAGGCCTCCGCCAGTACAACACCGGTCGATTCTTCGCCGCCCACGAAGCCTGGGAGTCCGTCTGGCTCACCGCCCCGCAGCCCGAAAAGCTCTTCCTCCAAGCCCTCATTCAAGTCACCGTCGCCTTCCACCACCTCCAACGCGACAATACCCTCGGTGCCACCCGCCTGCTTACCGCCGCCCTCCGCAAGCTCGAACCCTACCCACCCAACTTCGCCGCCATCGACGTCCCGCTCCTCTGCGACGACATCCGCGCCCGCCTCCACGCCCTCACCGCCCACCCATCCACGTCCCACCTTGCTCCGCCCCGCATCCATCCCCTCTAAACCGCTCCTGCTATACTTCTCCCAATGATTTTTTCCCTCACCTCCGCTCAGGTCATGGCCATGTGCATGTGCATGTGTTGCCGGCCCGTGGGTACGTGGGAGAACGATCGAATGCGCTAGACCGCAATCGATTTCAAGTTCCAAACGGCCCACAATCCTCCGGGAATGATGGGCCGTTTTCGTTGTTGCCCATCGCTCCATTCACTACACTCATAAAGCGCACCCAAATAAAGGAGCAGCAAATGTCAGACCCAGCAACGCCCAAGCAGCAGCTCGCCACGCTCGCCCTCCACGCCGGTCAGGTCCCCGACCCCACCACCAACTCCCGCGCCGTGCCCATCTACCAGACCACCTCCTACCTCTTCAACGACGCCGCCCATGCAGCCCGCCTCTTCGGCCTGCAGGAGTTCGGCAACATCTACACCCGCCTGATGAATCCCACCACCGACGTCTTTGAGAAGCGCGTCGCCGCGCTCGAAGGCGGAGTCGCCGCGCTCGCAACCGCCTCCGGCCAGGCCGCCGAGACCCTCGCCATCATCACCCTGGCCAACGCCGGCGACGAGATCGTCTCCACCACCTCGCTCTACGGCGGCACCTACAACCTCTTCCACTACACCCTGCCCAAGCTCGGCATCACCGTCCGCTTCGCCGACGCCGACGACTTCGACGGCCTGCGCGCCGCCATCAACTCCAAGACCCGCGCCCTCTACACCGAGACCCTCGGCAATCCCAAGCTTGACGTCGTCGACATCGAAAAGCTCGCCGCCATCGCCCACGAGAACGGCCTGCCCCTCATCATCGACAACACAGCCGCCTCGCCCATCCTGGTCCGCCCCATCGAACACGGCGCCGACATCGTCATCAACTCCGCCACCAAGTTCATCGGTGGCCACGGCACCACCATCGGCGGCGTCATCGTCGACGCCGGCAAGTTCGACTGGAAGGCCTCCGGCCGCTTCAAGGACTTCGTCGAGCCCGATCCCTCCTACCACGGCCTCTCCTACACCGAAGCCTTCGGCCCCATCGCCTTCATCCTCAAAGCCCGCGTCCAGGGCCTGCGCGACACCGGCGCCGCGCTCTCTCCCTTCAGCTCCTTCCTCCTGTTGCAAGGCCTTGAAACCCTCCACCTGCGCATGGAGCGCCACTCCCAAAACGCCCTCGCCCTCGCCAAGCACCTGGAGTCGCATCCCGGCGTCGAGTGGGTCAACTATCCCGGCCTCAAGTCCAGCAAGTACTACGCGCGCGCGCAGAAGTACATGCCCACCGGCCAATCCGCACTCGTCACCTTCGGTATCAAGGCAGGCTCCGCCGGCAGTGCATTCGAGGCAGGCAAAAAACTCATCGACGCGGTCAACCTCTTCTCCCACGTGGCCAACATCGGCGACTCCAAGTCGCTCATCATCCACCCCGCCTCCACGACGCACGCGCAGCTCACCGTGCCCGAACAGGCAGACACCGGTGTCACTCCCGAAATGATTCGCCTGTCCGTCGGCACCGAGGACATCCGCGACATCGTGGCCGACCTCGACCAGGCCATCCTCGCCGCCAACGGCATCGCCGCCTAAGCGTCCGCGTGCTCCCGCTGGTCGCCACCGACTTTGTTTGCGACCAACGGGTGCGCCACGCGAAGCCCAATACGCGTCACGAAGTGACCGCCGCACTGCGGGCTGTAGGCCCGCGCTATCCTAGCCTGGGGCGCAGCCCCAGGTTCACCCAATCCGAAGCACCTGCGGGCTGTAGGCCCGCGCTATCGGAGAGGCCCAATCATTCCAACAGCACGAAGTAGAATCAACCAGAGCTCTCAAAAGAATGACCGAAGAAGATCCCATCCCAATACCCCTGCCCGCCTTCGAGGGAGACTTCGTCATCCACGAAGTCCTCTCCCTCGAGAGCGGCGAGATCCTCGTCAACCCCACGCTCCACTACGCCGTCTACGGCCAGCTCAACGCCGATCGCTCCAACGCCGTCCTCGTCTGTCACGCCTTATCCGGCTCCGCCCGTGTTGGCGACTGGTGGCCGCAGCTCTTCCTGCCCGGTGACCTCGGCCTGCTCGACCTCACCCGCGACTGTGTCATCGGCATCAACATCTTCGGCTCCTGTTACGGCTCCACCGGCCCCGGCTCCATCGACCCCGCCACTGGCAAGCCCTACGGCCCCACCTTCCCCCTCATCAGCATCCGCGACATCGTCAACGCCCAGGTCAAGCTCATTGACCACCTCGGCATCCCTCGCCTCAAACTCGCCATCGGCGCCTCCATCGGCGGCATGCAGGTGCTGGAGTGGGCCATCCTCTATCCCGGCCGCGTCGCCCGCGTGATCGCCATCGGCGTCGCCCCGCTCGGCGCCATGGGCCTCGGCCTCAACCACCTCCAGCGCCAGGCCATCATGCTCGACCCCGCGTGGCGAGGCGGCTTCTACACCCCCGGCCACGGCCCCACCGGCGGCCTCGCCCTCGCCCGCGCGCTAGGCATGATCAGCTACAAGTCCGTGCCTCTGCTCGAAGAGCGTTTCGCCCGCAAGCCCAACCGCTACGGCGACGAGAACCCCTTTATCTCCGCCTCCGCCGGCCAGAACGGCCGCTTCGACGTCGCCGGCTATCTCGACTACCAAGGCGAGAGCTTCATCTCCCGCTTCGACGCCAACTCCTACATCTCCATCACCCGCACCATGGACATCTTCGACCCCGTGCGCGCCCACGAGAACCCCTATATCGCCTACGCCCGCATCGCCGCCCACCTCACCCTGGTCGGCATCTCCACCGACTGGCTCTTTCCCCCCGAGGACGTCCGCTCCCTCGCCGCCATCATCACCGCCGCCGGCGCCCGCTGCGACTACCGCGAGATGGCCTCCAACCACGGCCACGACGCCTTCCTCGCCGAACCCGACACCCTCGTCCGCATCCTCACCCCCGTCTTCGAGTAGGCAACATCGCTGGATGCAGCCGGATATCCTGATTCTGTTGGAGGGTCGCGCTTCGCGCGATGCCCACCGATCCACCCCAGCGACAAGAACCGGTCGCTGGGGACACCTCATGCGATGAAGCTGCATGAATGGGGCGCCCGGCAAGTGTCAAAACAGGGAAGCCTGTTGGGGTACAGCCGTCTTCTTCGGATAGAACACGCCAATGATGACCCACGTCTTCGGATGAGCCATTATTGTGCCGACATAAAAATGAGTGTCCCGGTCGGAAGCGCATAGCTGTTCAAGGAACTTCTGCTTCACCTTCTGACAGGCTTCTGCTGGGCTTGCACCACTATCGACACACTTCCAGTAAAGAGCGCCAATCTCCCAATCTTCAATCATGATTTGGTGGGTACCCTTACAGCGAGGGTCATCGCAAGCGAACTTGTATTGGAATTTCCAAGGCACCTTGCGGGGAGGTTCTTTACTGGCCTTGCGGGTTTCCCAAAGTCTCTGCTGGTTCAGTGCGGCTTTGAACGATGGCTTCCAGTCAACATCTGATGGTACCCATATGAAGTCGCGAACTTCTTTGGGCTTGAAGATTCCAAGCGAAGTTCTATCGGCGTTTTGCTTGGCGTAAAGCTCTTCCATTGATTGGGAACATTTTGCCAAGGCATATCGACTGCGTTCCGCCCAGTTATTCTCAGTTGATAGTGGTTCCCCGATGAGGCGAATGCTGTCGCACTGGGGGCGGTAGCTTTCTTTTCTCGAATCACGCCCGGTGTGCTTTTTGGCATCAACTTCGAGCCACTGATACTTCTTGTATTGCTGGCTGTACGACAGGTCGCGAAAATTGATTGGATACAGCCGGACAAAATCCCCCGCCTCGGTCACACCAGCCGTGCAAACAAGCTCGTCGTACTTGGAGGAGGGAATTGGGTGTGTCTTAACGGTGATGAGAACCTTAAGGTGTTCCAGCATCTCACAGGTGTATAACATCGAGCTTGCTTAGGGCCGAGATGCGTTTGGCAAGACGGCCACGGTGACAGTTCACTGCCTCCCTTTCCATGCAGAGGAGAACCGAGGGCATTGCTTTCATCAACTCCGCCACTTTCATGGAATGGTCTTCCTGTGCTGGCAGAATTTGCTTCTCGTAGTAACTGAAGAGCTTCATGAAGTCGGTCTCGGCCTGTGCTTCTTTACGGCGATTCGAAGGGATGCCCAGTTCTGGGCAGTGGACGTATCCAATGCCAAGTTTGGCGGCAAGGCTAGAGAGAGAACTCTTTGCAAATCCGTACTTCATCGAGACTGGGTTTGCACGGACATCTATGATGCGGCGAATACCGGAATGGAGCAGCTTGTCCAAAAAACCATCCACAGAACGCCCTTCGTAGCCGATGGTGTAAACAGCGACTGTAACCTGTTTGGGTTCCTTGGCTCCATCGGGAACAAGTTCCTGAAGCTCACTGTTCCGGGCATACCAAGGGTATCTGGCATAGACATCCTTCAGTAACGGCTGAAGCCCTATCTTCCCGTACTTGGACACGATGGTAAGCACAGCACGGGTAGTATCGCTGTCCACGCGCATTGCCTCTCGTGCTCCAAGGGAGGTCAAGGACAGAGACGAACCGGATGGTGCAAGGAAGCCATAGGCTGTAAGGGCTTCGATTTCGCGTTGAGCCGCAAAAGAGTATGGGCCGTATCTGTAGGGCAGGAAATCGTAGAAGGTTGAATCCTGTCCGAGAAAGGTCTCCTGACGAAGCAAGAACACGTACTTCTGAAGCTTGGTTGCCTGAACAGGGCAGTCCGCCGTACCAAAAAGCTTCAGGATTGTGCGTTGCCTTCGAAGCACTGATAGACCCCCATGGCAAGCATATCAACATCGGAGGCTTAGGCGGAGTGAGCAGGTAGGTTCTTTCCTAGCGCCGGGTGCACCACATCTCGCCTCTAAGATGTGGGTTCAGCCCCAACCCACCCCCGCATTTTCTTTCCCCAAAAACCTCAGCAAATTCGCATGTCAAGTCCCCAAACGACCTAACTCCATGACCCACAAGGAAATAGACATGGC
>Ga0182013_10001963_pt1 | contig 27453 bp, 22 predicted proteins | sample 612S2MmetaG_FD_120487 | JGI IMG/M metagenome (GOLD analysis project Ga0182013, IMG submission 120487) | Permafrost microbial communities from Stordalen Mire, Sweden - 612S2M metaG | ecosystem: Environmental > Terrestrial > Soil > Wetlands > Permafrost | place: Sweden: Stordalen | collected...
GACGGTTTCTGGTCGCGCGGCTTGCCCATCAGGATCGGCTGGAATAACGCCGCGGCCGCCATCGTCGTGATCAACGAAATCGCCAACAGCTTGCCCATGCTCGAAGTGCCGGGATGGCTGGAAAACCACAGGCTGCCGAACGCGGTTGCGGTGGTCATCGCGCTGAACGTCACCGCCCGCGTCAGCACCGACTGTAACAGGTTGGTCTGCCCCTCGCGCCACGCCATGATGTAATAGATCTTGAACGCGACGCCGACGCCCAGCAGCAGCGGCAGCGCGATGATGTTGGCGAAGTTGAGCGCCAGACCGACCAGCACGCAGATTTCGAGCGTGACGACGCCCGCAAGCAAAAGCGGAACCAGCGTCAACAGCACGTCGCTGAACCGACGCAGCGTAATCCAGAGCAGAATACCGATAGAAATGAGCGCGCAGGCGCCGGCCTCGATAAAGGCGGAGACGATCGCTTGGCGCGCCTCGAGTATCGAGATCGGCCCCTCCGTCGCGTCGGGCGCGACGGACTGAACGGCGCGCGCGAACGCGCTGAGCGTCGCATTGTCGTTGGCATCGCCCGACGGCGAGACGTCGATGCGCGCATGCCCGTCCGCGGTCACCCATTGCCGTGCCAGGTTGGCCGGAATATTGGCGCGGTTGACCTCTTTCGCCTTGAACAGATTGCGCAGATCGTCGAGCGCGGTGTGCAACGGCTGCACCAGCACCGTTTCGACGCGCTGCCGCGCCGCTGGATCGCCTTTGGCAAGCGCCGTCATCGCCGTGGCGAGCCGTCGTGCCGCGATGGCGCCGCTGCCGGTGCCGGTGCCGGCGAGCCGGTTGAGGAGGTCAACGGTGGAATTCATCATACTGACATTCTGCGGGTCGGTCGGCTGAGGGCTCGGCGCGGTCGGATTGAGCGCCGGAACGAGCGTCTTTGCCGCGTTCTCAATCAGCGGCAGTTTTTGCTGCTGATCGGGAGGAATGAAGCTCGACAAAGTGAGCACGCGCGCAACCTGCGGCAGTACCCGCAGCTTCGCCGCTATTTGGTCGGCCTCGGTCAGCGACGTCTCCAGAACCTGGATGTCGTTGGCGCCAGAATCCGGATCGGCCTTCAATTCCAGATAGGTCGCTACCGATTCGGCCGTCGGGCTGCGCAGGTTGATCGGATTGAAATCGAATCGCAGCCAGAACAAAAGCGGCAGCCCACTGGCGACGACAAGCCCGGTCACGATGAGGATAGCGATGCGGTGGCGGGCGAGGAAACGATCTACCGGCGCCAGCACGGCGTAGCCGAGTTGCGCCGGTTCGGATGGCGGCTTGAGCACGCTCAACAGCGCCGGCAACAGCGTAATACTGGTGAGAAACGCGATCAGCATGCCGACACCGGCAATAAGGCCGAGTTCGGAGACCCCCTTGTAGACCGTCGGCAGGAACGACAAAAAGCCGGCCGCCGTCGCGCAAGCGGCGAGCGTCAGTGGCCCGCCGGCGCGGCGGGCGGCTTGCGACAGCGCACCGCGCACATCGTCGATCTCGTGCCGCTCGGCCCGGTAGCGGACGCTGAACTGAAGCCCGAAATCGACGCCGAGACCTACGAACAGCACGGCGAAATAGACCGAGATCAGATTGAGCGTGCCGACCATCAGCATGCCGACGGCGGCAGTGATGGAAAGCCCGACGACGAGGCAGGCGAACACCGCGAAAATGATGCGCACCCAGCGCAGCGCCAGCCACAGGATGACGAGCACGATCATGATCGTGACCGTGGCATTGAGCGCTGCGTTCTCCTTGATCGTGGCGAATTCCTCGTCGGCCATCGGCACCGGGCCGGTCAACCGCAAGCGGGCCTGATATTTGGACGCAAAATCGAGATCGGCGGCGGCCTGGCGGATCGCCTCCGTCGCCTGATGGCCGGGCTCGAGTTCGGAGTAATCGAGCGTCGCCTGGATTTCGAGGAAGCGAAGCCGCTCGTCGGGCTTGGCGGCGTGACCCTCGACCAATTCGTGCCAGGAGAAGCTCGCCGGCCGCCCCGCATTGACTTTCTCGATCGCGTCGGCGGCAAGCGTCATCGGCCAGGTCATGTTGTCGAGCTTGATCTGGCCGCCCTGCACGCCGAGCAAGCCGAATTGCAGCACTTGAATCGCGCCGCGCAGGGTCGGATCCTCCGCCAGCACCTGCACCAGGCGCTGGGCCTGGGTCAGCATGGTCATTTGCGGTGCAAGGTCGGCGGTCTGCTCGAACAACAGGCCGTTCTGCGCAAAAAAGCTGCCGCCCTTCGGCTCGTCGATAGAATGAAACAGATCCTTGCGTTGCTCGAGCTTCTGCACCAGCGCGTCGGTGGCCTCGGCGACGAGTTCCGGCGTCGGCGCGTCGACCACCGCTACGATCAGCTCGAATTGCGGAAAGGCCTTTTCGAAGGCGGCCTCGCGTTCCCGCCACGCGATGTGCGGGGAAATGAGTTGGTTAATATCGGTTGTCAGGGCGAAATGCGTGGCGGCGTACCAGGACGCCAGCAGGGTCAGCAGGATCGACACGCCGATCACCGGCCACGCATATTGCGCGCAAAAATCAACCGCGCGGACAACGATGGCAGTGATCGTTTTCATGAAGCAATCAGCGTGATGGCGTGGTCAGCGGGACGGGGTGAGCGACAAGTCCACGGGGTTTGAGGCGGCAAGAGAACGGCGAAATGGAGGCGGCCGATCCGGCCTCGCCGCTCCATTCGCCACCCTAATTGCCCTGAATGGCGACAAAAGTGAAATCGTGGATATTTTCCTACGCGGTTCACCGCCATTGGCGCCTGTTGCAAGACGTCAACGCTTCCTGTTCGACGGCGGGCGAGGCACCCAGGTTCAATGTCGGACGTATCGACCTGCCAAACTCCTCGAAAAACGCTGGCAGGCCGGTACCGGCGCGCACGGCATAGCGTGCTGGACAACGGACTGCAATTCCGCTCAATGGTGGCTGGATACGGGGATATCGGGCGGGATCGCTGATACCGGTCGCCGATCTTGCCGGCGCAACGACCAAAACCCGAGAACTACGGGCTTAAGGTAACCGGTCCGGGCTTGATTGTAGCGGCTTTACAGCCAAGTAATTGGGAATAAGTAATCGGGACTAAGTCATTGAGACATAATCCACCGCGGCCGCGCTATTGCGGCGTAACACCGCAGTTCAACCTGCCGCAGTCCAACCTGCCGCAGTCCAACCGGCCGCAGTCCAACCGGCCGCAGTCCAACCAACAGCAGTTAACCGGCATAAGGACCGGGAGACCTTGATGAAAGTAATCCTCGCCCAGCCTCGCGGTTTCTGCGCCGGCGTCGTGCGCGCGATCGAAATCGTCGAGCGCGCCCTGCAGAAATACGGCCCCCCGGTCTATGTGCGCCACGAGATCGTCCACAATAAGCATGTGGTGGAGAGCCTCAAAGCCAAGGGCGCCCGATTCGTCGAGGACCTGTCCGAAGTCCCGCCCAATGCGGTCACCATCTTCAGCGCCCATGGCGTCGCCAAAAGCGTCGAGGAAGAAGCGGCCGCGCGTGCGCTGCCGGTGTTGAACGCGACCTGCCCGCTGGTCACCAAGGTGCATAATCAGGGCAAGCGCTATGTCGCCCAGGGCCGCCAGCTCATTCTCATCGGCCATGCCGGCCACCCGGAGGTCGAGGGCACCATGGGCCAGATCGCCGAGCCGGTCACGCTGGTGCAGACCGAGGCCGATGTCGCCTCGCTCGATATTCCCTCGAATACGCCGGTCGCCTATGTGACGCAGACCACGCTCTCCGTCGATGACACCCGCGGCATCATTGCGGCGCTGCATAACCGTTTCAGCAATATCGTCGGCCCGGAGACACGCGATATCTGCTATGCGACGCAAAACCGGCAGACCGCGGTGCGTGAACTTAGCGAGGCTGTCGACGTTATCCTCGTGGTTGGCGCCAAGAACAGTTCCAATTCCAACCGCCTGCGCGAGATCGGCGAGGAAGCCGGCACGCCGAGTTACCTCATCGCCGACGGCAGCGAGCTCGATCCGCATTGGTTTTCCACCGCCGAGACCGTCGGCATCACGGCTGGAGCCTCGGCGCCGGAAGTCTTGGTGGAGGACGTTATCGACGCGCTGCGGCGGCTTGGCCCGGTCCATGTCAGCCAATTGGCCGGCCGGCATGAAACGATAGAATTCCGTTTGCCGCCGGAATTGACCGACGGCGTTACGACCGGACGCGTCACCGCGAAAGTTTGAACCGAACGCCGGTCGCGAGAGTCCAAGTTGCAAGAGTCCGATTTGGACAACGGCCGGCGGCAAGAACGCAAATACGAAGAGGATAACGGTTGTGGGTGTATCTCTGCGACAAATGGCGAAGGTCGGCTCATACGTGCTGCGCCAGCGATTGGCCGGCCGCAAGCGCTATCCGCTGGTGCTGATGCTGGAACCCTTGTTCCGCTGCAATCTCGAATGCGTCGGCTGCGGCAAGATCGATTATCCCGACGCCATCCTCAACAAGCGCCTGTCGGTCAAGGACTGCCTCGACGCGGTCGACGAATGCGGCGCGCCGATGGTCGCTATTCCCGGCGGCGAGCCGCTGATCCACAAGGAGATCGGCGAAATCGTCAAAGGCATCGTTGCACGCAAGAAATTCGTGTCGCTGTGCACCAACGCCTTGCTGCTGGAAAAGAAGCTCAATCTGTTCGAGCCGTCGCCTTATCTGTTCTTCTCGGTGCATCTCGACGGCATCAAGGAACATCACGACAAGTCGGTGTGCATGGACGGCGGTTTCGAGAAGGCCGTCGACGCCATCAAGGCCGCCAAGGCCAAGGGCTTTGCCGTCAACGTCAATTGCACGGTGTTTGACGGCCATCCCGCCGAAGACATCGCCAAATTCCTCGACCTGACCTCGGAGCTCGGCGTCGGCGTCTCGATCTCGCCCGGCTACGCTTACGAGCGGGCGCCCGATCAGCAGCACTTCCTCAACCGCAGGAAGACCAAGGAACTGTTCCGCAATGTCTTCAAGCTCGGCAAGGGCAAGAGCTGGAATCTGACGCATTCCTCGATGTTCCTCGACTTCCTCGCCGGCAATCAGGAATTCCACTGCACGCCCTGGGGCATGCCGACTCGCAACGTGTTCGGCTGGCAGAAGCCGTGCTATTTGCTCGGCGAAGGCTATGCCAAGACGTTCGCGGAATTGATGGAAACCACCGATTGGGACGCCTACGGCACCGGCGCTTACGAAAAATGCGCCAACTGCATGGCCCACTGCGGCTACGAGCCGACCGCGGCCGACGCCATGATGAAGCATCCGCTGAAAGCGCTGATGATCGGCTTGCGCGGCATCAAGACCGAAGGCGACATGGCGCCGGAAATTTCGCTCGATAACCAGCGCCCGGCGCAATACATATTTGACGGCCAGGTGCAGCAGAAGCTCTCCGAGATGCGCGCCAACGAGGCGCGCGAGAAGGCGGAGAAGGCGGCGTAGAGATTAAGGCCGCCGCGGCGTAAGCGCGAACGCCCTACGCCTTAAGATCACCGCGACGCGCGTTCGCGTGCCAATGCGGCACAAGCGGGCCGTCGCCGGTAGCCCTCCGTTGAAGGTGATCATGCGTTTCTTTGCTGCTTTATTCCTATCGGTCTTGGCTGCCGCCATCGCATACGGCGCAATCTGCCCGGCGAGCGCGGCCGATGACAGCCCGGCTTACGGGCCGCAATTGCAAGGCTTCGACTATCCCTGGCCGGTCTCCCATTTCGCGTTCACCTCGCAGGGCGAGACCCTCGACATGGCCTATATGGACGTCAAGCCGGCGACGCCGAACGGCAAGACCGCGGTGCTGTTGCACGGCAAGAACTTTTGCGCGGCGACCTGGCAGGACACGATCAAGGTTTTAAGCGAGAAAGGCTATCGGGTGATCGCGCCCGATCAGATCGGTTTCTGCAAATCGACCAAGCCTGCGCATTACCAGTTCACTTTTCAGCAGCTAGCCGGCAACACCCGCGCGCTATTGGCGTCCCTCGGCATCGGCCGCGTGACCATGATCGGGCATTCGACCGGCGGCATGCTCGGCATGCGCTACGCGCTGATGTATCCCGACGCACTCGATCAACTTGTTCTGGTCGATCCGATCGGGCTTGAGGATTGGAAAGCCAAAGGCGAGCCCTGGCAAAGCGTCGATGTGTGGTACCAGCAAGAGCTCAAAGTTTCCGCCGACGGCATTCGCGCCTATGAGCGTTCGACCTATTACGCCGGCAATTGGCAACCGGGCTATGAGCGCTGGGTGCAGATGCTGGCGGGATTAAATCGCGGTCCCGGCCACGAAATTGTGGCCTGGAATTCCGCGCTGCTCTACGACATGATCTATACGCAGCCGGTGTTCTACGAGTTCGAAAAGATCTCGGTTCCGGTGCTGTTGATGATCGGCGACAAGGACACGACAGCGATCGGCAAGAACTTCGCGCCGCCCGAGGTTCGCGCCACTTTGGGGAATTACCCGGCGCTGGGCAAGGCCGCGGCGGCACGCATCCCGCATGCGCAGCTCGTCGAGTTCCCGGATTTGGGCCACGCGCCGCAAATCCAGGCGCCGGACGAGTTTCACAAGGCGTTGCTCGACGGCCTGCGGAACTGAGGCGCCACTCTGAAGCCACAGATCGCGGTCACCTCACGATGATGGTGAACGGGATTTACATCCCCCACGCCACCGCCCGCGCGTTGCCGCTTTTCAGATTGCGGTAGCGCGCCAGCGCCCACAGCGGGAAGAATTTCGCATAGCCGTGGTAGCGCAGATAGAACACGCGCGGGAAACCCGTGGCGGTGTAGCGCGGCTCGTTCCAGAAACCGTCGGCGCCTTGATGATCGGCGAGGTATTTGATGCCGCGCGCCACCGCCGGATGATCGACTTCGCCGGCCGCCATCAAACCGAGCAGCGCCCAGGCGGTTTGCGATGCAGTACTCGGCGCTTTCTCGTAGCCGCGATAATCGAGCTTGTAGCTTGAGCCGTCCTCGCCCCAGCCGCCGTCCTCGTTCTGAATCGCCGTGAGCCATGCCGCGGCCTTGCGCATTTCCGGCGCATCGCGGGTGAAACCCGCGGCATTCAGTGCGCACAGCACAGACCACGTGCCGTAGATGTAATTCATGCCCCAGCGGCCGTACCAGGAGCCGTCGGCGAGTTGGGTCCGGCGCAGATAGTCGATGGCGCGTTTGACGACCGGACTTTCGCTCTCGCCGAGCTGCGCTAGCATCGACAAACATCTTGCACTGACGTCCTCGGTCGGCGGATCGAGCAGCGCGCCGTGATCGGCGAACGGGATATTGTTGAGATAATAAAATTCGTTGTCGGCATCGAAGGCGCCCCAGGCGCCGTTCTCGCTCTGCATGCCGAGAATCCACTCGCGCGCGCGCGCGAGGCTTTCGCGAAAGCGTGGCTCGCCGGACAGGCTCTGCACACGATCCATCGCCATGGCGACCACCGCAGTGTCGTCGACGTCGGGATAATGCGGATTGGCATATTGGAACGCCCAGCCGCCCGGCCTTACGTTTGGCCGCCGGGCGATCCAGTCGCCGCGCAGGTCGAGCACCTGCATCGGCACCAGCCAATCGAGGCCGCGGCTTGCTTCCTTGACCGCGCGCTCGCCGCCGGCCTCCAACAGCGTGTGACAGACCAGACCGGTGTCCCAGATCGGCGACACGCAGGGTTGGCAGTAGGCCTCGTCCTCGTGCACCACCAATAATTTCTCGATCGACTTGCGCGCGATGGCGCGCTGCGGATCGCCCTCCGGATAGCCGAGCGCGTCGAACATCATCACCGAATTCGCCATCGCCGGAAAAATCGCGCCGAGCCCGTCCTCGCCGTTGAGCCGCTCGCCGACCCAGGCGACGGCGGCAGCGATCGCGCGCTGCCGCGCGCGCTTGGGAAACGACGGCTCGGTCGAGCGCAACAGATTGTCGACGCCGCGGAAGAACCAGAACCACGACGCCTTCTGCTGCGGCGCCTTCGGCGCCGGTCCAAGCGTGTCGGGGGGCCTGAGAAACAGCTCGTCGATGCGCACGCCCTTGGCGTTGCGCGCCCGCGGCTTTTTCGCCATCAGCACCAGAAGCGGCACGATCACGGTGCGGCTCCAATACGACATCTTGTCGAGGTGAAACGGAAACCACTTCGGCAGCAGCATGATCTCGACCGGCATCACCGGCACCGCGCGCCACGGAATAAATCCGAACAGCGCCAGCATGAGCCGCGTGAAGACGTTGGCTTTGGCGGCGCCGCCGCGGGCGCGCACCGCTTCGCGGGCGCGCCGCATGTGGTCGGCATCAACGGAATCGCCGATCATCTTCAGCGCGAAATAGGCCTTCACCGTCGCACTGACATCGAGTTCGCCGTCGGCGAACAGCGCCCAGCCGCCATGGGCGCCCTGGATGCGGCGCAGATAGACGGCGATCTTGGCTTCCAGCTCGGCGTCAACGGGCTCGCCGAGATAATGGCGCAGCAAGACATATTCGGCGGGAATGGTGGCGTCGGCTTCAAGCTCGAATACCCAATGGCCGTCGGGACGCTGCCGGTCGAGCAGCGCCTGCGTCGCAGCTGCGATAGGACGGTCGAGATCGATAACGGGTGAGTCCGTCATGTGAAAATTCATTTGCCACTCCATTCAGCGGCTTGCAATCAGCCCGGCCGCACGATTGCCGGATCGGATCGCGCCTTCGATCGTCGCTGGCAGGCCGGTATTCGTCCAATCTCCGGCAAGAATAAGGTTTTGCCACGAGGTTTCGGCGCCGGGGCGCCTTGCGTCCTGCTCAGGCGTGGCGGCAAAAGTAGCGCGGCGCTCGCGCACGATCTGCCAAGGCGGCAGTTCGGCCGGCAAGCCGGTCAGGCCTGAAACCTCGCCCCAGATCGTCTTCGCCAGTTCCTCTCTCGGGGTATCGACCAATCTATCTCCGGCGCTAATCGTGACCGATAGCCGGCCGGGAAAAGCGAAAAGCCATTCGACCGTTCCCTTGAGCACGCCAAGGATCGGCGGCTGCCCGGCCGGCGGGTCGACCCGGAAATGCGCATTGACGATGGCGCGAAACTCGGTCGGCACCTGAAGGCCGCGGACGAGCGAGGCCGCGATGTAAGGCGGCACCGCGAGAATGACCGTATCATCGGCCGACAGCGCGATTGTTTCATCGCCAAAATCGAGCGCCTCGACGCGCGCGGTGCCAAAGCGGAAGGCGCGCAACTGCTCGCCGAACCGCACGGCGACCCGGCGCTGTTGCAGGAAGGCGAGCGCCGGTTCGATCAGCGTCGCACTTAAGCCCTCGCGCGCGAGCAGCGGCCGGCAGGCACGACCGCCGGCGGCGAGCGTCTCATGAATGACCGCGCTGGCAAGCTTCGCCGATCCTTGCGGCGGCGCGATATTGAGCGCCGCGACAAGAAGCGGCTCGACCAGTCGGTCGTAGAGCAGACCTTTGCAAGCGATGACCTCGCCCACCGTCTTGCCGAACGGCGGCCGCAAGAGCCGCAGCAGCGCCGCGTAATCAAGCGCCCGCGTTCCCGGGACGCGACGGGTGGGATCGAAGATCCAGAACGGCACGCGGCTGTCATTGAAGCGCAGCGTCCAGCGTTCGCCGCTTGCGAAATCGACGAACGGAAATTCGGCGTGCGGCGGACCGGCCAAGCGTTCCGCCGCGCCGATGTCGCGCAAATAGTCAATTGCGGCCCGATTGCCGGACAGCAACAAATGGTTGCCGTTGTCGATGGTCATGCCGACCGAAGCGTCGTGATAGGAGCGGCAGCGGCCGCCGGCGGCGCTGGTCGCTTCGTGCACGATCACCTTGCCGGCCCCCGTGGACAGCTTGACGGCAGCGGACAATCCGGCAAGGCCGGCGCCGATGATGTGGACGGTTCTAGTCATGGTTTGATTGGCTTATCTCCCGGCAGCCCGTTGCGAGCCGGGAAATGCAGCTCCAGACCTGATTGGGGTTGCATTATTCTATCGGCAGCCTCCGGCGGCGCCTCCACACCGCGTACGCTTAGAGGGGATTTTCGTTACCGGCAACCGCCGCTGCGCCAGCGGCGGACGATTCATCGGACCGGCTTTCGTAACTTTGGCGATGCCCTCACCGAACTTGGCGCAAGACGATCGGAGGGTTTTAACTGGGGACTTATAAATCGAGCTTGATTGAGTGCCGCTTGCTCGACGTCCGCTGTGCCCCGATAACGACGAAGTTCTGCACCGCAGCGAAATGTCGCGAAGGGCCAATTGCCAACATCTTGGTTAGTTCAATTCCTGGCCGTTAGCGGTCGCCGCCGCCGTTTCAGAGTGCTCAATTGTGCTCAGACGGCCGGGCATCATCCCCAAATTGCTGTAGAACTAATATTATATTAAAAATTAAAGGCTCGGTGTTGCAAACCAGATTACTGAAATCGCCCTGAAGGTAAGGCATTCATGAAGCGCGCCTTTCAGGTCAGTCGCGGTCGGCACGCGATGGTAACCTCGCAACTCATCGAGGGAATTCTCGCCGCGGCCACCGCAGCGGGGCTTGTTGATTCCGCGCGTGTGGACGCCCTGCGGGCCGGCGTCTCGACCCGAAGCCTCGAAGTTCAAACGTCAGGGCGCGTCTCAGAAACAGCGCTTCTTTGGCTATGGGGTGCGCTCGCCGACCTTGCCGGCGGTCATCGGATCGGTGCAGAGCTTGCGCCTTTCGCCGGTGCAAGCGCGTGGGGAGTGGTGGGCGAGGCGGCGATCCACGCCGTGTCGCTCACCGACGCTTTCGAGCGTATCGCGCGCTACGTCCGCCTTGCAGCTGAAAGCGTGAGGATCGGGGTCGACGTGAACGAGCGTTCTTTTGCAGTGACGTATCGGCTCTTGGGCAGCGGCGCAAACCCTTCTAGCGGAGGCGCGGCTGCAGCGATGCTCTGGGCCAACGCGAACCTGGCGCTAGTGCCAGAGCGGGCATTCGGTGTGCGCCTGCGTCCGGTGTCAGCCGAACTCGCCTGTGCTGCGCCAGGTGATACGGGAGGCGTCATCGCCGATATATTCGGGACCGACGTGAAGTTTGGAACTGCAGATTGGCGCCTTGTCTTCGACCTGGCGGCCGTCCTCGCCGTCTCGCGACCCGTCGCATCTTCCGCGCTCCCATATATCGACGCGTACGCCAACAGGGCGCTCAGCGATGTACCGGCAATCGACGACATCGTTGGCGTGGTCGCCGCTGAGGTTCGCGACCGCCTAGCCGGAGGGCCGCCGACGGTGGCTGAGATCGCGAGCGCGCTCGGCCTGTCAATGCGCACGCTCCAGCGTCGCCTGGCCATCGCCGGCCGAAGCTTTGCGGCCTTGCTAGACGAGGTCCGGCGCGCCCGCGCTGAGGAGTTGCTGGCTGACGGCAGGTGGGACTTCGCCGAGATTGCTTACAAGCTCGGCTATTCCGAGCGAAGCACTTTTACGCGGGCTGCGATCCGCTGGTTCGGCGTGCCACCGAGCGGGATACGTTGATCGCAGCGCAGCAACCGAGATCGCCGCTCGTTCGACCGTGCGCGCCTATTGCTTGACATCATGCGCCATTAACGCGACGGCACCGAAAAGCGGTCAATTTTATACAGACGCACGTCGTTAGCGCTTCTTACGCTCGTCCAATACGCCCCATTAAAAGCCAATTCCAATTGAACGACAGGAACAGATGAAATGAACATAAATCTGAAACAAGCGCCCACCACGAAGGTCCCGGCAAAACCGGCGACAACAATCGGAGCGATTTTCGGTGCCACGCCGGGGATGCCGGGGATGTTCAAATCGAACTTCGACTACCAACTCGTCAGAGGCATGGTGGCCGGCGCCTATGGCGAGGGTGGCGCGTTCGGCGAGCTGTATTCGACAGCGCGACGGGTCGTGGACCGCGACATTAACAGCTGGGCTGTCGAATGGACGGGCACGGCCGAGCGGGTCGAGGCCGTAGCCCACAGCAGCCTGAGCGGCGGGCACGTTGTCAGTGCGCGTGAGGCGTTCTTGCGAGCATCGCTCTATTGGCGAACGGGTCTCTTCTACCTCGAAAGCAAGGATCCCCGACAACTCGCCATGTACCATCGCCACCGCTCGTGCTTCAGGCAGGCCTCGGCGCTGTTCGACCCACCCATCGAGCCGGTCAGCATTCCCTATGAGAACGGCAAGACACTGCCGGGGTATTTCATGCGCGCTTCGGCGTCCGGCGGCCCGCGTCCGACCCTGATGATCCTCGGGGGCGGCGACACCACTTGCGAGGAGCTATATGACTTTGGCGGTGGCGCGGCGGCGGTTCGCCGCGGCTACAACGCGTTTCTATGGGAGGGCCCCGGCCAGGTTGGCGCCTACGCCCTGGACCCGAGCCTGACCTATCGGCCGGACTGGGAAGTCCCGACCCGATACGCCGTCGACTACGTTCTGTCCCGCGACGACGTCGACCCCAAGAGGCTTGCGCTCTCCGGGCACAGCATGGGCGGATATTTCGCCCCGCGGGCGGCGGCATACGAGAAGCGCATTACCGCCGTGATCGCCAATTCGCTGACGCCGGAGTTCAAGCCCGTCCTCATGGCCGGATTGGGTCTCGATCCGAACGCGCCCTACGGCAACGACACTGAGAACAAGATCGACCTCTCCGAGCCGATGAAGAAGTACATGGCGACAAATTTCTGGCAGCGATTGGGTTTGGCCGATGGATCGCTTCCAGCCTTGTTGGACGAACTCGGCCGCTACAGCTTGGCCGGGATCGAGGGGAAGATCACCTGCCCCTTGTTGAACTTCGCTGGCGAAGGCGAAGGACCCTTGATGAACGGCCTGGGACACGACTTCTACGAGAAGCTGACCTGCCCAAAGACGGAACGCCTGGTACGCTTGATCGAAGGCGGGGAGGCTCACTGCCAAATGAACAACCCTAGCCTCAAACACCAGATCGAGTTCGACTGGTTGGACGACGTCTTCAAGAAGAACAAATAAATAATGAGCTAGCCGCTGCTGGCCCTTTTCATAAGGGGCCAGCAGACGACGTCAATCTTTGCTGAAAACTAAATTGCCGTGAGGGCCGCTTCGGGTCATTCGCGCCCGGGTCGTCGCAGCAGTAAGTCTGGCTATGGCCGCTGTGTCCCAAAAGCGGAAATGAGTTCAAAGCGTCATGGCCGCCATTATCAAGCCTACATCTATCTGCATCTTGTTGTCGGCATCTGAGTCCACGCGCTAAAACAGATTGCGCAGCACGATGAGAAGAAATTTCCCGCGCGGCAGATGCACCGGCTGACGCGGCGGCGCAAAGCCCCGCGCGATCAGCTCATCGAGAATAAGCCGATAGGCCTCGCCCATGATCCGTGGCGCCCGCACGACGCGGCGCGGGCTTTCCGCCATGACCGCGCGGGCTTTTTCGAACTCGGCTTGCGCCAAAGCGACCAGTGTCGCGCACGGCTTGCCGATCGCCGGATGGGCTATCACCGCGGCCGGCTCGGTCGAGGTAATCCCCGCGGCTTGCAGCTCCTCGCGCGGCAGATAAAGCCGCCCCAGACTTGCGTCCTCGTCGAGGTCGCGCAGGATATTGGTCAACTGCAGCGCGCGGCCGAGATGATGCGCCAGCGCAAGGCCTGCGTCGCGTTCCATGCCGAACACGTGCACCGAAAGCCGGCCGACCGCGCAGGCGACCCGGTCGCAGTAGAGATCGAGCGTCACGTGATCAGGCGCACGGATATCGGCAATGACATCCATCTCCATGCCGGCGATGACGGCGAGAAAATCGCCACGATCGAGCGCGAATGAGCGCACCGCCTGCGCCAGACCGGCCAGATGCGGCGGGGCCGAGCCGGCATAGACGGCCGCGATATCGCTGCGCCATTGCTCGAGCGCATCGAGCCGCGGCTCGCGCGGCCCCGGATCGTCGGCAATGTCGTCGACCGCGCGGCAGAACGAATAAATTTCGAACATCGCCTCGCGCTGGGCGCGCGGCAAGATCCGCATCCCCAAATAGAACGAGCTGCCCGCCGCGCGCGCGGCCGCCGGTGTGGGCGCTGGCGTGGGTTCTGGTGCGGCCTCTTTTGCGACCTCTTGCACTCAAGCACCCCGCGGCTTGTGTGCTGCGGCGAAAAAACGCCGGCTGAAGCGGCGCGAGACGCCGCGCAAAATACCGGCAAGCGTGAGGCCGGCGACGGCGGGCGGGCGCAGATGCACGGGCTCGTTCAGCGGGTCGCGCGTTTGCAAGAGGCGCGTCAGCCGATGCGCCAAAGTATTGATGACGGCGACCTCGAGAGCAAGCCGCGTGTCGTTGATCATCGCGGCAAAGCCGTCGCTTTCGCTCAACAGCCGTTCGGTTCGCGCTGCGAGCGCGTGCAGGCAATCGAGCAGTTCAGGCGTCGAGCGCGCCTCGCCAAGCGCCTCGACTGCGCTGCCGCTCAAGGCGAGCGCATCCTGCGGGATATAGACCCGGTCGAGGTTCACATAGTCTTCTTTGCAGTCCTGCAGATGATTGATGATCTGCAAGGCGGCGCACAGCGCATCGTTTGCCGGCCAGACCGCGTGGCTCTCGCCGTGGACGTCGCAGACGAAGCGGCCGACCGGCATCGCAGACAGCGAGCAATAGGCGATGAGATCGTCCCAGTCGCGATAGCGCAATTTGGTGACGTCGAGCTTGAATGCGGCGATCAGATCCTGCGCGTGTTTCGGCGACAGCCCGCGCACTGCAAGCGCCGCCCGCAGCCGCACCGCGACCGCATCGTCGGCATTGGCGCCGTTCAAGCCGGCTTCGAGGCGATCGAGCAGCGCAAGCTTCTCCGGCGCCGACAGCGTCGCATGATCGGCGATGTCGTCGGCGGTGCGCACGAAATTGTAGAACGACAGGATCGCGTCGCGATGGCGCGGATGAATGAGAAAGGACGCCACCGGAAAATTCTCGTCCCGGTGGCCCTTGCCCGAGCGCCAATCGTTAGCGCCCTGTGTGCTCGCGTCATTCATCGTAATTCCGAAATGTTGGACTCTTCCGAAATATCGGCTTGGGCGCGGCCTTTCCACATGCCGCCGCGCCCGCGCGCATGCTGATAAGCGGAATCGATGGTGAACGCCATATAGGCGGCAGCGATCGCCGGGAGCGCCAAGCCCCACAGCCCAGACAGCCGGTAAAATCGCAACGTCGGGCGCAACGCGAAAGCCATCAAGAGCCAGACGAATAGGCCGATGAATTGCGCCATACCGTCGGCGCAGATCGCAAGCGCAACCGGCGCCAGATAAGTCAGCGCCAGGCCGAAAACGGTGCCGGCGAGCAATAGCGGCGAATAGCGCAGCTGCGCGTAAGCCGTACGCGACACCATGCGGCGGATATCGCCGACCGCGGGATAAGCGCGGATCGAATGCACGCGCTCGGTCAGCGCAATCGAGATCGGGCCTTGGCGTTTGAGGAGTTTTGCCAGCGCGCAGTCGTCGATCAGCGCGTCGCGGATCGCCGCCATGCCGCCGGCCGCGGCAAGCACGTCGCGGCGCACCAGCATGCAGCCGCCGGCAGCGGCCGCGGTTGAGCGACGCGGATCGTTCGCCCAGGCGAACGGATAAAGCATCTGGAAGAAGAAGATGAAGGCCGGCACGAAGGCGCGCTCGGCAAAGGTCTTGCAGCGCAGCTTCGCCATCAGCGAGGTCAGCACGAGGCCGCCGCGCTCAGCCCGCGCGACCAGCCCGCTCAGCGCATCCGGGGCATAGACAATGTCGGCATCGGTCAACAGGAGATAAACCGGCGGCTGCGCCACCGCAGCGGCGCGTTCGACGCCCTGCTGCTGAGCCCAGAGCTTGCCGGTCCATCCGGGCGGCAGCGCCCTCCCCGGCAGCACGGTCAGGCGGTCGGAAGCGCCGAGCGCCGCTGCGGCGGATTGCGCCACAAGCGCTGTGCCGTCGCGGCTCTGGTCGTCGACCACGATGACCGTAAATTCGCCCGGATAATTTTGCCGCAACAGCGATGCGACGGTCTCGCCCACACAGTCGGCCTCGTCGCGGGCCGGGATGACGGCGGTCACGCCGGGCCATGCTCCGTCCCGCGATACGGTCTCGTCGTCGCGCTCGGTGGCGCGCCAGAAGCCGCCCCGGGCGGCAACGAGATAGAGCCAGATCGCAAGCACCATTGACGCTATAAGCAGGTTGGCCACAGATAATCCCTTGGTGGGGGCTTAAAGGCGCCGGCGGCGGCGGGGTGACCCGTGGCGGCCGGCGGTCAGTCTCGTTATCCCCTAAATCCAGGACCTGATATAGGACCCCGCAGCGGTCTAGAAACGCCGAGTCATGACGCAATGAGCGATAAAAGCAGCCCTTTTCTCTCCCGCCTCGATGCGGTGGCGGCCGAAACCGAGGCGCTCCTGGAGGCGCTTCTCGCCACAACGCCGGCCGCCGGCGAATTAAGCCGCCCGGGCCGTCTGATCGAAGCCATGCGCTATTCAGGCCTGGGTGGCGGCAAGCGCTTCCGGCCGTTTCTGGTGGTGGAATCGGCGGCCCTGTTCAATGTGCCGCGGCAGAATGCCCTGATGGCGGGAGCCGCGCTCGAATGCGTGCACTGCTACTCGCTGGTGCATGACGATCTGCCGGCCATGGACAATGACGCGCTGCGGCGCGGCCAGCCGACCGCGCACAAGAAATTCGACGAGGCCACCGCCATCCTCGCCGGCGACGGGCTCCTCACCTTCGCCTTCGACATTTTGTCGCGGGTGCAGACGCATGCCGACGCGGGCGTTCGTATCGAGCTCGTCAATGCGCTGGCGCGCGCCGCAGGCGTCGGCGGCATGGCCGGCGGCCAGATGCTTGACCTCGCCGCCGAGGGCCGCTTCGGCAAAAAGACACTCGGCGAAGCCGACGTGCGGATGTTGCAGGCGATGAAGACCGGCGCGCTGTTGCGCTTCGCCTGCCAGGCTGGCGGCATTCTCGCGGCGGCAAGCGCGCCGCAGCGCCAGGCGCTCGAGCGCTACGGCTCGGCGGTCGGCGAGGCGTTCCAGATCGCCGACGATCTTTTAGACATCGAAGGCGATCCGGCGCTGGTCGGCAAATCGACCGGCAAGGACGCCGCCGCCGGCAAGGCCACCATGGTCAGCGTGCTCGGCACCGCGGGCGCCAAAGCGCGGCTGCAACAACTTGTCGCGGAGGCCGAAGCAGCGCTCGCGCAATTCGGCAGCGCGGCGGCTATTCTCGTCGAGGGCGCGCGATTCGTTGCAGCGCGACATGCTTAAGGCATACCGCCGCGGCACCATAACGGAGCCGTGTCGTCCAATTGAAGTCCGTGCCGGCCCGTCATATTTTCCTGTTATCGGTCGCGCGCGAAACCAGGAGCCTGTCCCGGACTTAATCCGGGAACGCAATCGGATGCGAACCTTCCGCTGACTTCGGGACACCAAGTTCATAATGAACAAGCATCCGCGCCGACCGCCCCGATTGATCGCTTGTGCCGTCGCGGCAGTCACACTGGCCGCTATTTTGGCGGCGCCGGTTTTGTTGCCGTCCGGTCCCTTTGCAGCGGCGACGGCGCATGCCCAAAATTCGGGCGGCGCCGATGGGCCCCGGCGTGCCGCACACGCCAAAAAGGCGCCGCCGCCACCTTCCGCAGCTGCCGCGCAGCAGCATCAATTACCGGCGCGCACACCCTTTACCGCCGCCGAAGACGAAGCCGCCGCCATTCCCAGCATGCCGGATGCGCGCTTCTGGGCCGATTCGACTGCGGACTTCAATCGCGCACTGCCGTCGCAGCCGGGCCCGTGGCTCATCCTCTCGACCGGCGGATCCGACGGCGCGTTCGGCGCGGGCTTGCTCAACGGCTTGAGCGCCGCCGGCAACCGCCCGGCCTATTCCGTCGTCACCGGCGTCTCCACCGGCGCGCTGATGGCGCCATTCGCCTTTGCCGGCTCGCGTTACGACGACGCCTTAAAGGCCGCTTATACGCAAATCTCGGCGGCCGACGTTTTCGAGGTCGGCTCGACCGGCGAGAGCTTCGTCGATTCCTGGCCGCTCAAAGACCTGATCGCCAAACAGATCACGCCGGCTTTGCTCGCCGACATCGCCGCCGAGCATCGCCGCGGCCGGCGGTTGTTCGTGATCACCACCGACCTCGATGCCCAACGCTCGGTGGTCTGGAACATGGGCGCCATCGCCGTGCATGCCGTTGACGATGGCGGCGACGCGGCGCCCAATCTGTTCCGCAGCGTGCTGTTGGCGTCGGGCAGCGTTCCCGGCGCCTTTCCGCCGGTGCTGATCGCGGTTGAGTCGAACGGCAAGAAGTTTTCCGAGATGCACGCCGACGGCGGCGTCGGCGGCCAGTTCTTCGTCGCGCCGCTCGGCTTGACGGCGAGCACCAGCGGCTACCGGATTCCGGCGACGCAGCTTTACATCGTGGTCAACAGCGGACTGCAGTCGGACTTCGCGGTTGTGCAACCCACGACGCCCTCGATCCTCACCCAGGCCGTCGGCATGGCCGTCAATGTCGATCTGCGCTTGATGCTTGATCGGATTTATGTCGCGGCCAAGAACAGCGGCACGGGTTTTAACGTCGCCGCCATTCCGGCAAGCTTCAGCGCGCCGAGCCGCGGTCCGTTCGATCCGCAATATATGGGCGCATTGTTCAGCGTAGGCTTCGACCAGGGCAGGAGCGCAACGCCGTTTGCCAGCGCGCCGCCGCCATATCCCGGTCAGCCCCCATCCACTCAATCGAACGACAGTGATCAACCTCAAGCCAACGATCCGAAACCGGGAGCGGACAGATGAGGACATTGCGCACAGTTGGAACGGCCATGACGATTGCGGCGCTGCTGACGGCCATCGCTGCGAGTCCGTCGGATGCGGCGACGCGGCGCTACGCGCCATTGCACGCCTATGACGGGCTGTGGAGCGTGTCGATCCAGACCGAAGCCGGCCCTTGCGATCCGAGCTACCGCTATCCAGCGCGGATCGTCGGCGGCCAGGTGCTCCAGGCCGACAATGATTTCAATTATCAAATCTCCGGCGTCGTGGTGTCGAACGGCGCCATCGCCGTCACCGTGAGCCGCGGCGGCCAGAGCGCGACCGGCTATGGCCGGCTGCGCGGCACGGTCGGCGGCGGCCGCTGGAGCGCCGGCGGCAATACCTGTTACGGCACCTGGAGCGCGATGCGGCGCACCGGCAGGAGCGCGATGCAACGCGCGGCAAATTAAGCGTGCGGATTATGAGAAAAGGGGCGCGTTAGAACGCGCCCCTTTCCGAGTATCGCGGCTGCGGCAGCCTGTCGGCTTGTTGTTCCGACGGACTGCCGGCAGCGCGCCATCGCCCCCGGGCGATTTATTTCCAGCAGTGATAGTGCTCCTGCCAGGAAGCGTCGTTCATCCGGGCGGTATTGGAGCACTCCGGGCTCTTGGTGCTCGGCGCCGGCTTTGCTGCCACCGGGACCGTCGGGGCCGTCGCCTGTCCATTATTCCAGCAATGGTAGTGCTCCTGCCAGGAGGCGTCGTTCATCCGGGCGGCGTTGGAGCATTCCGCGGCCTTGGCGGCGGGCGCCGCCTGGGCCTGACCCAGCATTGCCGGACCGGTCGTTACGGCGAGCGCCAATGCGGCCGCGGCCAATAATAGTCTATTCATTTGATTTTCCTTTGTTTCCTCCCCGTCGACACGCCGCCCCCCTTGGAGACAAGACGCCGTGCCTGATTGCGGTGCCCGCGCCGGGACAGACGTGCGCCGATGACGGTCCGTCGCCCGCCACAATGCCTGTTTATAGGAAATTTATGTACCTGGAAATAATTTTACGCGTTGTTTATGTAGCCGCGCTGCAACCCCTGGTGCACGTGCGGCGTGCCACGAAGCCCAGTGACGCGAATTCATCCGGTCATGGCTGGTATCGGTTTGGCGTCACCCCGGCGCCGGCAGGAGCTGTGGCGACGCCGGCAAATCCATGATGGGCGCTTGGCCCGAGCCGTAACGATCCCACAGCCATTCGTGGCCGTAATAAACAAACGGGCCGACCACGAAGCCGAAGGCCGCCAGCCCCAACGCGGTGGGGAGATCGCCGACCACCACATAGAGCGTGGTGAAATCCATCGTCGTGGCGATGACCCGGAAGGTGACGGTCTTGGCCAATGCCCTGCTGATCCCAAAGCCTGCTACCTCGACCGTGCCCTCGGCCGGCGGACCGAAATAATTCCAGCCAGCTTCGTGGGCGAGATAAAGCAAGGGAGCGACGACGAAGCCGAAGGCCGAGAGGCCAGCCGACGTGCCGAGTTCGCCGAGCACCACGTAGTTCGAGGTGAAGTCGAGCGTTGTGACGATGACGCGGAAGGTGATGGTCTTGGCTACCGCCTGTTTGATCGCGAATTTGGCGGGGACGGCGAGCGGCGGCTTGACGCCCGGCGCCGGCCGGGGCGCGGCGGGCTCGCTTTGCCGGCGGACGGTCGCGTCCATCAGCGGCTGCAGACCGCGGCGCAGTTTTGGCCAATATTTCGAGGCGTAGCGCGGCGCCAGTACGGCGGTGCCGCCGATCACCAGGCCAGGGATCAGAGCCACATCAAGCAAGGCGACACCGGCGGCGATCACGCCGACAGCCGCGGCCGTAGTGACGAAATCAGGCGCTGCCTTCGTTTTGTTGGCGGCGCCGGCCGGACGGACCGTTTCGGATCTGCGGCGGGTGGCTGTTTTAGACTGCGGCATGACCGGTTTCGATATGGCGCTCTCGCGTTTCATGCAGGCTGCGTTGTTAACGGCTTAAACCTCAACCAGCTTGCGCGCAAACCCATGACCGTCGGATGACGTAAACCTGCGGACCCGCCTCCCCCGACCTACTTCAAGAAATGGTCCATCACCTGGACCAGATTGATCGCGCGGTTGGCTTTGCAATAACCGACCACTGTCTGCACCGCAGATCGCAAGCCCGCCAGATTGACCAGGCGTTTCTTGCCCGCAACACTTGGCGCGGAGCGGTACCAGGCCATCAACAAGTCGGTTTCTTCGTTCGATGTATCGGCAATATCCCCGCAGGTCAGGCGCACGACGTCGATATTGCCGTTGGCGTCGGCAAATCTAGCGAGCGACACGAACGGCTGCTGCACCGCAGTTGCCGCCGGCGCCGGCGTCGCCGGGTTAGGGCAGGCTTTGTCGAGCGTCGCCACTACGTCGACGCCGAAGGTCGGCACGCCGGGACGAAACACGCCGCCGATCCGGCTCACACGGTTGGTCCCGGGAATATAGACCGCCTGCCGCGCGGTCCATGACCCGTCGGGGTTCTTGAAGAACGCCGCGCAATCGAGGGTGTCGTCTTGCGCCTGCGCGACGCCACACGCGGCTTGCAACAGGATTGCGGCCAAGATGACTGCGACGGTGTTTGTCGCAACTGCCAATGGGAGAAAGCGTCTGCCCATGCTTGCGCGCTTTACCCGGTCTTGCGCGCCGGCACATGCGCGTTCGGCACATGGGCGTTCGGCAAATGGGCGTTCGGCAAATGGGCGTTAGTCACATGGGCACGCGGTATCTGCGCATTCCACCACGGGCAGACGTCGGCGGCGCGCAGATAATTGCCGTCCATCACATTGAGCGGCTCGCGGCCGCCGGCTTCCGCCGCGCTCACCCGTAAGCTGCGCGCTTCCTCGCGGCCTTCTTCCGTCAGCCACATGCGGTCGTGGCCCCACAGGCTCGGGCCTTCGGTGCGCTCATGCGGCGTCCAATTTGCGGGATCGATCGAGCGGCCGCCCCAGCCGTATTCGACCAGGAACTGCGACGGCGAATAAGAATAAAACGAGGTGACGTGATCGTTGACATGGCGGCCGAGCGTGGTGCCGATCATCTCCGGCTTGCGCAAAGCCAGATCGTAAGCCTGCCCGACATCGTCGAGATAGCAGACCTCGAACATCATGTGATGGATGCCGTTCTTGCCGGTGTCGATGAAGGCCAAGCTATGGTGGCGCGCATTGATGTGGAAGAAATAGGCCTTGAACGGCTTGAGGATGTAATCGCTCGGCTTGAAGTTGAGGATCTCGGTATAAAACGGCAGCACGTCGTCGAGCCGCTCCGCGGTGAGCACGGCGTGCCCCATGCCGAGCGGGCCGGTGCGAAAGCCCGAAATCGAGCGGCCCGGCTTAAACGGCTCCGTCGTCACCTCGGGGCCGTGAAAGACTTCGAGCCGGTTGCCGATCGGATCGGAAAACACGATCAGGTCGGCGACGCGCCGCTCGTCCGCAAGCGCCCGGGAGCCGCGCGCGAATTTGACGCCGGATTTCTCCAGATGCGCCGCAAGCTGATCGAGCGCCGCGGCATCGGCCGCCTCCCAGCCGTAGAACGACGGCCCCTCGCCGTCGTCGCTGTGCACCACCAGCCGCTGCTTGCGATCGTCCATGCGGAAGGCGAGCGAACCGCGGCTCTTGTCGACAAGTTGCATGCCGAGGAAACGCGTGGCGTACGTCGCCCAATCCTCGAGATTCTTGGTGCGGATGCCGAAATAACCTAGCGCGTTGAGGTTCATCTGCGTTCCTTGGCGGCTCTTACGGAGGCGCTCTTTTGGCGCCCTCCGGAGCGGATTCATATCACATTGAAGCTGATGGGTAAATTTTCGCCGGCAAGCCAGCTCTCCGTTCATGCCCGGGCCTGCCCCGGCGACAACGGCACCGCCGACTTCACTGACGGCGAAACGCCTCATAGAGCGGACATCGCGGCGGAAGCGGATGGCGCGTCGTCACCCATGACTTTTCGCAGGCAATACAACGGTCCGTGCCCTGCGCGTTGTCGATGAGCGGACACAGATGCGTGTCTTCGTAATCGTCTTGCACGAACATATTGGCCGTGTGGCCATGTTTGCGCGCCACCAGCACTTCGGTGGCCGCCACCTGCAAGGCCAACAGCGAGCTGCGATACGGTCCCATCTCGCTTTTGTCGGAAGGCCTGATCACCCATTGATCGCCGGTCAATTTGACGATGGTGACCTTGATCGCTTCTTGTTGTTGTTCGTTGCGCATGGACCGCTCCCACTGCAGCCGACCGCTTTAACGCGGCGTCGTCATGGCAAGCACGTAGTCATGGCGGCCGGCATCGATGTGCCGTTGCAACAAAGATATGCCTCGGTACGAGAGTGTCAATCGTCTTGCCGGATTGCACGCACGATTGCGCGCCGAATCGGTATCGCGGGATGCGGTAAGCTGTGCGGCTGGCTAACGAAGCGTAATCCACCGCCGCGCAGCGCGGAAAAAAAGTTTCACCCTCCGTTAATCCGCGCTGCCTGCGCTCCATCGTCATGCCGCGGCTTAATCCGGTAGCGCACGCCCCAGATGGAGCGTAGCGCAATCCCGGATCGGTCTCACCGCCCGCGACGCCGAGCTTCACGCATTACGCTCTGCTTTCATGCCGTCGTGAAACAGAAGTCGTGGATGGCCGGAACGAGTCCGGCCATGACAGCGACGTGGCGCCTGCCCTCGGACGCAAGCCCTTTCACTCGTCATTGCCGGACCTGATCCGGGCGGGCGACTTGCCAGAGTCCGCTACGCCCCCGGTAGCCGACGTATTGTTGCATAGCCGAGAAGCGGCGTTACGGGCCAGAAAGCGAACAAAGTGCGCTGCAGCAAAAATCGCTACTCGATCACCGCGTCGGCGAGGGCGAGCAGCTTGTCTGGAATGGTGAGGCCGAGCGCTTTGGCGGTCGTTGAATTGATAGTTAGTTCATATTTGATCGGTTGCTGAACCGGAAGATCGGACGGCTTTTTGCCGTTAAGGATGAGATCGACATATGAAGCGGCCCGTCGAAAAATATCAATGTCGTCGACGCCGTATGAAACGAGACCGCCCGAGGTTACGAATAATTTGAACGGATAGATTGCCGGAACATGGTATTTCGCCGCAAGCGAAATGATCGACTTACGATTGTTTAGGGCAAAGGCGTCTGGCACCACGATGAGACCGCCGTTCGGCGTAGACGCAAAGTTCGGAATGGCGTGTTCGATCTCAACAACGTCGTGAATCGGCATGGCCACCGTCGTGACTGTGAACAACTTTTGTGTTGCTTCAATGGAGCGAAGAAACACTTGAGCGTAGGGCGCCGTTTGCGGATTAAACACGGTAGCAACGCGCTCAATGCGTCGATCGATCGCCTTTAGGGTCTCGACCCACTTGTCGCCGATGGCCAGTTCAGAATCATAATTGGAAAAACCTGTGATGTTGTTCTTTGGACGTGCCAGATTGTCGACCAGCCCACTGCCCATAGGATCGGTGACATTCACGAAAACTACCGGAATTGTCGGGTTCACGCGCTTAAGCGCAAGATTGACTGGAGTGGAATGGGCGACGATCACTTCGGGGTGCAGTCCTACAATCTCGGTGACATCTGCACGGATGCGCTCGATGTCGCTTCCCGGAAAACGATACTCGATCTGGATATTGCCCTCGGTCCAGCCGAGTTGCCGCAGATTATCCAACAAGGCGGCAATTTCGGCTTGCGCGACAGGATCGCTTTCAAGCCGCGCGATCACCACGCCAATGCGGCGCTTGAGTTGCTGCGCGCGGGCGGGCAACGGGTATGCGGCGACCAACCCGGGAATGATTTTGATGAAATCACGGCGTCGCATTGTCTCCCCCAGCCCGGGACCACACGAACGTTGGCCCGCAGTTGCGCAGATTACAGCAGGAATTGGGGCTAGCGAAATGGGCTCGCCCCTTTGCGCGGCATCAAATCAAGTCTCACATGTCCGCTTTGGGTCATGAACTGCCGCGCCGGCCACTGACTGGCGCGGCAGCTGTACACCCGATAACAGACACGAATGCGGACAGTCGGCGGAGTTATTTAGGGCCAATCGCGTCTTAATGCAGCGCAACAAACAATGCCTATTCTATAACCTCGTCGGCGCGCACGAGCATTGATGGTGGAATTGTAATACCGATCGCCGTCGCAGTTTTCAGATTGAATATGAGCTTAAACTTCGTCGGCAATTGGACCGGGAGGTCTGCCGGCTTCTCGCCGCGCAGGATGCGATCGACATATTCGGCCGCGTGGCGGTAGCTGTCGCCGAAATCGATGCCATAGTAGACGAGGCCGCCGTCGGCGGCGGACCCCGCGGTACCATGCACCGAGGGCAAGCGATAGCGCAGTCCCAAATCAACGATAAGCCCGCGGTTTGCTGCCGTGACGGCGTGCGGCAGGACAATAAGTCCGCTATTCGGCTTGCCGCCGAATGACGATATGACCCGTTCGATCTCGGTGGCATCGTGAACAGCTCCAGCGGTTGCCTCGACTCCGAAGCGTGGTGCGGCATCTTCGATTGAACGCCAGAACGCCTGATGAGTCTCTGTCTCGGGATAAAGCAGCGTCATCATACGGGTCACGGACGGCGCTGTCTCTTTCAGCACTTCGAGCCATTTGCCGCCCATTGGTCCGTCATAGCTGGAGAATCCGGTGATATTGCCACCCGGATGGGCAATACTAGCAACGAAACCGGAGCCAACCGGATCGCCAACGCCCATGAACACCACCGGCACGTTCAGAACCATCGGCTTGAGTGTCGTGAGCGCAAGATTGGTATCGACCAGGATTATGTCAGGCGATGCCGCGAGCATCTCCGCGATGACAACGCGCATCTGATCGAGCGGCGCGGTCCACCAGCGCAAGTCGGTACGGATGTTGCGACCATTCTTCCAGCCTAACTCGTCAAGCCTGGCCATGAAGCTGGCAATGTTGGCCTTATTCGCCGCGGTCTCGGCGGTGCCCTCAAGGATAGCGAGACGCCGCACCCGCTCGCCCTGTTGCGCACGCGCGCTGCGCGGTGACCTCATCGGCAACGCCGCTGCACCGCTGAGCAAAATGATGAACTCTCGCCGTCTCATAGGTCGCCCCTCGCGAGGATTACAGCCTACCAGCGAAAACTTCGTTGTGCATCACGGTAAATTCGGGTGGCCGATGTCGCATACGGGTCATTCACGTGATTTTGGGCGCGAGTTCGGACTTCCGCTTTAGCCCGGTTAGCGACCAGACCGCCGCAATAGGGAAGCCCGCCGCTCGGGCCAGACCTACCGATTGGGCCGTGATATTCTTGCGGCGAGCAATGACCCTCATCGGATGATCAATGGCAATCGGCATCGGACGACGGCAATTCATATCCAGGCTCGGTAGTACGGCCGTAGCGTGGCCGCTCGCGGCCCGGGCGCAGCAGCCGACGACGCCGGTGATCGGCTTCCTGAGTAGTCGATCGCCAAGCGAGTCTGAGGGCGTGGTCGCCGCATTTCGACAAGGGCTGCAACAAACAGGCTTTGTCGAGGGACAGAACGTTGCAATCGCCTTTCGGTGGGCCGAAGGAGCTTACGATCGATTGCCTGGGTTAGCGACTGAACTCGTCAGTCTGCGAGTCGCGGTATTGCTCGCGGCGGGTGGACCGCCGTCGGCACTTGCCGCGAAGGCCGCGACGTCGACGATCCCCATCGTTTTCTCGGCAGTCAATGATCCGGACCGTCTTGGACTTGTCGCCAGCTTCAATAGGCCGGGCGGTAACGTCACGGGCATGAGCATGTTTACAGCAGGCCTTGGGGGAAAAACCGTCGAACTGCTCAAGGAGATGGTGCCAAAGGCTGCCGTGATTGCGTATCTCGTTAATCCCACAAATCCGACCGCCGAAATTTACGTAAAGGAGGCGGCGACGGCGGCGACGGCTCTCGGAGTTCAGGTGCATGTCCTCAATGCCAGCACAGAGCGCGGGCTCGATGACGCTTTCGCGGCTCTGGGAACGATTGGTGCTGGTGGACTTGTGGTGATGGGTGAGCCCTTCTTCGAGAGTAGGCGCGATACGATCGTGGCGCTCGCTGCCCGATATGCCGTGCCTGCGATTTATACCTATCGCGAATACGCCGTTGCTGGTGGGCTGATCAGCTATGGTGCCAGCTTGGCAAACTCCTACCGCGAAGCGGCCATCTATGTCGGGCGAATCCTAAAGGGCGAAAGGCCAATCGATCTACCAGTCATGCAGCCGACGAAGTTCGAGCTAGTGATTAATCGCAAGACGGCAAAAACGCTCGGTCTCGCAATACCGGACAAATTAATCGCACTCGCCGACGAGGTGATCGAGTAGGCATTTCGCAGTGCGGTAATTGGCGGTGACCAAAACACCGTTGTGGGTCAATCGCGTCGATCTTGGCCTGTCCGCGGCATGTCCGTTTATGGGGTAACCTCGGAAATGCCGGTTGTCTGGCTTTGCCGGTTGAAGGCATCGGTCCGGAGATGATTCAAGCGAGCGCGGCCTGAATTGCGCTGCGCTCCAGCCGAGTTGCGGCTGGTCACTATTATTACGACAAATCCCTTGACATCGGTCCCCACAAAAATTACATACCCAACCATCTCGCCCAAGCTTCGGACGCCGTCGAGGGGGGTACTCCCCGGCGGTGGGGCGAGTGCGGTGCCCGCGGCGGGGCCATACACCCCGTTCCCGGGCGGCTCGGGCATCATGCCCTCCGGCACTATGACCGGAGCGTGAGGTGCCACACTGGACTGGGATAGGCGAAGCCGGGTAACGCCCGTGCAGACCACGTCCCAGGAAGCCTGGCCTGACGCTGAGCCACGGGGATGA